>Ga0307380_10000970_pt1 | contig 43241 bp, 46 predicted proteins | sample UN3MG_FD_202239 | JGI IMG/M metagenome (GOLD analysis project Ga0307380, IMG submission 202239) | Soil microbial communities from Risofladan, Vaasa, Finland - UN-3 | ecosystem: Environmental > Terrestrial > Soil > Coastal area > Acid sulfate soil | place: Finland: Risofladan, Vaasa | collected...
CCATGGTCAGGCTCCGCGGTCGCGGCATTCCTCGTTTGCGCGGTTTTGGCGGTCGCGGTGATCAATACGTCCGCCTTCGCATTAAGATTCCCCAAAGACTAACCAGGAAACAAAAAGAATTAATTAAGGAATTTGAGAAATAGGGAAAGTAATCTTAATTTTTAATATATTCTATTTTAACTTTGTCTCCAACAATCAATCCAATTTTTTTTGAAATACCCTCATTTATTTCTAAAACATATTTTGCCTTTTTGGTTGGTTTTATAGTAGGGCAAGAAGATTTTTTGCATGGCGGAATATTTTCACTGATAAAAACAATTTCTTTATTTTCATTAATCCATACTATATCTAAAGGGATTAGAGTATTTTTCATCCAAAAGGGATGTTTTTCTTCTTCGTCAAAAACAAACAACATGCCGTTTTTAGGATCCAATTTTTCCCTAAACATTAAGCCAGTGTTTCTTTCCTCGAGTGTTATGGCTAATTCAATATCAAAACAGTGATTTTCAAAGCAGACTCTGTTTTGTTTTTTGGGGTGGTGATTTTGCGACAACACTAGAGCCACCGTTGATAAAGAGAAAGATAAAAAAATGACAATAAAAAAAATTTTCCTTTTCATAAAAACATTTTAACAAAATAACTGTAAACGCCCAATAAACTGGATTTTTTTAATCCAGCCTGCGTGGGGTTTGAACTAGTTTGTCGTGAGATAGTTTTCTTGACGAAAACTTCCTTTTCGTGATAGAATCAAGTCTGGTTAAGAAAGTTTTAAGTAAAGTTTTAATGAGGTGGGGAAACCCGCCTTTTTTATCATCATGGCGATTTTAAAAGCAAGAACCGAATTTGCCTCAGCTTTAAATCAGGTTTGTGCTGAACGTGGCATTAATCCGGAAACGGTGATTAACACCATTCAAGAGGCGGTTTTAGCTGCTTATAAACGGGATTTTGGTTTCAAAGAAGACTTTGAATACGAAGCGGAAATTAATCCGGAAACTGGGGCAACCCGGCTTTTTTCTTGGCAAGAAGGTAAGAAAAAGTCAACCAGAAAAGACATTACCCCGCCAGGTTTTGGCCGGATTGCCGCTCAGGTAGCCAAACAAGTTTTGCTTCAAAAGATAAGGGAGGCAGAAAAAAGTGCCATTCTTGAAGAATATGCCAAAAGAGTTGGGACTTTGATTAATGGCATGATTCTCCGTTTTGATGGTCGCAACATTATTGTTGATATTGGTAAAGTTGAGGCCGTCATGCCGCCTGCCGAGCAAGTTAGGTCGGAAGAATACAAATTAAGTCAGCGGCTCACTTTTTATATTGAAGGGATCAAAGATTTAGAAAAAAGCCAACAGATTATTGTTTCTCGGACTCATGAAGGTTTAATTAAAAGCCTCTTTCGACGGGAAGTACCTGAAGTAGCCTCGGGCGCCGTTCAGATAAAAGAGATTGCTCGAGAACCAGGTAATCGGTCAAAAATTGCTGTGATGTCAACCCAAGTTGGGGTTGACCCAGTTGGTTCTTGTGTTGGTCAAAAAGGCATTCGGGTTCAGGCTGTAATTAATGAACTTGAAGGTGAAAAGCTAGATATCATTCAGTATAGCGATGACCCGATTAAATTTATTGCCGCGGCTCTTTCTCCAGCCGAGGGTATCAGTGTTAAGATAGATGAAAAGGAAAAAACAGCAGTTGTTTCTGCACCTGATGACCAGCTCTCTTTAGCAATTGGCAAAGGAGGCCAGAATGTTCGTTTAGCCGCCAGGCTAACGGGTTACAGAATTGACATCAAAGAGGCGGCGAAAAAGACAACTATTAAGAAAACGACAAAAAAAAGCCAAAAAAAAGGAAACAAAAAAACAAAAACTAAAAAAAGAGTTAAAAAATCAAAGACTAAAAAAGCGTGAAAAATGAAACTCGGCCTCCAATCGTGGCCATTTTGGGCCATGTTGACCATGGTAAAACGACCTTAATTTCCAAGATTAAACAAGTTGATTTAACCAAAAAAGAATTTGGCGGTATCAGCCAACACATTGGCGCCTATCAAATAAAAGTTAAATCACCAGACAAAAAAGTTAAAACAATTACTCTTATTGACACTCCAGGCCATGTCGCTTTTTCCAAAATGAGGTCGCGGGGTGCCAAGGTGGCTGATTTGGCCATTTTAGTGGTGGCGGCTGATGAAGGTGTTAAACCTCAAACCTTGGAAAGCTTGAAACACATCAAGACAACCAAAATACCTTATCTGGTGGCAATTAATAAGATAGATTTGCCGACTGCTAAAAAATTAGATTGGCTTAAGGGAAATTTAGCGGAAAATAAAATTTTTGTTGAAGGCTACGGTGGTGATGTTTTAGCGGTATCTGTTTCGGCCAAAACTGGCAAAGGTGTTGACCAACTTTTAGAGATGGTTTTGCTTTTAGCCGAAATGGCTGAGTTAAAAGCCAATCCTCAAGGTAAACTTGAAGCTGTGGTCATTGAATCAAGACTTGATAAAAGCCGCGGGCCTTTGGCAACAGTTTTAATTCGTGACGGGACATTGAAGGTCGGTGAAAAAATCGTAGCGGAAGAAACTTACGCCAAGGTGAAGGCAATCTTTGACGAAAACGGAAAGAAAGTTAATCAAGCCGGGCCGGCCCAACCGGTAGAAGTGTTAGGTTTTGACCAAGTTCCTCCAGTTGGCACCAAAATTGTTAAGTCAACCGTGGAGAAATCAGTACCTTTGCTTGAATCCAAAAAAGAAGTTTCAGAAATAAAAAAGGTTGTTGATAAAGAAAAAGGCTTAAACATTATTCTTAAGGCTGATGTTTTAGGCACACTTGAGGCAATTTTAAGCAGTCTTCCTGAAGAAGTGAAAATCATTTTATCTAAAGTGGGGGAAATCAGTGAATCCGACATTTTGCTGGCCAGTTCAACTAAGGCAGAGATTATTGGTTTTAACATTAAAACTCCTGGTTGTGTTAAAAAACTTGCTGAAACAGAAAAAGTCGAAATTAAAACCTATCAGGTTATTTACGATCTTTTGGATGAGATTGAAAAAAGGATTTTAAAGAAACTTGAACCGACCATTGATGAAGAAATCTTAGGTGAGGCTAAAATTATCGCTGAGTTTGAGATTAAAGGCCAGCGGATTGCCGGCTGCCGGGTTAAAAAGGGTCAGATAAGCAAAAAAGATAAGGTCCATCTCAAACGAGGTAAAAAGATTTTAGGAGATGGTTGGATTAAATCATTAAAGATTGGCAAAGAAGTGGTGGAGAAAGTGAAAGTAAAAGATGAGTTTGGCGTGATTTTATCCGATAATCTTGTTGACTTTGTTGTTGGCGATGTGTTAATATCTTATCGATCAGCAGCAGAGTAAGATGATTACCCCAAATGGCCTTACTCAAATTCGAGAAGCTTTGACTCCTGCTCAGACTATTTTCGTGGTTCTTTCCCAAAAGCTAAGTTTAGATAAAGTTGCAGCCGGACTTTCCTTGTATCTTTCCTTAAAAAAAACTAAAAAAGAGGTTTCTATTTTTTGTTCCAGATCGATGATAGTTGAATTTTCTTCATTAGTTGGTGTGGATCAGGTTAAACAAAAAATAAAAGGTAGAAATTTGGTTATTTCTTTTGATTATGTTGAAGATTCAATTGAAAAAGTTAGCTATAGCATTGAAAACAACAAGTTTAATTTGGTCATTCAACCCAAAGAAAGCTTTTTACCACTGGCAACTGAAAAAATAAACTACTCCTATTCAGGTAGCCGAACTGATTTAATTTTTGTAGTTGGTGCTAGAAGTCTTAGTGATTTAGGCGAAGTTTATTTCCAAAACAAAAAAACATTTAAGGAAAGTAAAACCGTTAATTTTAATATCAGCCCGACCAACGAACCATTTGCTAATGTCGATTTGGTTGATCCTCAAGCGAGCTCTTACTCAGAAATGATGACTTTGGTGCTTTCCCGTCTGAATTTGCCGATTGATGGTGATATTGCCGCTAATCTTTTGTCTGGGATTCAAAAAGCCACCGCCGGTTTTTCTCTGGCTAAAGCCGGGCCTTCCGCTTTTGAAGCAGCCGCTTTTTGTTTAAAAGCCGGCGCTAAAACTTCAAAAAAAACTGTTCCTCTTGAGCCAATGCCACCGAAGATTTCTGCCGAGAAAAAACCAGACCCCTCACCCGATTGGCTGGAACCTAAAATCTACAAAGGTAATACTCTGGTTTAAATTCCCCTTGTTAACTTGGTTTTAGTTTGTTAAAATTGTCTTTCGATGGCCTTAACGATTGAAGAAAAACAAAAGATTATTAAAAAGTTTGCCCAAACTAAGGAAGACACTGGTTCGCCTGAAGTTCAAATTGCGCTTTTGACAGCCAAAATCAAAAAATTGACCGGTCATTTAAAAGAGCATAAAAAAGATGTCCATTCAAGAAGAGGTTTATTGGCGATGGTTTCCAAAAGGCGAAGATTACTAAACTACTTGGTGAAAAAAGATGAAGAAAGATATAAAAGAGTTCTTGGACAGTTGAAATTATCTAAATGAAAAAAACTTCAAAATCAATCAAGATTGGTGAAAAAATTCTTACTTTACAAACGGGTCACTTGGCTGACCAGGCCAATGCTGCCGTAACAGCCCAGCTTGGTGATACTATGGTTTTGGCAACTGTGGTTTCGGCTAGCCCAAAAGAGAATCTGGATTATTTTCCTCTTTACGTTGAATATATTGAGAGGCTTTATGCTGGTGGTCGGATTAAGGGTTCTCGTTGGGTTAAAAGAGAAGGCCGACCTTCTGACGAAGCCACTTTAACGGCGCGTTTAATTGATCGTTCAATTCGACCTTTGTTTCCCAAAGATTTTAAAAATGAAGTTCAGGTTATTATTACTGTTTTGTCGGTTGACGCTGAAAACAACCCTGATGTTCCTGCCATCTGCGCTGCTTCAGCCGCCTTAGCGATTTCTGATATTCCTTGGAATGGGCCAGTAGGAGCTTTACGAATTGGTTTTGTAGCCAAAAATGGGAAGGAGATTTTTATTGCTAATCCAACTCATCAAGACCTGGAGTATTCTGATTTAGATTTGGTTGTTTCTTTAACTGAAGAAGCGATTGTTATGTTGGAAGGTGGAGCCAAAGAGGTTTCTGAAGCTGCTTTATTAAAAGGAATTGAGTTTGCTCAGAAACAAGTTGGCAAATTGATTAAGGCCATTGAAAGTTTAGCCAAAGAGGTTGGTCAAAAGAAACAAAAATTTGAGATGGAGAAACTTGATCCAAAATTGATGAAAGAGATTGAAAAAGAAGCGGGTGAAAAAATAAAAGAGATGCTTAAGGCCATTGCCACTAAAAAAGAACCACTAGAATCATTAGCGGAGATTCAACAAGCTCTAGTAGAAAAATATGAGGAGGAAAAAAGAAGCGACATTGTCAAAATTGTTGATAAACTAGTTAAAAAAATTATCAGAAACGGAATTTTGGAGAAAAAGAAGCGGCCTGATGGTCGTAAACCAGAGGAAATAAGACCGATTGAGATTGAGGCTGGAGTTTTACCGCGGACACATGGCTCAGTGATGTTTAAAAGGGGCGGAACGCAAGCGTTGACAGTGACCACTCTAGGCTCACCGTCTTTAAAACAGTTAATTGAAAGCATGGAAGGTGAGGAAACCAAGCGCTATATTCATCATTATTATATGCCACCTTTTTCTGTCGGTGAAACGGGTAGAATTGGTTGGCCTTCTCGAAGAGAGGTCGGCCATGGTGCTTTAGCAGAAAGAGCCTTGCTACCAGTAATTCCTTCAGAAGAAAAATTCCCCTACACCATTAGAGTTGTTTCGGAGATAATGTCCTCAAATGGGTCGACTTCCATGGCTTCAGTTTGTGGTTCGACTCTTTCCCTGATGGATGCTGGTGTGCCGATTACCGCACCTGTCTCGGGTATTGCCATGGGAATAGTGGCTCAAGGAAAAGGAGAAGTAGTGATTCTTTCTGATATTTTGGGTTTAGAAGATTTTAATGGCGACATGGATTTTAAAATAGCTGGCACACAAAAAGGCATTACCGCTATCCAGTTGGATGTCAAAACCATGGTTTTGACATCTGATTTGTTATTAAAAGTGCTGGTTCAGGCGGAAAAAGGGCGGCTTTTTATCTTAGACAAAATGCTTCAGGCTTTGCCTGCTTCCCGAGCCCAAATTTCTAAATTTGCGCCCAAGATAAAAGTTTTGCATATTCCGGTGGAAAAAATTGGTGAGGTTATTGGTCCGGGCGGTAAAGTGATTAGGAAAATAATCAGTGAGACTGGTGCCAACGTTGATATTGAAGACGATGGCACGGTTAATATCTCGGCTTTGGACAAAGAGAATGTTGATAAAGCCGTGGCTTGGGTTAAAAGTTTAACTCGAGAGGTCAAAAAAGATGAAGTTTTTGAAGGTGAAGTTAAAAGAATTCAGCCCTTTGGTGCTTTTGTGGAGATCTTACCAGGAAAGGATGGTTTGGTCCATATTTCCCAAATGGCGCCAGGCTATGTAGCCAATCCAGCCGATGTTGTCAAAGTAGGCCAAAAGGTCAAAGTGAGAGTGAGGGAAATTGATGATATGGGCAGAATTAATCTCACGATGCTTTTTGGTAGCGATGTTAAACCGTCTTCTGAGCGGGAATCAAGACCATCATTTGGCCGCCGACCTCAAACTAGACGCAAACCCCAACGACGTTGAAAAATTCTTGTTTTAGCCTTTTGTTTTTGTTAAGCTTAAAACATGCCAGAAAAGCCTGCCAGTCTTTTAAAAGAAGTTGTTGAACTGGAGAAAAAAGTTACTTCAGCCACTTTTCCCCCAGAACTTAAACAGAAAGCCATTTTAATGATTCAACGACTAGCCCGGATGGTTCGCTATGGTGAATATTCAGCTGAATTTGAAAAAACCGCCCATTATATTGATTGGATTACCAGTTTGCCTTGGGATAGACGAAGTGAAGATGTTTTGGACTTAGACAATGCCAAAAAGATTTTAGATAAAAACCATTATGGGTTAGAGCAGGTAAAAGAACGGATTTTAGAATACATGGCAGTGTTGAAGTTAAGAATAAGCAAAAAAGAAGCCAAAACCGAAGAAGGAATAATGAAGTTTATGAGAGCACCAATTTTATGTTTTGTTGGCTTGGTGGGGACCGGCAAAACCACCATTGCTTACTCAATCGCCGAAGCCATGAGCAGGAAATTTGCTCGGATTCCTTTTGGTGGCTTGGGTGACCCTCTTGATTTAAGAGGCCAATCCAGGTTAAGACCAGATGCCGAACCAGGGCTGGTAATCAAGGCTTTAAGAAGAGTCGGTACCAAAAATCCGGTCATTCTTCTTGACGAGATAGACCGAGTGACTGATGAAGGCCGAAGCAGTATTATGGGTGTTTTGATTGAACTTTTGGATCCTGAACAAAATTATGCTTTCCGAGATCATTTTATTGATTATCCTCTTGATCTCTCTGAAGCTTTATTTATTGTTACTGCCAATAATACCACCAATATTTCCGTCGCTGTGATGGACCGATTGGAATCAATCCAAATGCCCTCTTATACTGATGAGGAAAAAATCACCATTGGTAAAGATTATGTTTTGCCCCTAACGATGGCCGAAGCTGGTTTATCAAAAGAGGCAATTAAAATTGACCTTGATGTTTGGCCAAAGATTGTTAGACCTTTAGGCTATGATGCAGGGGTGCGGACTTTGGAAAGAACTATCAGTGGTATTTGCCGGAAAGTGGCTAAAATGATTGTTCAAGGTAAAGGAAAATCTTTTCACCTGACGGCAGAAAATATTAAAGATTTCCTGCCAACTTGGTAGTTTAATTAATTAAATCAATGAATAGTATAAATTGGAATAGATTTGATTACAGAGTTAATATCGATTTCTTTAAAAGATGGATACCGCAGATGGCGTATATTTTGGGATTTACTTTTGCAGATGGTAATGTTTATAAAACTGTTTTAGCTTGGGATTTAAAACAAGATAGAGAATTGCTCGAGAGGATTAACCAAACAATGGGTTCGAATTATCCGATTCACAAGCGCAAAGCTTCATTTAGATTGAGAATTTCAAATCCGGTAGTTGTTAATGATCTTCAGAATTTGGGAGTTTATCCTAATAAAAGTAGTTCGATTCAACTCCCCATGGTTCCTCCGCAGTTATTTTCTCATTTTGCTCGTGGTTTTTTCGACGGCGATGGTTGGATTTATATTCGTGAGAGCAGAAACGAGATTTCTGTTGGTTTTTCAAGCGGCAGCGAGAAATTCCTCTCCCAGCTTAGCAACAAAATAACTAAGACTCTTGATTTTACAACTAATAATCTTCGAACGAAAAGCAAAATAACGGGAAAGGGAATTAGTTCTATTAGCTATCAAGTAGATTACTTTTGGGAGAATGCTTACAGGGTTTTGACTTTTCTTTATGGCAATCTTGAAAACAACGATTTATTCATGGAGAGAAAATACAAGCAGTGTAAAAAAGCCAAAGAGTTATATGAATGGGTAAAATCTGGGGGAAGAAAATGGCGGAAGATAGAAAGAGAGTTTCAAGAATCAATGAACAGGATACTTACTAAGTTTTGGAGGGCAGGCTATAATGGTCCACAAATAGCAGATAAGTTAGGCGTACACCATTCTTCTATATATCGCTGGCTGATTAAAACAAAGGTAAGACCACCATTTACAGAGATTAGAAGAAGGGGAGTAATTAATGACCGATAAAAAAAGGCAGCTGGAAGAACTTAAAAAAGAGTTGGAATCAAAAGCAGGTAGATTGCCTTTGATTAAGAAACCGACAGATGTAATTTTCGGTGAGGGGAAGTATAACGCAAAAATTATGTTCATAGGAGAAGCGGGTGGGTACTGGGAGGCAAAACTCCGTCGTCCATTTGTGGGGAACGCTGGAAAATTGCTTGACCAACTGATAAAGTCGGTTGGTTTAAAGCGCAATGAGGTTTATATAAGTAACGTAGTGAAAGCAAGACCCCCAGAGAATCGTGACCCACTGGCTGAGGAAATAGAGGCGTTTAGACCCTATTTGGACAAAGAAATTGAAATTGTCGATCCCAAAATTATTGTCACTTTAGGCAGATTTTCGATGAATAAATTTTTACCAGGTGAATACATTTCTCAAGTTCATGGTCAGGGAAGATTTGTCGATTTTAACGGTAAGCGTTTTATTGTTATACCCATGTATCACCCAGCTGCTGGTTTAAGAAATGGTAGAATAATGACAGAATTAAAAAAGGATTTTCAGAAGATTTCCAAATTTTTGGAAGATGAATTAGAGCCAGTTGAAGAAACAGTTAAGGAAAAAAAACAAGAGAGTCAACAAGAACAACTTAAAATTTTATGAAATTAAAACTTATTTCTTTAGGCGGCTTTGGTCGGGTGACCCAAAATTTGTTTGTTTATGAAAACGAACAAGATATTTTACTTGTTGACTGTGGGATTGGCTTTCCTACTAGAGAATCACCAAAGGGCGATTTGCTTGTTCCCGATATTTCTTATCTGGAGCAAGTCAAAAGTAAAATTCGGGGTTTAGTTTTGACTCATGGTCATGAAGATCACTATGGTGGTTTGCCTTTTGCTTTGCCGAAAATCGGAAAAAATATTCCTATTTTTGCTTCTCGTTTAACTGCAGCTTTAGTTAAAGAAAAATTAGATGAATATAAAATTAGAGCTAGGATTAACACGATTGATTCTAACCAGAAGATAACGCTTAATTCTTTCTCTTTAGAGTTTGTCTATGTGACTCATTCCATTCCAGATACTTTGAATTTGGCGATTCATACCCCTTTGGGGACAATCTTTCATGCTAGTGATTTTAAATTTGACTGGACACCAGTGATGGGGAAACAACCAGAGGTCGGCAAAATTGCCTCCATTGGCAACCAAGGTGTCGTCTTACTTGTTTCTGATTGTTTAAGAAGTGAGAAAGTCGGTTACACTTTGTCAGAGGCGGTGATTGAAGATTCCTTTGAACGAGAGATAAGAGGTTGTCGAGGTAAGGTTTTGATTACGACCATATCTTCCAATGTATCTCGCTGGCAACAGGCGGCCAATGTTTCTTTAAAGTACGGCCGTAAAATTGCTCTTGCTGGTCGCTCAATCGAAAAAATTTTTAGTATTGCCAAACGTTTAGGCTATTTAAAAATTCCCAAAAATTCAGTCATTAAGCTTAAAAGAATTAAAAACTTTCCGCCCAAAAATGTGACCATTTTTGTGGCTGGCAGCCAAGCCCAATCAAGTTCAGCTTTAAACAAGATAGCCGGCAGAAATTATCGTGGGCTTGAGATTAAACCAGGTGATAAGGTGATTTTTTCTGGTGATTATATTCCGGGAAATGAATTGGCCATTCATGGGTTGATTGACGATTTATCCCGACTGGGTGCCACCGTTTCTTATTCTGATATTTTGGATGATTTACATGTTTCTGGTCATGCCGCCCAAGCTGACCTGGCCTTAATGATCAACCTGATAAGACCTCAATATTTGGTGCCGATTGGCGGTGCTTTCAGGCAGATGAAGCAGTACTCTTTGCTCGCTCAGAGGATGGGGTATCAAGAGGAACAGGTTTTACTGCCTGAAGGAGGCGATGTGATTGAAATTTTACCTGGTGGACAAATAAGAATTGGTGCCAAAATTAGAGTTAAGAGTAAACTTGTTGATAGTAGAATAAGAGGGCAGGTTTGATGAGGCGCGGCAGACGAAGAAAACCATTTAAATTAAAACTAAAAAAGACAACCCTTTATACCTTTTCGACCGTGGCTCTTTTTTCACTGGCGGGTTTGATTATGCTTTCTTTTTCTCGCCAGGGCTTGGTTTTGAGTAAACTCTATTTTTTTTTGAACCATTATTTTGGGTGGGGAACAGTTTTCTTGCCGTTTATTCTTATTGCCGCCGGTTTGATGCTTTCTCGACTTAAGTGGGCGATCAGTCAGCCTAATGTTTTTATTGGTGTTTTAATTTTGTTGGTTTCTTTTATTTCTTTAACCCAATCAGGTGTAGTTGGGTTTGAAATTTGGCAAAGCTTGGCTGTTTTAATTTCTGGCGTTGGTGCCTTTTTATTCCTGGCTGGTTTTGCTTTTATTGGCTTTGTGGTTACCTTTAATACTTCTTTAGAGGAAATTATTTTATTTTTTGTTAATATTTTTACCAAGATAAAAAAGAGTTTAGCGACGATTAAAAATTTCCGAACTCGGCCGAAATTTGTCGGCAAAAAAGTCGAGCCCAAACTGACAATAAAAGGAGGTAAGGAGAAAACTGAACTGTCTAAGTTAAACGCCGAGGAAGCGATTATTGGTGAGTTAGCGACGCTAAGCGATAAAAGCCAGGCATGGGAATATCCTCCATCAAGCTTTTTGGCTGACAGTGTTTCTAAAGAAGCTGACCGAGGCGATGTCAATAAAAACGCTGAGGTTATTGAGAAAACGCTTGAATCTTTTGGTATCACTGCCCGGGTGGCTGAGGTTAATTTAGGACCGTCAGTTACTCAATATGCTTTAGAAATTGCCCTAGGCACCAAACTTTCAAAAATTACCACTCTTTCTAATGATTTAGCTTTAGCTTTAGCAGCGCCCACTGGTCAAATCAGAATTGAAGCCCCCATCCCCGGTCGCTCATTAGTGGGGGTGGAGGTGCCCAATCGTTCTTTACAGTTTGTCACTCTCAAGGAGATGCTCATCTCAACCAAAATGAAGAAAATGAAATCCAAATTAGCCGTGGCTTTAGGCCTGAATGTTTCAGGTGAACCGGTAGTGGCTGACATTAGTCGGATGCCTCATATTTTGCTTGCTGGCGCTACTGGTTCTGGCAAATCGGTTTGTATTCATTCGCTTATTACCACCATGCTTTTTCGGGCTTCACCAGCAGAAGTCAAATTTATTTTGGTTGATCCCAAAAGAGTGGAGTTGACCCAATATAATGGCATTCCTCATCTTCTCACCCCGGTTATTTTTGATCCTGACAAAGTCTTGTCAGCCTTGAAATGGGCTATTGGTGAGATGGACCGGCGGTATAAGTTGTTTGCCGAAGTAGGCGTAAGAAATATTGATGCTTATAATGAACTTTCCGGATTTGCTGCCTTACCTTTTATTTTAATCATTATTGATGAGTTGGCGGACATTATGTTTTTTGCGCCTGCGGAAGTTGAAGACTCAGTTTGTCGGATTGCTCAAATGGCCCGAGCGACAGGGATTCACTTGATTGTTTCTACCCAGCGGCCTTCGGTTGATGTCATTACTGGTTTGATTAAAGCCAACATTCCTTGTCGAATTGCCTTTAATGTTTCTTCCCAAGTTGACTCAAGAGTGATTATTGATGGACCAGGTGCGGAAAAGCTTTTAGGCAGGGGTGACATGCTTTATATCCCTCCAGATCAAGCCAAACCAACTCGAATTCAGGGAACTTTTGTTTCCGAGCCTGAGATTCAAAAATTAATTGACTTTTTGAGAAAATCTGGCGCGACGCCTGCTTATACTGAAGAAGTGACCAAAATGGCTGTTGGTCAAAAAATAAGAGGTGTGTTTGGAGAGATGGAAGAGAAAGATGAATTTTTTGAAGAGGCGGTTCGCACCATTTGCAATTATGACCGAGCTTCAGCTTCTTTGCTTCAACGCCGCTTAAAAATAGGTTATGCCCGAGCAGCACGCATTTTGGATCAGCTAGAGCAGAGGGGAATTGTTGGTCCTGCTGAGGGTTCTAAACCAAGGGAGGTTTTGGTTAAAAACGCCGAAGAGTATTTTGCCTCTCAATCATGAGAACAGTTGGGGAGATTTTAAAAGAAGCCCGATTAGCCAAAAAGATTTCGCTTAAACAGGTCGAGACTTCGACTAAAATCCGGCATGACTTTTTGCAGGCTTTAGAAGAGAATAATTTTCAAAAACTACCTTCATTGGTTTCAACCCGAGGCTTTCTTAAGAATTACGCTGAATTTTTAACTCTTTCTCCAGCACCAATTTTGGCTATTTTCCGCCGAGATTTTCCCCTCCGATTCGGAGGGGAAAAAAAAGGGAGGATTATTCCCCAAGGCATGGTGGAGCCAATTAATAAACCAAAATTTAGGTGGACGCCAAAATTGACTTTAATTTCTTTTTTGATTCTTTTTTTTCTTGGCTTGGCTGGCTGGCTGGGTTACCAGTATTTTTCCTTAATGAAAAGTCCATATTTGGAAATCTATGCTCCCAAAGACGGCCAACAGATTAAAACTGAGAAAATAGAAGTTGTTGGTCGGACTGATGCCGATGTTTTAGTGACTGTCAATAATCATCCGGTTTTTCTTTCCAAACAAGGAGAGTTCCGTTACAAATTAGAGCTTTTTCCAGGCGAAAACACGATTGTCGTGGAGGCTAAAAGCAAGTTGGGCAGAAAAACCCAAGAGCAACGGACTGTTTTTTATTATTGACAAAAATCGTCCACTAAGTTAACTTAAATTAACCAGTATGACTGATACGACCCAAATTCTGCTCATTGTGGTCATTACTGTTTTAACCATTCTTCTAAGTGCGGTTGGTGTTCAAGTTTTTCTCATTTTAAAAGAAATCAGAGAGTCAATCCGTAAAGTGAATAAAGTTCTGGATAATGCTGGCGAAGTTTCGGAAGCGATTACCAGGCCGATTGCTTCTCTTTCCGATACGATAACCGGTATTTCGGGTGTGACTGGGATTTTGGGTTGGCTTTCGAGCAGAAAGAAAAAGAGGGAAAAAGAGGCAGAAAAGAAAAATGAATGAACAAAAACACAGCCATAACTTTTTCACCGGCTTAATTTTAGGGGCTATTGTTGGCGCCGGTTTGTATTATTTTTTGACATCCACGGAAGAAGGTAAAAAAATCAAGACCCAGTTGAAAGAAAAAGGCAAAGATGTTTTAGGTGATTTAACAGGCTTGGTTGAAGAGATTGAAGTAAAAGGACAAGAGTTTAAACAAAAAGCTAAGCAAGTTCAGGCCCAACTTGAGCAAAGGGCGAAAAGTATGGAAGGCCAAGTGGTTGAGGAGGCCAAAGGACAATTAGCCCGCATTAAAGAATTACGCGAAAGAGGCCGCCAAGCCGCCAAATCCTTCACCCGCAACGGCAAACCGCTATCATAACTTGCCTCAAAGCTGAATTTCGACTATTATTAGCCTAATGAAGGCTGATGAACTAAAAAAGAAATATATTGATTTTTTTGTTAAAAAGGGGCATAAAAAGTTGCCCAATCTTTCTTTGATGCCAGAAAATGATCCAACGACTCTTTTTATTTCTGCAGGGATGCAGCCATTAATGCCCTATCTTCTTGGTGAACCGCATCCTTTAGGGAAGAGATTGGTTAGTCTTCAGCGGTGTTTACGAACTGGAGATATTGAGGAGGTAGGCAATGTTTTTCATAATACTTTTTTTGAGATGTTAGGGAATTGGTCATTGGGTGACTATTGGAAGAGAGAATCTCTAAGTTGGAGTTATGAGTTTTTGACCAAAATTTTAGGCCTTAATCCTAAACGATTCCATGTGACTATTTTTAAGGGAGACAAAAATGCACCTAAAGATGAAGAATCAGAAAAAATTTGGCTTTCACTAGGTATTCCCAAAGAAAGAATCTATCCTCTTCCCAAAAAAGATAATTGGTGGGAAACAGGCGGGACAGGACCCGGGGGTCCAGATAGTGAGATTTTTTATGATATTGGTAAACCTGCTTGTGGTCCAAGTTGCCGACCCGGAGATAATTGTGGCCGGTTTTTTGAAATGTGGAATAACGTTTTTATGGAGTACAACCGAAAGCCAGATGGAAGCTATGAAAAGTTGAAGCAAAAAAATGTTGACACCGGGATGGGAGTGGAGAGAACGACAGCAGTTTTGGAAGGAAAAGAGAATATTTACCAAACCGAATTATTTGCTGGTTTGGTTAATCAAATTGAAAAAATTTCCGGCCAAAAATATGATGAAAAAACTAAAAAGCCGATGCGAATTATTACTGACCACCTTCGGGCAGCTGTTTTTTTGCTTGGCGATGGGGTTTTACCAAGCAACGTAGATCAGGGCTACATTTTGCGGCGTTTGATTCGTCGGGCGGTTCGCTATGGTCGTTTACTCCAAGTTAGAAAACCATTTGTTTCCCAAGTAGCGAAGGTGGTGATTAATGGCTATCAAGAAGATTACCTCTTTCTTGAAGAGAAAAAAAAAGAGATTTTTCAAGAATTGGCGGCTGAAGAAAAGAGATTTAGCAAAACATTGGAGCGAGGCTTAAAAGAGTTTGAAAAGCTAGGTCGAAGATTAAAAAGTAGGATGATTACCGGCCAACAAGCTTTTTATCTTTATGAAACCTATGGTTTTCCTTTGGAAATGACAGAGGAATTGGGGTTGGAGGAGGGGTTTAAAGTAGATAAGAAAGAGTTTGAACAAGCCCAAAAGAAACATCAAGAGAAATCGCGAGTCAGTTTGGAAAAAAAGTTTGCAGGTGGATTGGCTGATCACTCAAAAGAAGTAACCAAACTTCATACTGCCACTCATCTTTTGCATCAAGCTTTGCGTGATGTTTTGGGTGAACATGTGAGGCAAGTAGGCAGCAATATTACGGCCGAAAGATTAAGATTTGATTTTACTCATTCAGAGAAACTAACCGAGGAGCAAATCAAAAAGGTGGAGAAAATTGTCAATCAGAAAATTAAGGAAAATTTACCAGTAAAGATGGAAGTGATGACGTTAGCCGAGGCAAAACAAAAAGATGTTTTGGCCTTTTTTAGTGAGCGTTACGGAGAAAAAGTTAAAATATATTTAATTGGTGATTACTCTAAAGAAGTCTGTGGGGGCCCCCATGTAGACTTCACGGAAGAAATTGGGAGTGTTAAAATAATAAAAGAAAAACCAGTTGGCGCTGGCCGGCGAAGGATTTACGCTGAACTTGCCCATGGAAGTTAAACAAATTTTAGAAAAAATACGTCAACCAAAAGAAGAAAAAAAAGAGTGCTTTTTTGCCCTTCAAATTGGGTTTGAGTTGGTCAAGAGCGCGGTTTGGGCAGTGGAAGCTGACCAAGTTAAGATTATTTCTTTAGGAAAAACCAGAGAATGGCAGAGTGAAGAAGAGCTTTTGGAAGCTGTTGATGCCAGTTTGTCTTCAGCCGCGGAAAACTTACCGCCTGACCAAAGTTTTCAGGAACCAAACAAAGCGGTTTTGGGTTTGTTTCCCGGTTGGGTTGAAGAGAATAAAATTACTCCAGAAAAACTTCAGATTTTAAAAAAAATTGCCAAGAAGTTAGAGTTGGTTTTCACTGGTTTTGCGACTTGTAATGAAGCGGTAGTTTATCATTTGAAATCTACTGAAGGCATTCCGCCAACCGCGATTTTAGTCTATTTGGGTAAAACCAAAATTTTGGTCAGTTTAGTTAATTTGGGCAAGATTACCAGCAGTGAACTAGTTGATAAAAGTGGTGATTTAGGCGCGGATTTAATTGAAGGTTTATCAAGGATTACCTCTGAGGGAGTTTATCCAGCCAGAATTCTGGTTTATGGCAATGAAGAAAAACTTGAGGAGGCAAGGGAGGAGTTGGTTAGTTATTCTTGGCATAAAACAGGTGTTAATTTCCTTCATCTGCCAAAAGTGGAGATTTTAAATTCTAATTTTGAAATCAAAGCCGTAGCTTTAGCTGGAGGTCGAGAAATGGCCGGAGCGATAAAAATTGAAGAGGGCCAGGTTAGTGAACTTGGGGGTGAAAAGGAAGAAGAAGTTAAAAAAGAGACAAAAGAAGAACCTGAAACCTTAGGCTTTGTTAAAGGTGAGGATATTAGAGAAAAAGTTCAGTTTGAGCCTAAACCATCTCGTTTTAAAATTCCCCGATTAAGCTTTGCTTGGTTGAAAACCATTAATTTGGGTTTTTTAAGCAAGCCCGCGATAGCTTTTTTTCGTCGTATTCCTGCAAGAGCAAGTTTGATAGCAACTTTGTTTATTGTTTTGGTTGGTGCTTTAGCAGCCCTTTTTTGGTTCCTGCCTAAAGCAGAAGTAGTGCTTTTTGTTAAGCCTGAACTTTTAGAAAAGGAGTTTACAGTTGAACTTGATCCGGAATTGGCCTCAGCTGATCGTGAGAATTTAATTTTACCCGCCGAGAAAATAGAAGTTGTTTTAGAAAGAGAAAAAACAAGCGGAACCACAGGGACAAAGTTGGTGGGCGAGCCGGCTAAAGGTGAAGTGACTATTTATAATGACACCACAGGCGAGAAAAGATTTGCGGCTGGGATAGTAATCACCAGTGCCTCAGGAATAGAATTTACCCTTGATGATGATGTCACCATTGCCTCTAAAAGTGGTACGGCCGCTGACTCCACTCCAGGTAAGGTAACTATTGGTGTCACGGCGGTGGAAATTGGTACGGAAGGCAATCTTGCCTCGGAAACTAATTTTACGATTGCCAATTGCAGCCAGTCTGATTATGTTGCTAAAAACGACTCAAGTTTTAGCGGTGGTACTAGTCGGGAGGTTCAAGTGGTGGCTAAAGAGGACCAAGAAAGGTTGGTTGATGAACTAACCTTTGAACTTGAAAAAGAAGCCCAAGAGGCTTTGTTAAACAAGGCGGCGATTGACAAAAATTTAGTTGAGGACTCGTTGACCAGTAAAGTAGTAAATCAAGCTTTTGATCAAAAAGTTGGTGCAGAGGCAACAGGGGTTAGACTGACTCTTAAAATTACATTTTCATCTTTAAGTTTTTCTGAGGCCGAATTTCGAGAGTTAATTGAAGAAGAAATTCAAGCGGCTGTTCCTGATGGTTTTGAGTATCAGGCAGAAGAAAGTGAGATTGATTTCAGTTTGGACAAGGTTACTGAAGACGGGAAAGTTTTATTTTTGGCTTATTTTAAGGCAAAGTTAATTCCGATTCTTGATTTAGAACAGATCAAAAAAAATCTGGCGGGTAAACAAGTGGCCATTGCCGAGATTTATTTGGACAATTTGCCCAATGTTGACTCTTTTGAGGCTAATATTAAACTTCGTTTGCCTGGCAAATTAGCTACTTTTCCAAGAATGACGAAAAACATTAAAATTGAAAAAGAATTGAAATAGTGGCTCTTTATTGTTATCGAAAATCTATTCCCAAGGTTCGGCGACAATGGCCTTTTGTATCTTCTGTATTGATTATTTTTGGTTTTGTTTTATTGGCGAATGTTTTTTTGCCAATTTTTCTTTACCAATTAAAAAGGAGCAATCTTCACCAACCAATTATTAGTCCTCTGTCTGATTCAACCATTGTTTTGGGTGCCGGTTTTATGGGAGCTGATTACACCAAACCGACCAATTGGTTTCCGTCAGCGCCCAAATTGGCTCCGTTTCAAAGTAAGATTACTCATTATAATCTTTCGATTCCTAAATTGGAGATTGAAAAAGCGGTTGTTCACATTGGCGGTGAGGATTTAACCAGGGCATTAATTCACTACTCTGGAACCGCTTTACCTGGTCAGTTTGGCAAAGCGGTTGTTTTTGGCCACTCAGTTTTGCCTCAGTTTTTTAACCCCCAAAATTATAAAACTATTTTTTCTACTCTGCCTGAACTTGAAAAGAATGATGAGATTTTGGTTGAATTTGACGGTATTGTTTATCGTTATCAAGTCGTCGAAATGGTTGAAGTTTCTCCTCAAGATATTTCAGTGCTTAGTCAACAATATGACGCTGAATATCTGACGCTGATTACTTGTGTTCCACCAGGAACATATTTGAAACGATTGGTGGTGAAGGCAAGGTTGGTTCCTTACTACAATGGCGATTCTAAGTATTGATTTTGGTTTGCGTCGAGTCGGCTTGGCAATTAGTGTGGACAGCTTAGTTCAGCTATTGGACGTGGTTCAGAATTCTCCAGGTTTAATTAAACAACTGGTAGTAATTTGCCAAAAAAACGAAATAGAAAGGATAGTAATTGGTTTACCTGAGGGTGAAATAGCGGAAAAAGTGAAAAAATTTGCCTGCCAGTTGAAATTAGCCATTAATCTTCCAGTTGATTTTCAGGATGAAACCTTGACTAGTCAAAAAGCACTTGATATGATGATAAAGTCAGGTAAAAAAAGAAAAGCCAGACAAGAGAAACAAGATTCATTTGCGGCAGCGCTGATTTTACAGAGATATTTAGAAAGAAGGAAAGATGTTTAAAAATATTATTGCTCCGGTTCAAGCTTGGCTTCTTTCTAAAGGTCAGTGTGTGGGTTGTGGTACAACTTTGAGTAATGGTAAGAGGGTCAAAAGAAAAGATGGGACAGAAAAAGTGACTTGTAAGTGTGGTCGAATTTTCGTCTATGATCCGAAAACCAAAAAATATCGGCGGGCTCTTTTTGAAGAAGTTTAAGTTTGTTTTTTTAATCATTGTTATTGCCCCAATTGTGGGGTTTTTTTGGTGGCGGTGGGCGACAGAAGCGGTAGCACCAAAAAAAGAAGCAAGTCAGGTCTTTATTATCAGAAAGGGTGAAAATTTAACTACAATTGCCAATCGGTTAAAAAAGGCAGGTTTAATTAGAAACTCTTTGGCTTTTAAGATTTTAGTTTTAAATGAAGGCTTTTCTGCCAAAATTCAAGCAGGTGATTTCCACTTAAAGCCTTCTTTTACCACCAAAGAAATTGCTGAGTTTCTCACTTATGGCACAATAGACATTTGGTTGACTTTTCCTGAAGGTTGGCGGCAAGAGGAAATAGTTCGTCGCTTGGTAAATAATTTAGTGAGTTTTGATTCCCAAGAGTTTTTGAATTTGGCCAATGACCTTGAAGGAACTTTGTTTCCTGATACTTATTTGATTCCCAAAGACGCTTCGGTGGGAGCGGTTCTTAAGATTTTTCAAAAAAATTTTGAGAAAAAGTTTTCTTCAAACTTGCAAACCGTTGCTAGAAAAAAAGGTTTGACTAAAAAACAGGTGTTGATTTTAGCTTCGATTGTCGAGCGAGAGACGAAGGAAAATAAAGACCGGCCAATTGTCGCTGGTATTTTAATTAAACGCTGGCAAAACGACTGGCCGTTACAGGCTGATGCCACTCTTCAATATGTTAAAGGCAGCCCGGGTGACTGGTGGCCGATTGCCACAGCCAAAGATAAACAAATCGAATCAGCGTATAATACTTATAAATATAAGGGCTTACCCCCTGCCCCGATTTGTAATCCTGGCTTAGCTTCAATTGAGGCCGTGGCTAATGCCCAGCAGACGCCTTTCTGGTTTTATCTTTCTGATAACCAGGGAAATATGCACTATGCTATCACCGCTGAAGAACACAATCAAAACATTGCTAGATATTTAAAATAATAAAAGCCTTGACAAGACTATTTTTTTGTGATATTTTTTGTTCAAGTTAGTTAAAGGGTAGGCGTACTAGGTACGCTTTTTTGTAGTCCGACTAAAAATCGGCGTTTTTTTACGTATAACCATCCTACTGCCAATTTTTAATGCCTTCCTTTAAAACAAAAGTTAACCGGGTCAATTGGGGTAAAAATTACCAGAATCTGCCCAAACTTGATTTGCTGGCGGTCCAACGGCAATCATATCAATGGTTTTTGTCTGAAGGGATTGCTCAGTTAATCGAAGAAATTTCTCCGATTGAAGATTTTACTGGCAAAAACTGGAAACTTTCTTTAGGCAAGCATAGTTTTGCCAAAATCAAAAGGACTCCTGAAGAGGCTCATCGTAAAAGATTAACCTTCGACCGCGCTTTAAAAATTGAGGCGGTTTTGTTAAATAAGAAAACCGGTAAGGAAAGTAAAAAGCAAGTTTTTTTAGGTGATATCCCCGCCATGACTGAAATAGGCACTTTTATTATTAATGGTATTGAAAGGGGTGTAGTCAACCAAATTGTCAGGTCCCCAGGGGTCTTTTTTTCTGGTGAAATAGACAAGACTAGTGGACGAATGCTTTACCAGGCTGAATTAAGACCAGTTCACGGTTCTTGGCTTGAATTTATGATTAATCGCAACGACGTGATTAGTGTCAGAATTGATCGTCGGCGGAAGTTTCCGGCGACGACTTTTTTAAGAGCCCTTGGCTTTGGGGGCGACGAGGAAATTTTGGGCCTTTTTGGTCAAAAAGAGAAAGGGGGTCGCGATTTTATCATGGCGACTCTGGCTGAGGATGATACGAAAACTAGAGAAGAAGCTTTAATCAAAATTTACCAAAAGTTAAGACCAGGTGAACCAGTTGTGGCTGATAATGCCCGGACCTTAATAGAGAATATATTTTTCAATTATCGCCGCTACAATTTAGGAAAAGTTGGTCGTTTTAAAATCAATCGACGGCTGGGTTTGAATATTGCCAATGCTTATAAAAATTGGGTTTTGCACCGAGATGATGTGGTCGCCACCATTAAATATCTAATCAAACTCCAGCAAGGTGAAGGAGAAATTGACGAAATCGACCATCTTTCCAATCGGAGAGTGAGGCAAGTAGGTGAGTTGGTAGCAGAAAATGCCTTCCGGTTGGGACTTTTACGGTTAGAGCGTTCAATTAGGGAAAAAATGAGTTTATTTTCGACAGAAGAGAAAGTGACCCCTACACAATTGGTTAACGCCCGGCCGATTATCGCCGCCATTAATGAATTCTTTCGTAGCAATCAGCTTTCCACCGTGCTGGATCAAACTAATCCCTTATCCGAACTTGATAATTTACGCCGTCTTTCGGTGATGGGCCCAGGAGGCATTACTCGAAACAGAGCCTCTTTCTCGATTCGTGATATTAATGTTTCCCAATATGGCCGCGTTTGCCCGATTCGTTCTCCGGAGGGGCCGAATATCGGCCTGGTAACTTATATGGCTCTGTACGCCCAAATTAATGAATATGGTTTTCTGGAAGCTCCCTACCATCCAGTTAAAAAGGTAAAAAGGGGTAATCAGGTAAAAATGAAAGTGAGTGATGAAATTGTTTATCTTGCTGCCGATGACGAAAATCAGCACTATATTACCCACGCCGAAGTTAACCGAGGCAAAGGAGGGTTCCTGGCTGATTCCTGGGTACCAGTGAGATACAAAGGGGAATTTTTGGAAGCACCAGTTGAAAAAGTTGAGTTTATTGATGTTGTTCCTCGTCAGATAGTGGGCAGTTCTGCTTGCTTAATCCCTTTTTTAGCCAATGATATGCCTAATCGGGCCTTAATGGGTTCACACATGCAGTGTCAAGCTGTGCCTTTAGTGAAGCCAGAGTCACCAGTGGTAGGAACGGGAATGGAGAAAATTATTGCTGGAGCCATGGGCCGCACAGTTTGCGCCCGTCATGACGGTAAGATTATTTATGTTGATGCCGATAAGGTGGTTTTAAAAATTAAAGATAAAAAAAATAAACTAGGCAGTACGGCCACGATTAAAGTGGAAAAAAATCGAGAAACTTATTTTATTGCCAAATTCCAAAAATCCAATCCCAATAGCACTTGTTATTCTCAAAGACCGGTGGTGACCGTCGGCCAGCAAATTAAAAAAGGTGATCTTTTGATTGATGGTCCGGCTTGTGATCAGGGTGAGATTGCTTTGGGTTGTAATTTATTGATTGCTTACTGTTCGTATAAAGGCTTGGAATATGAAGATGCGATTATCATTTCTGACCGCTTGGTTAAGGAAGATATTTTAACTTCAGTTAACATTGAGGAGTATGAAACTTCAGTGGTGGAGACAAAACTTGGTCCAGAAGAGCTAACCCGTGATATTCCCAACGTGAGTGAGCAAGACCTGGCCAATTTGGCTGAAGATGGCATTGTCGTTGTTGGTTCAGAAGTGGAACAGAATGATATTTTAGTAGGTAAAATTGCTCCTAAGGGGGAAACAGAGCTGACGGCGGAGGAAAGACTTTTGCGAGCCATTTTTGGCGAAAAAGCCAGAGAAGTGAGAGATACCTCTTTGCGAGTTCCCCACGGTGAAAAAGGAACGGTGATTGATGTCCAAATTTTAGATCGAGAAAAAGGTGATGAGCTGGAGGCGGGGACGATTAAAAAGGTTATTGTTCGTGTCGCCCAGTTGCGGAAGATAAAAGTGGGTGACAAAGTGGCTGGTCGACACGGTAATAAAGGAGTCATTTCTAAAGTTGTGCCCAGGGTCGACATGCCCTATTTGGCTGATGGCACGCCTGTGGATATCATTATTTCACCTCTTTCTGTTTTATCCAGAATGAATTTAGGCCAGCTATTTGAAGCTCATGCTGGTTGGGCAGCTCAGAAGCTAGGTTACAAACTCGCTATTCCCGTGTTTGAAAAGATTGATGAGGAAAAAATTGTTCAAGAGTTGAAAAAAGCCGATTTGCCGGTTGATGGCAAAGTGGCTCTTTATGACGGTCGGACTGGCGAGCCTCGTCGATACAAAACTGTGATTGGTATTGGTTACATTATGAAGCTTGCCCATATGGTTGATGATAAAATTCATGCTCGTTCGACTGGTCCTTACTCTTTGGTCACCCAGCAACCCTTAGGAGGTAAAGCGCAAATGGGAGGCCAACGTTTGGGCGAAATGGAGGTTTGGGCTCTGGAGGCCCACCGAGCCGCCCATACTCTTCAGGAGATGTTGACGATTAAATCAGATGATGTTGTTGGCCGGGCCAAAGCTTTTGAAGCGATTGTTAAAGGGACGGAGATTCCTGAGGCTACTGTGCCTGAGTCATTTAAGGTTTTGGTTAAAGAATTGCAAGGCTTGGGTTTAGAAGTAACGCCGGTTGGTACCGTGGAGAAAAGAGAAAAAGGTGAAGAAAATGAAAAAACTAATTGATTTTAACGGTTTGAGAATAAGATTAGCCTCGCCAGAAGTTATCAAATCTTGGTCTCACGGCGAAGTTATTAAACCAGAAACCATTAATTACCGGACATTAAAGCCGGAGAAAGACGGCTTGTTCTGTGAACGTATTTTTGGACCGACTAAAGATTGGGAATGTTACTGTGGTAAATACAAAAAAATTCGTTATCGAGGGGTAATTTGCGATAAATGTGGTGTGGAAGTGACCCAGTCTCGAGTTCGGCGGGAAAGAATGGGTCATATTAGCTTAGCTTCACCAGCCGTTCATATTTGGTTTTTTAAAAGTGTTTCTTCAAAAATTTCTTTATTGCTTGATTTGCCACCGAGAGGGTTGGAAGCAGTGATTTATTTTGCTCAGTATTTAGTGACTGAGATTGATTCAAAAGCTAAAAAAGAAACTTTAGCCCGTTTAAAGAAGAGTTTAACTCAAAAGAAAAAAAAGTTGAGAAGTGGCCTTGAAAAAAAAGCTCAGAAATTAAAAAAAGAAAGTGAACGTGAGGAAAAAGAAACGAAGAGAAAAATTAAAGATAAAGAACGACAGGTTTTGGTACTTGAGGAAATTAGGCTTAAACTCAAACAAGGGTGTCAACAATTAAGGGATGAATTTATTTTAGAAGTTGAACAACTTGAGGAAATCTACCAAACAATTTCCGAAATGGTTCGTAGTTTAAGGGATTTATCTTTGTTGAGTGAAGACGAATATTTAAAACTGGCTGAGTATAAAGCGGCTTCTTTTTTTAAGGTGGGAATGGGGGCTGAAGTCTTGCTGAAGGTTATTGAAAAGTTAGATTTGGAAAAATTAGTCGCCGAACTCCGTGAGCAAGTAAAAGATGCCAAAGGCGCCCGCTATCTTAAAATTACTAAAAGACTGCGCTTGGTTGAGAAAATGAGAAATGCGGGCATTGACCCAAGCTGGATAATTTTAAGAGTTTTACCGGTTGTTCCTCCTGACCTTCGGCCGATGGTTCAGCTTTCGGGAGGTAGATTTGCTACCAGTGATCTTAATGATTTATATCGTCGGGTGATTAATCGTAATAATCGGTTGAAACATTTAATTACTTTAGGTGCTCCAGAAATTATTCTTCGCAACGAAAAGCGAATGCTTCAAGAAGCAGTTGACAATTTAATTGATGCGGGTAAGGCGCCGACACGGCGCTATCAGCGTCAGACCAAACCGACTCGGTCATTATCTGATCTTTTAAAAGGAAAGCAGGGTAGATTCCGCCAGAACCTTTTGGGAAAACGGGTTGATTACTCTGGCCGTTCAGTTATTGTCGTTGGTCCGGAGTTAAAACTGAACCAATGCGGTTTGCCCAAAGATATGGCGCTGGAAATGTTTAAACCATTTGTTTTAAGAGAAATCATTTTGGCTGGTCTGGCACCGAATGTCAAAAGTGCTAAATATATTTTAGAACACCGGCCACCGGAGGTTTTTGATATCTTGGAGAAAATTACCAAAAACCATCCTGTTTTGCTGAATCGAGCGCCGACTCTTCATAAATTGGGCATTCAAGCTTTTTATCCAATTTTAGTTGAGGAAAGCGCGATTAGACTTCCGCCTTGTGTTTGTGCTGGTTATAATGCTGATTTTGATGGTGATCAGATGGCGATTCACGTCCCATTGGGAGAAAAGGCCAAGGAGGAGGCTGTTGAATTGATGAGGCCAAAGAGTAATCTTTTACGGCCAGCTGACGGTTCACCCATTACCATTCCCGATAAGGAGATGGCCTTAGGCAGTTATTTTTTGACTTCAGTTGATTCTCAATTTGAGCCATCGAAAACAATTTTTAGTCATCCCCAAGAAGCAATTTTGGCTTATCAAGAAGGCAAGCTCGAATTGAGACGGTTGTTTAAAGTAAGAATAAACGACAAAATGATAGAAACGACCTGTGGTCGATTGTTGTTTAATGAAATTATGCCTCGAGGGATTCCTTTTGTGAATGACATGGTGCGGCAGCAAACAATCAAGGCTCTAATTACTCGAGCGATGCAAATTTGTGAGCCCGACGAGGTGGTTGAAATGATTGATGGTTTAAAAAGGTTAGGTTTTTGGGGATCAACTATTTCTGGTTTATCGGTAGGTGTTTGGGATTGTCATCTTTATCCAGAAAAACAAAAGGTAATCAGCGAAGCGAATGAAAGAGTAGCCCAAACAGAGCAAAATTTCAGCCAAGGTTTGATTACCGAGCAAGAAAGACGCCGTTTGATTCAGGAAATTTGGATGGACACCACTGAGGATTTGGCTGAGCGGACTTGGCAATGTTTTGGTCGCCAAAATAGTGTTTATTTATTTGTTGACGCAGGCTTGCGTCGGACTTCAAAAGATCAGGTGAAACAACTTTCAGCGATGCAAGGCTTGATTGTTGACCCTTCGGGTAAGATAGTTGAATTGCCGATTAAATCAAATTTTAGAGAAGGCCTATCAGTTTTTGAGTATCTTGCTAGCGCCCGAGGGGCAAGAAAAGGTTTGACTGATACGGCTTTAAAAACTTCAGATGCTGGTTATTTAACCAGACGTTTAGTTGATGCCACCCACGATATTATTGTTCGGAAAAAGGATTGTAAAACTAAGAAAGGTATCAAGATTATCCGGCAAGGAAAAAGAGGTGAAAAATTTTTGGAAAGAGTTTTAGGTCGGGTTTTGGCTGAAAAAGTGGTTGATCCCAAGACGAAAAAAACTCTTTTGAAAAAGGGAGAGCTAATCACCGATGGTAATCTTGGCCTTTTAGAGAAGCATGAAATTCAAGAGGTGCAAGTGCGATCAACTTTAACTTGTGAGTTACACTATGGAGTTTGTAGCCAGTGTTATGGTTGGGATTTCTCAGCCCGGAAGCTGGTGGAAATTGGCACGCCGGTGGGAGTGATTGCTGCCCAATCGATTGGCGAGCCTGGCACTCAGCTGACTATGAGAACTAAACACAGTGGAGGTATTGTTGGCCTTGATGTGACTCAGGGTTTACCTCGAGTTGAAGAGCTTTTTGAAGCCCGAATCCCCAAAGCTCTCTCGCCTTTGGCAGAGATTGCTGGCAAGGTGAGCGTGGTTGAAACAGACGATGGCTATAGGGTGAGAATCCGGAGTGTTGGGGTTAAGCCAATTGAAGAAAAGGAATATTTAATTCCTTCCGTTAGCCAGTTAAGAGTTAAAAATGGGCAATTAGTGGAGGTGGGTGCCCAACTGGCTTTGGGAGCTTTGGATGTTAGGGAAATCTTAGAAATTCGCGGTTTGCAAGCGGTTCGAGAGTATCTGGTTGAGGAAATTCAAAAGGTTTATGACTCCCAGGGAATCCCGATTAATGATAAGCATTTTGAAATCATTATTCGCCGGATGAGTGATAAAGTGAGAGTGAAGATGCCAGGAGATACCTCCTTCTTGCCTCAAGAACTGGCGAGTAAAGCAAGATTTGAAGAAGAAAACGCCCGCGCTTTGGCCGAAGGGGGCGAGCCGGCGACCGCACAGGTGGTGATTTTAGGTTTAACCAAAGCCTCACTTTTTACTGAGTCTTGGCTTTCCGCGGCTTCTTTTCAAAACACAACCGATGTCTTAACCAATGCTGCTCTTGAGGATAGAAAAGATAACCTTTTAGGCTTGAAAGAAAATGTGATAATTGGCAGATTAATTCCTGTTGCCTCTAAAAGAGTGAAAATTAAAGCGCAATAGAGTACAATAAGACCATGCCTACAGTAGCCCAATTAGTCAGAAAAGGTCGGAAAAAAACCAAAAAGAAGATTAAAGCGACCGCCTTGCGCAAGAGCTTTAATACCAAGGATCGACGGATGATTTCGACAGTTAATCCCCAAAAAAGGGGAGTGATTACGTTGGTGAAGACAATGCCGCCTAAAAAGCCAAATTCGGCTTTAAGAAAAGTGGCTCGGGTGCGGCTTTCCAATAAGCAAGAAGTCACCGCCTATATTCCTGGTGAGGGCCATGAACTGGCTGAACATAGTATTATTTTGGTCAGAGCCGGCCGGGTTAGAGATTTGCCAGGAGTGAAGTATCATATTGTCCGCGGTAAATATGATACTACTGGTGTGGCGGGAAGAAAAAAAGGTCGGTCTAAATATGGCACCAGGAAAGGGGGTGTGGTAGCTGCTGTCGAGGAAACTCCGTCTACCCAACCTAAAGGAGAATAAATGCCAAGAAGTGAAAAAGTTAAAAAAAGAATTTTGCCCCCTGACCCGGTTTACAACAGCCAGTTGATAACTCGTTTAATTAATCGGGTGATGCGGTCAGGTAAAAAAACTGTCGCCCAAGAACATGTTTATCAAGCTTTTGAATTGGTTAAAAAAAAGACCAAAAAGGAGCCACTGGAGATTTTCACTCAGGCTTTAGAAAATATTAAACCAAGTATGGAAGTTAGACCCAGAAGGGTTGGTGGTGCGGCTTACCAGGTACCGATACCTGTCAGAGGTGGTCGTCGAGAGACCTTAGCCATTCGTTGGTTAATTCAGGCAGCTCAAGCCAGGCCCAACAAAGAGTACCATATTTTTAGCCAGAAATTAGCTGCCGAAATTTTGGATGCGGTCGAAAGAGAAGGCGGCGCGGTTAAGAAAAAAGAAAATATTCATAGAATGGCCGAAGCCAATAGAGCATTTGCTCATTTCAGATGGTAGCAAGGCTGCCAGATGAAACAAGGTTCTTGAGCAAAGCGAAAGGTTCTTATTTTCGTTGGTAGTCTCTCTGCCTCCCCTGCTTGATAAATCCTATAGTTTATGATATATTGTTACTAGTGGCTCTTTTCCAACAGCATTTAGGGAGGAAAGTAATGAAGCAATTAGTGGGAGTGGTTTTTTTCCTTTTGTTGGTGGTCATCGGGTCGACCATAGCATATGAGGGGGGTATTTGGAAACCATTCACGCCGGCACCACCAAGCGAGACCAACACAAAGCCTTATGCTACAGTCTTGGGCATTGTGGTGATTGTGGTAATGCTTAGGCTATTACCGGCCTTCGGCAGGGCTGGAGTTCGGAAAACGAAAGACAGGCTGAAGAGCCAGGAATAACCCTCTGGCGGGCAGCCAAAACAGTCATGTTAAGGTTACCCACCGTTTTTTTTGCTTGAATCATTCTTCAGTTTTTGTTAAAATACTTTCGAAGCTTTGAACTGCTTCTTTTAGGAAGCGGTTTTTTATATAATAGAAATATGGCAGAAGTAAGCGAAACCGTCAAAAAAAGAATTGTCCCTTTGGAAAAAATCCGTAATATTGGGATTATTGCCCATATTGATGCTGGTAAAACTACCACCACTGAGCGAATCCTTTATTACACTGGCAGAACTTACAAAATTGGTGACATTGATGAGGGTACGACCCAAATGGATTGGATGGAACAAGAGAAAGAAAGGGGAATTACCATCATGTCGGCAGCGACGACAACTTTTTGGATGCTTAAAGAAGAGGGAGCAGTTCCCAAAGATTCTTACCGTATTAATATCATTGACACGCCTGGCCACATTGATTTTACCGCCGAAGTGGAACGCTCTTTGCGAGTTTTGGATGGCGGAGTGGTTGTTTTTGATGCTGAAGAAGGGGTTCAGTCTCAGTCAGAAACAGTCTGGCGCCAGGCGGATAAATACCAAGTACCTCGAATTTGTTTTATCAATAAAATGGACAAGTTAGGCGCTAATTTTGACCGGACAGTACAGATGGTTGAAGATAGATTGGGAGCCAAGCCGGCGATTATGACCTTACCCATTGGCAAGGAGAAAGATTTTCGAGGGGTGGTTTTGGTTTTGGAAGAAAAAGCTTTAATTTGGCCTGAAGATGATGAAACTGGTGAAAAATTTCAAGAAGTGGCAGTGCCTGGAGACTTAAGAAAGCAACTTAAAAAGACAAGAGAAGAGTTGGTGGAAAAGATTGCTGAAAACGATGAAAAATTAATGGATAAATATTTAGTAGGAGAAGAGGTTTCGGTGGTAGAGTTGAAAAAGGCATTAAGAAAAGCCACGATTGCCAATAAGTTTGTGCCGGTTTACTGTGGGGCTTCGCTCCGAAATAAAGGCGTTCAGGTTATGCTTGATGGTGTGGTTAATTTTCTGCCCAGCCCGCTTGATGTGCCGGTGATTGAAGGTATTAATTCTGAAACAAACCAAAAAGAAACCAGAGAAACTGATCCTAATGGCCCTTTTGCCGCTCTTGCTTTTAAAATTCAAACTGATCCTCATGTTGGCAGGTTGACTTATTTGAGGATTTATTCAGGTACTTTAAAGTCAGGTGAAACAGTTTGGAATAGCACCCAGCATCGCCAGGAGCGAGCTGGCAGACTTCTTTTGATGCACGCTAATCAGCGAGAAATGATTGGCTCCACTATGGCCGGCGAGATTGTAGCCGTGGTTGGGTTGAAAGAAACCACCACCGGTGATACTCTATGTCAAAAAGACAAACCCATTCTTTTAGAATCAATTGCCTTTCCTGAGCCAGTGATTTCTCTGGCCATTGAGCCAAAAACCAAGGCTGATCAGGAAAAATTAGGCTATGCTTTAAAAAGGCTTTCTGAAGAAGATCCTACTTTTAAGATTAAAACTGATCGGGAAACAGGCCAGACTATCATTTCTGGCATGGGTGAACTTCACTTAGAGATTTTGGTTGACCGGATGAAGCGGGAATTCAATGTTTTGTCCAACACTGGACAACCCCAGGTTGCTTATAAAGAAACCATTCAAAAAACAGCCGCGGCCGAAGGTAAGTACATTCGCCAGTCAGGCGGTCGGGGTCAATATGGCCATTGTTTTTTACGGGTTGAGCCCAAGCAGCGCGGTGAAGGTTTTGAGTTTAAAAACGAGATTCGAGGGACAGCCATTCCTTCTGAATTTATTCCAGCTATTGAAAAGGGGGTTAAAGAGGCGATGGAAAAAGGGGTATTGGCTGGCTATCCTTTGGTAGATATGATGGTGGCGGTCTATGATGGTAGCTACCATGAGGTTGATTCTTCAGAAATTGCTTTTAAAATTGCCGGTTCAGTTGCCGTTCAGGAGGCAGTTAAGAGAGCTAACCTAGTTTTGCTTGAGCCAATTATGAGGCTTGAAGTGACCACGCCAGAAAAATTTATGGGTGAAGTGATTGGTGACTTATCTAGCAAAAGAGCCCAAATTTTAGATACCCAAGTGAGAGAGGCGGTTAGAATTATTACTGCTTTGATTCCATTGGCTGAGGTTCGGGGTTACTCGACGATGTTGCGCAGTTTAACCCAGGGACGGGCAAGTTTTTATATGGAGCCATCCCATTATCAAGAAACACCCGCCAATATTACAGAAAAAATTGTGGCTGCCAAAATGGGTAAACCGGTTGAGAAATAAGCGAGATTTTGCGGGGCTTGAAAAAAAAGAAATAATCCTGTAGAATTATCAATTACTTATTAAAAAGGAGGAAATATGGCAGAAAAAGCAAAATTTGAAAGAAAAAAACCGCATATTAATATTGGCACGATTGGTCATGTTGACCACGGTAAGACAACTTTAACTTCGGCGATTACCAGAGTCCTGGCCAAACAGCAAGATAATTCCACTCAAGCGTTGGCTTTTGAAGATATTGATAAGGCGCCTGAAGAAAGAGAGCGAGGTATTACCATTGACATTTATCACGCTGAATTTGAGACAGAAAAGCGGCACTATGCTCATATTGACTGCCCTGGTCATAAAGACTACATCAAAAACATGATTATCGGCGCGGCCCAAATGGACGGCGCTATTTTGGTGGTGGCCGCTGATGATGGGCCTATGCCTCAAACCCGGGAGCACATTTTGCTCGCCCGGCAAGTGAATGTGCCGGCTGTGGTTGTATTTTTGAATAAAGTGGATATGGTTAAAGATCCGGAGTTGCTTGATTTGGTCGAAATGGAAATCCGGGAAGTTTTGACCAAATACAAGTATCCGGGTGATAAGACTCCAATTATTCGTGGGTCAGCTTTAAAGGCAATGGAAGGTGATCCTGAAGAAGAAAAAAATATTTTAGCTCTCGTTAAAGCTATCGATGAGTATATTCCTACGCCCAAGCGGGATACCGAAAAGCCTTTCTTGATGCCAATTGAAGATGTTTTTTCCATCAAAGGTCGGGGAACAGTCGTCACCGGGCGGATTGAGCGAGGCAAAGTCAAGGTTAATGACACTATCGAGATTGTTGGTATTAAAAAGACTGTCTCAACCGTGGTCACTGGTGTGGAAATGTTTAGAAAATCACTTGATGAAGGTCAAGCGGGTGACAATGTCGGTATTCTTCTAAGAGGAGTTGAGAAAGACGATGTTGAACGTGGTCAAGTTTTGGCCAAAACAGGCTCAGTGACGCCTCATACTGAATTTGAGGCAGAAGTTTATATTTTGACCAAAGAAGAAGGTGGTCGACACACACCATTTTTTTCTGGTTACAAGCCACAATTTTACATCCGGACAACGGATGTTACTGGCGAAGTTACCTTGCCTAAAGGGGTAGAAATGGTTATGCCTGGTGATAATGCCAAAATGACTGTCAAACTCATACAACCGGTCGCTTCAGAAGAAGGTTTGCGGTTTGCTATTCGTGAAGGCGGCCACACAGTCGGTGCAGGGGTAATAAGTAAAATAATTGCCTAAAAATGCCAAAAGGCAGAATCAGAGTACGTTTAAAATCGTACGATCATCGAGTTATTGATGAAAGTTGCGAGAAAATTCTCGAGACAGCCTTGGTTACAGGAGCCAAGGTGGTGGGGCCAGTGCCCCTACCCACTAAAAGAAAACTCATTACCGTCACTACTTCTCCTTTTACTGACAAAGACGCCCGCGAACACTTTCAAATTCTAACCCACAAACGCCTGATTGACATTTTAGAACCCACTGATAAAACAATTGACTCTCTCATGCACCTTGACCTTCCTGCAGGTGTTGATATTGAGATAAAAATGTAGTCTCAATTCTCAGCCAAATGTCTTAAAAGTTTTGACTTTATCTTTTTTTCGATTTCTCTGCGGTAGTTATAATTGTGTTTCTTTGATATTTCTTTTGTCACATCGGAAAAAATATTTATCGTTCCAATCAGCGCTTGTTTTATTTGGCTTTTCTCATAAGAAGGGCTTATTTCTTTAAGTAGTTTAATTTGTGGTGGAGATAAGAATTGTTCAATCATTTTGTTTGTTTCTAGGAGTAATATTTTGGGGTCATTTAAAAGTTCAAAGAATTTAATGAGCGAAGATTGAATTAAATGAAGTGCTTTGCGGGCATTATAGACTTCATCCTTTTTATAATATTGGATAGCCACAATAGCCATATACCAGAAATCAACTACTTTATCTTGGAACAATTTTTGGAAATTCAGAGTTTTAGGGCGAGATGTCAAGGCTTTATCCAGTCGGCCATTAGTTTTGTCGATAAGAGCCTTAACGGGTTGAGTGGTTGGTCGAGAAAAAACCGAATTTATCTCAGAAAGTTTAACGATTGGTAGTTCTAACCTAAATAAATTTTCGAAAACTGTCGAAAAACCCGCCCATTGATTTTTATAAGAAAAAATCACTTTACCTAATTTATTCACTAAACTAGGTAATTGTTTCTCAATTTTTTCCTCATTGCCGTCCTTGACAATGATATAAACTTTCATGTCCGAATAAGAGTTGGCAATGTAAATGGTCTTTCTTATTTGTGAGCCCACTAAAACTAGCCCAACTACAAGGGGGTTTTTTTCTAATTCTTTTTTTAACCTGGAAATGATGATTTTAGGATTAGTCATACTGCCCAATTTTCCCGCTTCTATGATTATTTTATCATATGACTCTCTCATGCACCTTGACCTTCCGGCAGGCGTTGATATAGAAATAAAAATGTAATTTTCTTCTTGCATCTTCGTGGCTAATGTTATATAATTTCCCTATCTTAAAATGGAGGTGATAAGCTCGTCATAAAGGCTTAGTTTATTAAAGGAGTCTGAAATCAGAGTGCCTCCGGCACTCTTTTTGGTGTCCTCGACTACGTTCAGGATAAAGGGAAAATGACAAACGCAATTTTAGGAACAAAACTTGATATGGTTCAAAAATTTGACAAAGCAGGCTGGCGAATGCCGGTCAGTCAGGTTATGGCTGGCCCTTGCAAGGTGGCCAAAATTAAAACTCTTGGCAAGGATGGCTATAACGCAATTCAGTTTGGATTCGGTGAAAAGAAAGTAAAGCCAAAAAAAGGAGCCAAATCAAAAACGGCTCCTAAATTTTTGAGAGAATTCAGAGTTGACAAGTTGCCCAGACTTAAAATTGGAGATGAAATAAAAGTCGGTCAAGTTTTTAAAGTGGGTGACAAGGTAAAAGTGACGGGTCAGTCAAAAGGTAAGGGTTTTACTGGTGTGATGAAAAGATGGGGTTTTAAAGGCGGCCCAAGAACTCATGGCCAGTCAGATCGGCAAAGAGCGCCAGGTTCAATTGGTCAAGGGACGACACCTGGTCGAGTATACAAGGGCAAAAAAATGCCTGGTAGGGCTGGTGGTCAAAAAGTGACTATTTCTGGTTTAACAGTCACTGAGGTTGATGATAAGAATAATTTGTTAGAAATTAAGGGCTTATTGCCTGGTCCTAAAAACGGTTTTTTAATTATTAGAAAACAAAATGCCTAAAATAGCCTTGTTAAACACCAGCGGTAAAAAATCAGGGGAAATTAATCTTCCTCCAAGGATTTTTGCGGCCAAAGTTAATGAGCCGCTCATGGCCCAAGCAATTAAAGTTTATTTGACTAATCAAAGAAAGGTTCATGCCAAAACCAAAAGCCGCGGAGAGGTTTCTGGTTCGGGTAGAAAGATTTGGCGCCAAAAAGGGACAGGACGGGCTCGTCATGGTGATCGTTATGCACCAATTTTTGTTGGTGGCGGTGTTGCCCATGGGCCAAGAGGCAACCAAAATTTTAAATTAGAAATGAGTAAAAAAATGAAGCGGGCTGCGCTTTTTTCGTCCTTAAGCGCCAAGCTTAAGGATAAAGAAATTTTGGTGGTAAGTGGTCTTGCTAAAGTGAAACCGAAGACAAAGGAAATGGCCAGGGTATTGAAAAATTTGCAATTAGAGCAGTTAAAAACTTTATTAGTCATGCCTGCCAAACTAGACAATGTATTTCGGGCTGGCCAAAATATTGAAAAGTTGAATTTAATTCAAGCTGATTTATTAAATACTTTTGCAGTTTTGAATGGTGGCAAGATGGTTTTAATGGAAGAAGCAGTTTCTAAGTTGGAGAAAACATGGATTTGATCAAGGTTGTCAAAAAGCCGATTATTACTGAAAAAACTACCAGATGGCTGGAGGGTAATAAATATACTTTTCAAGTTGCTCGTCAGGCAACTAAAAAAGAGATTAAACAGGCTGTGGAAAAGTTTTTCAAAGTGAAAGTTAAGGCAGCTTGGACAATGATGGCCAAAGGCAAAACAAGAAAAGTGGGTTCTGGTAAAAGAGAGGTGAAAACGGGTAATTGGAAAAAAGCATTAGTTCAATTAGCTGAGGGAGAAAAAATTGATATTTTAGCTGCTCCTGAAGAAAGGGAAATAAAGAAAAAATGAGTAAAAAACTTTTAAAAATTTTACCTAAAAATTCTGGTCGAAACGCCAGTGGTCAAATTACGGTTCGCCATCAAGGCGGTCGGCAAAAACGATTCTTGCGGAGAATTGATTTTGTCAGAAACAAACACGATATTAAGGCTCGGGTAGTTTCGATTGAATACGATCCTAATCGGACTGCCGATATTGCCTTGCTAGTTTACAAAGACGGTGAAAAGCGCTATATTTTAGCGCCAAAAGATTTAAAAGTTGGTGATTGGCTGGTTTCTGGAAAAAAAGCAGAGCCTAAAGTAGGTAATGCTTTACCTTTGAAAAAAATTCCCGTGGGCACTTTAGTTCATAATATTGAGCTAGCTCCAGGTAAAGGTGGCCAATTGGCTCGAGGTGCGGGAACAGGGGCGGTTGTCCAGGCAAAGGAATCAGGCTTTGCCAATCTTAAACTGCCCTCTGGAGAGGTAAGAAGAATTCCCTTGGCTTGTTTTGCGACCATTGGTCAATTGAGTAGAGCTGAGCTTAAAACTGAAAAAATTGGCAAAGCTGGCCGAAAAAGGCACATGGGAATCAGACCAACAGTTCGAGGTGTTGCCCAACATCCTGGATCTCATCCTCATGGTGGCGGTGAGGGAAAGTCGGGCATTGGTATGCCCAGCCCAAAATCCCCCTGGGGTAAGAAAACCTTAGGTAAAAAAACAAGAAAAAAAAAGAAATATTCTGACAAGTTAATTCTTAAGAGAAGAAAGTAAAATGGGTCGATCAAGTAAAAAAGGACCATATGTAGACGAAAAATTGCTGAAAAAAGTAATGGCTCAGAAGTCAGGTAAAAAAGAGCCAATTAAAACCTGGGCAAGAGCCAGCCAAATTCCGCCTGAGTTCGTTGGCCATATTTTTCAGGTTCATAATGGTCGGGCTTTTGTTGATGTTTTTGTCACTGAGGCTATGGTCGGCCATCGTCTAGGAGAGTTTGCACCTACCAGGACATTCAGAGGTCATGGTCGGATGGTTAAAAGAATTATTACCAAAACTTAAACTATCATGGAAATCATTGCTCGATCAAAATACGTCAGAATCAGCCCGAGGAAAATGCGGTTGGTGGCTGATTTAGTTCGTGGTTTACCGACCCAAGAGGCGATGGATATTTTAACCCATTTGAATAAAAATGGGGCCAAACCTTTACTTTTAACTTTAAAGCAGGCAGTTGGCAACGCCGTTAATAACCTTAACCTTGAAAAAGATAATTTATTGATTAAAAGATTGGAAATTGGCAAAGGTCCCACTTTTAAGCGAGGTCGTCCAGTTTCTCGAGGTGTCTGGCACCCAATCTTAAAAAGAACTTGTCATATTAAAGTGATTTTAGAAGGGGAAGCGGCTCAAAAGAAGGCTAAAAAGAAATAATTATGGGACAAAAAGTTAATCCAATTGGTTTTAGACTCGTCCAGTCCAAAGACTGGCAGTCTCGTTGGTTTACCGATGATAAAAAACAATATCGGGAAAATCTTTTGGAGGATGTTAAAATCCGGCGGTATTTGATGAAAAAATTAAATCTGGCGGGGATTGTCCAGGTTCAGATAGAAAGGGCGATTAATAAAATGAAAATTATTTTGTATGTCAGCCGGCCAGGAGTGGTGATTGGTCGAGGTGGTTCAGGGCTAGAGTTACTTAAAAAAGAGCTTTGCCAAATGGTCTCGATTCATGAACCAGAAAAAAATCTTGAAATAGAGCCTTTAGAGGTTAAAAACCCAGAGCTTTCGGCTCAACTTGTGGCTGTAAGAATCGCTGAGCAGCTTGAGAAAAGATTTCCCCATCGTCGTGTGGTTAGCCGGACGATTGAACGGGTAATGGCGGCAGGGGCTAAAGGAATAAAAATTGTCCTTTCCGGCCGAATTGCGGGAGCCGAAATTTCAAGAACGGAAAAATTTGGTGATCGCGGTAAGGGTGCCACAGTCCCCACCCAGACCTTACGGGCGGATATTGATTACGCTCAAGTACCGGCTTTAACCAGGTCTGGTTATATTGGTGTTAAGGTTTGGATTTACCGGGAGGAAAAGTAAGAACCCCCACCTACGGCGGGGAACCTTGTTTTTCGCAAGCTCAAAAAAAATGTTACAACCAAGAAAGGAAAAATTTAGAAAACAGTTTCGAGGCAAAATGAGAGGCCGGGCAACTCGGGGCACAAATTTGAGCTTTGGCGACTATGGTTTAAAAAGCTTAGGTCGTGCCTGGTTAACTGGCCAGCAAATTGAAGCTGCCAGGGTGGCAATCACCCATTATACTAAAAGAGCCGGTAAAGTTTGGATTAGGGTTTTTCCTGATAAGCCGATTACTGGCAAAGGGCTTGGGGTAGGGATGGGCGCAGGTAAAGGTGATGTTAAAAATCATGTCGCTGTGGTCATTCCGGGAAAGATTATTTTTGAACTAGCTGGAGTTGATCAACCAACAGCCCAAGAAGCGATGAAAAGGGCTAGCGCCAAATTGCCTTTTAGAACTAAATTTATCACAAGATAACTATGAAAAAAAAAGAAATCAGTCAGCTCCACGCCAAAACCAGCCAGGAACTAAAAATTTTAATAAAAAAGATGGAAGAGGAGTTGGTCAGAATGAAAATTGATCTTGGATCAGGCAGGTTAAAAGATGTTCGAGCCGTGCTTAAAAAAAGGCGTGATTTAGCCAGAGCAAAAACAGTTTTTCGCCAAAAGGAGTTAAATGAAACTAGTTAAGGGCAAAGTGATTAGTACTAAAATGGCAAAAACTGCCACCGTCTTAGTGGAGAGACGAAAAATCCATCCGATTTATAAAAAAGGAATTAAGGTTACTAAAAAATATCATGTTCATGATGAGATTGGTGTGAAACTTGGCGATAATGTAAAAATTGTTGAAACCAGACCGATCAGCAAAACCAAAAGATGGCGAATCGTGGAGGTGCTTAAAAAATGATTCAGTTAAGAAGCATTTTAAAACCAGCTGATAATACTGGTGCTAAACGTTTGCGAGTAATCCACATTTATGGTGGCTCAAAGCGTCGTTTTGGCCGAGTTGGTGATATTGTTCGGGCAGTGGTCGACCAGGCTGATCCAAACGGTGTGGTGAAAGACTCAGAACAGGTTCGGGTTTTGGTAGTTCGGACTAAAAAAGAAACCAGGCGGCCGGATGGTTCTTATATTCGTTTTGATGACAATGCTGGCGTGATTATTGATAAAGAAGGCGCGCCAAGAGGCACAAGAATTTTTGGACCGATTACTCGGGAGATTAAAGAAGCTGGTTTTAACAAAATCGTTTCGCAGGCTAGGGAGATGTTATGAAGTTAAAAAAAGATGATCGGATTGTGGTGATTGCTGGCAAAGATAAGGGGGCTAAAGGGAAGATTGAAAAAATGTTCCCTCGCTTGGGTAAGGTTTTAATTCCCGGGATTAATGTTTACAAAAAATTTGTTAAGTCTCAAGGTGAAGGTAAACCGGGAGGTATTGTTGATATCGCTAAGCCTTTGCCTGTAGCTAATGTCGTTTTGCTTTGCCCAAAGTGTGGCCAAAAAACAAGGATTGGTTATCGAATTAGCAAGGAGGGGAAAAATCGAATTTGTAAAAAGTGCCAGGCGGTTGTATGAATAAAATAAAAAGAAACCAAATTAAAAAAGTGATTGTCAGCATGGGTGTGGGTGAGGGTGTTCAGAATAAAGCTGCGGTTGAGGCAGCCGGTCGGGATATAATGACCATTACCGGCCAAAAACCAAAGGTTTGTCGAGCTCGAGTTTCAATTTCTGAATTTAAACTTATAAAGGGAACGCCAATTGGATTGAAAGTCACTCTCAGAGGCAGACAGATGGAAGCTTTTTTACAAAAACTTTTTCGGATTGCTTTGCCTCGTTTGCGTGATTTTCAGGGATTATCAATTAAAAGTTTTGATGGTCAAGGTAATTATAATTTGGGTATCACCGAACAAATTGTTTTTCCTGAGATTGATACCAGCAAGATTGACAAAGTTAGGGGTTTGCAGGTTACCATTGTTACCAATACTGATTCAGACAAAGAAGCCCAGAAGTTATTAGAAGAATTGGGGATGCCCTTTGAACATGGCTAAAACATCAAAAATCGTTAAAGAACTTAAGAAACCGAAATATCCGACCAGAAGACGCTATCGTTGTCGTCTTTGTGGTCGGCCAAGAGGCTACATTAGGCTTTTTGGTCTTTGTCGATTATGTTTTCGTGAATTAGCTCATAAAGGAGAAGTGCCAGGAGTGACGAAAGCCTCCTGGTAAAAAACTATGACCGATCCAATTGCTGACATGTTAACTAGAATAAGAAATGGCTATCAGGCCAGAATTAAGGTGGTTAAGTTGCCTCATTCCAAAATTAATCAAAGTATTGCCAAGATTATGGTTAAAAAAGGGTGTTTGGAAGAAGTAAAAGTGGCAAAAGAGAAAAAATTTAAAATTTTGGTTTTAACCTTAAAGTATATTGGCAAAAGACCAGCGGTAAACAAGATTAAACGAGTTTCAAAACCGGGCTTAAGAGTTTATTGCCAAAGTAAAAAATTAAAAAGACCAAAGTTAGGTATTGGATTTAATATTGTTTCCACCTCAAATGGTTTAATGACAGGGCAAGAAGCAAAAAAGAAGAATTTAGGTGGAGAAGTTATTTGTGAAATTTGGTAAAAAAATGTCAAGAATAGGCCAAAAGCCAATTGAAATTCCAGCGGGAGTAGCGGTTGAGGTTAAGCCTGATGAAGTGAAGGTTATCGGGCCTAAAGGAACTTTGGTTCAAAAATTTCAACCTCAAGTTAAGGTTGAAATTGACCAAGGCCAAGTCAAAGTTAAACGCCAGGCGGATGATAAATTGGGCCGTTCCCTTCATGGTTTAACCAGAAGCTTGATCGCCAATATGATTGAAGGTGTTCAGCAAGGTTTTAGCAAAATACTAGAGGTGGTAGGTACAGGTTTCCAGGCCAAACTTGAAGGCCAAAAATTAATTTTGTCATTGGGTTTTTCTCACCTGGTTGAACGAGAACCGCCACCAGGAATAAAATTTGAGATAGAAGCCAATAATCTTGTTAAGATCAGTGGTATTGATAAAGCTTTAGTTGGTCAGGTAGCGGCTAGCATCAGGGCTATACGACCGCCTGATCCTTACAAAGGTAAAGGGATTCGCTATCAAGACGAGAGGGTTAAGCTTAAGCCTGGTAAAGCAGGCAAGGTAGGTGCTGCCGGTTTCGGGGAAGAAGGATAATGAAAAAAATAAAAGGAACATCAACAAGGCCAAGACTGAGCGTTTTTCGTTCCCATAAAGCTATTTATGCTCAAATTATTGATGATGGAAAAGGAAAAACATTGGTTGCAGCCACCAGTTTAAAGTTAGGTAAAGAGGCTCAGAAATTAACGAAGAAAGAAAAGGCGTTTAAAATCGGTCAGCTCTTGGCTAAAAAAGGCTTAAAAGCCAAAATTAAAAAAGTTGTTTTTGATCGTCGAGGTTACAAATATCATGGTCGGGTAAAAGCCTTGGCTGATGGTGCCAGGAAAGGAGGTTTGGAATTTTGATGGAAGAAAGAGAATACGAAGAGAAAGTGGTTCAGATTAATCGGGTTTCAAAGAAAACCAAAGGAGGCAATCGAATTAGTTTTTCGGTTCTTGTCGTTGTTGGTGATAAAAAAGGCAAAGTAGGTGTGGGGCTAGGTAAAGGCATTGATGTTATCGGTGCGATTAAAAAAGGCATAAAAAGGGCCAAAAAACATTTAATTAGTGTGCCGATGAAAAAGACGACGATTCCTTATATGATTAAAGTAAAAAAAGGGGCGGCTAAAATTTTGCTTAAACCAGCGCCTCCGGGTACAGGCATTAGGGCTGGTGGTGCGGTTCGGGTTGTGGTTGAAGCTGCGGGCGTCAAAGATATTGTCGCCAAAATTTTGGGTACCAGAAACAAAGCAAGCAATGTTTATGCTACTATGGAAGCATTGAGAAGATTAAAAGATGAAGCTTGATAAGTTACCAAAAACAACCAAAAAATCTAAAAAACGACTCGGCCGAGGCTATGGTTCTGGCAAGGGTGGCCATACTGTTGGTCGGGGTAGTAAAGGCACTAAGGCACGGAGTAAGGTGGCTTTAAGTTTTGCCGGCACCAAAACAAGAAAATCGTTCCTTAAACGCTTGCCGCTAAAACGTGGGAAAGGAAAATTTAAATCATTTAAACCCAAGCCAATCGGCGTTAACGTTAAGTATCTTAATCTTTTTCAGAAAGACGAAAAGGTTAATCTTAAAACGTTGGTCAAGCGGGGTATTATTTTGGAAAAAGAGGCAAAAAAATTTGGTGTTAAAATCTTAGGCGACGGCCAATTAAAGGTCGCTTTAAAAGTTGAACTGCCCACTTCTGGAGGAGCAAGCCTTAAAATTGAAAAAGCTGGTGGTAAGGTAATTTAAAAAATGAACAAACTAATTTCAGTTATTAAAAACGCTTGGCGGGTGGCTGACTTAAGGAAGCGATTGGTTTTTACGGTCGCCGTTTTTGCGATTTTTCGTTTGTGTGCCCATATTCCTGTTCCTGGAGTTGATGCCAGTGCTTTACGCCAGCTTTTTGCCAAAAGCCAACTTTTAGGCCTTTTGGATATTTTTTCAGGGGGAACATTGGCTAACTTTTCCATTATGGCTTTAGGCTTGGGCCCCTACATCAATGCCTCAATTATTTTTCAGCTTTTAACGATGGTTATTCCTCAGCTTGAAGCCCTATCTCAAGAAGGCGAATACGGTCGAGAAAAAATTAATCAGTACACCCGGTTTTTAGCTGCGCCGTTAGCGGCTTTACAGGCGCTAGGAATGTATTTTCTTTTAAAAAATCAACAAATTATTACCTCGGTTTCTTCTTTGGGTCTTGTGGGGATTATTACCACCATGACTGCCGGGACAATTCTTTTGATGTGGTTAGGCGAGTTAATTTCAGAAAACGGCATTGGCAATGGAATTTCGATGATTATTTTTGCCGGGATTGTCAGCCGTTTTCCGGTTTCAACTTGGCAAACTTTAGCGGTGGTTGAACCAGAGGGTTTTTTTAATTTAATCACTTTTGTAGTAATGAGTCTTTTAGTGATTTCGTCCGTGGTTTTTATTAATGAAGCGTCTCGCAAAATTAGAATTCAATACGCGCGCAGAATTAAAGGTCGGCGGATTTATGGTGGTCAGTCTACTTTTTTGCCTTTGCGGATTAACCAAGCGGGGGTGATTCCTATTATTTTTGCGGTTTCTTTGGTTTTATTGCCTTCAATGGTAGGAAATTTTTTACAGAATGTTCCTAGCCCTTTTTTGGCCAAAGTTGCCAGGGGTTTGGCAACAACTTTTCAACCTGGCGGTTTGATTTATAATTTAGTTTATTTTTTACTGGTGATTGGTTTTACTTATTTTTATACGGCGATTGTCTTTAATCCCGAAAAAATTGCTGATGAGATTAAGAAACACGGTGGTTTTATTCCAGGGATTAGACCGGGGAAACCCACAGTTGAGTATCTTAACCGGGTCCTGACTAGAATCACCCTGGTGGGAGCGGTTTTTTTGGGATTAATTGCCATTTTGCCTTCGTTAGCTCAGGGTTTAACCGGCGTAGCAACGATGACCATTGGAGGCACCGGCATTTTAATTGTCGTTTCTGTTATCTTAGAAACTACCAAGCAGCTTGAAGCAATGATGGTGATGAGAAGTTATGATGGTTTTCTTAAATAAATGAAAATTATTGTCATGGGGCCCCAAGGTTCAGGTAAATCCACTCAAGCAGAACTTTTAGCAAGAGAATTTGAGTTGCCTCACTTACAAACTGGTGAGTTGTACCGGTGTATATCGGAGCAAAATTCTTCGTTGGCAAGAAAGATTAAGAAAATTCTTGATAAAGGAGAATTAGTCAGCGATAAAGACCATAGAAAAATTTTAGGCAAAGAAATAAAAAAACCAAAGTACCGGAAGGGGTTTGTTTTAGATGGTTCACCTAGAACTCTCAGTCAGGCCAAAATCCAGCCTTTTGAGGTGGATGAGGTTTTTTACCTTGACGTTTCTGATGAGGTGAATATCAAGCGTCTGGTTAAACGAGGCCGAAAGGATGATACGCCGGAATTGATTAAAAAAAGACTTGAAATTTACCACAA
>Ga0307380_10000973_pt1 | contig 43193 bp, 43 predicted proteins | sample UN3MG_FD_202239 | JGI IMG/M metagenome (GOLD analysis project Ga0307380, IMG submission 202239) | Soil microbial communities from Risofladan, Vaasa, Finland - UN-3 | ecosystem: Environmental > Terrestrial > Soil > Coastal area > Acid sulfate soil | place: Finland: Risofladan, Vaasa | collected...
TTAATATGGCTCCCTACCTGTTAACCGTTATCGTTCTTGCCGCCATGACCATCTTAAGCAGAAAAAAGAAGACCAGCTTTTCATCCCCCTCAGCCTTAGGCACCTCCTTTTCCATAGAAGATAAATAAAGTTTTTTCTTAATATGACAGGACCACATTTGATCTATCCTAATAATTCACAATTAACTAATTTATCTTTCAATTACAGCCTGAACCTAAACGCTAAACACTAAATGCTATACGCTAGAATACATCTTGCAACTTGCAACTTCTTTTTTTCTTGCATCCCCAAAACTAAGAATAAATTTATTTATTTTAGCCATTTTATATTCAGTTTTAAATTTAAAAGGCATTTTAGAGAAAAATAGAAAGATATTTCAAAAAAAGATAGGTTTTAAATATAATGTAACATTTAAAACATAATAAAGTCATATATTAAAATATAAATACAAAATAATGATAAAAGTATTGCAATAAAAAAGATATTGTGATAATATATTATCATAATATACAATAATAAAAAAATTATCATGATATTTATTGTAAATTAGTATCAAAATAGAATCATGGAGGTAAATTATAAATGAAACCAAAAATGATTATTATGTTGACCTACAATGACAAAACTGTTTCCAATGCTTTAGAAACATTCGATCAATGTAAAGAGCTGCCTGTAGAATGTTGGGGATTTAAAAATATCGGTTTACCAGTTGAAAAAATGAAAAAATTAATTTATAACATGAAGAAGGCTAAGAAAACTACTTTTTTAGAGGTTGTTACCTATAATGAGAAGTCTTGTTTGGATGCAGCTAAATTCGCTCTTGAGTGTCAGTTTGATTATTTTACGGGTAGCGTCTATTTTGGATCGGTTCACAACTTATTAAAGGATAAACCTATAAAATATTTCCCCTTTTGTGGAAAAGTAAGTGGTAATCCTAGCATACTGGAAGGCTCAATTCAAGACATTATCGATGATGCCAAATTCATGGAAGAAAAAGGTGTAGATGGGTTCGATTTGTTAGCCTATAGGTATGTAGAAGATGCTGAAAAACTAGCACAACAATTTATTAAAGCAATAAAATGTCCTGTAGTATTAGCTGGAAGTATTAATAGTTTAGATAGATTGGATAAGATTAAACAATTTAATCCCTGGGGTTTTACTATTGGTAGCGCATTTTTTGATAAAATATTTGTAAAGGGCGGTTCATTTAAAGAGCAAATTATCAGAGTTTTATCTTATATTGATTAAGAAAAGGGAGGGTAAATTATTTTGGCCACAAACATATTAATTGGTAAAAGAAGAGACGATATTTGCAGGTTATTAAAAGAAAAAAATATACTTTCAATTAGTGAACTTAGTTCAACCTTAAACATTCCAAAAATTACCGTTCGAAGAGATTTAGATTATTTGGCGAAGGAAAAAAGGATAAAAAAGACTCATGGCGGGGCAATTATCGAGAGCACCAAAGATTATGAACCTCCTTATATGATTCGTTCTTTGGAAATGGTAGAGCAAAAAAAGGCTATTGGAAAGCTTGCAGCATCATTAATTCCGGATAGTTCTCTAATTTTCATTGATGTAGGGACTACTTTATTAGAATTAGCTAAAAATTTACCCACGGATAAAAACATTTCCGTGATTACTAATTGGTTACCCATTGCCGAAGAATTAGGGAAAAAAATGTTTTCTAGTCTTTTCCTACTTGGTGGGAAAGTTAATTGTCGTGAAATGTCAATTATTGGCAATTATCCATTGCAGTTTTTGGATGATTTTAACATTGAAATTTGCTTTATTGGTTTAGGTGGGATTTCTCTCGATCACGGTTTAACTGATTATACTTTTGAAGAAATAGAAATGAAAAAACAGATGATTCAAAGAGCAAAGAAAAGAATTGTTCTGGCGGACCATAAAAAATTTAATCGACTGGCACCGATAAAAATATGTGATTTATCTGATATTGATACCATAATTACTAGCGAAGGACTAGCAGAAGAAATAAAACAAAAGTATAAAGATTTTGGAATTGAGATAATTGTGGCAAAATAAAAAAAATAATTAAAAAAATAGGAGGATAAAAGAGTGAAAAAACTGAAATTTGAAGGGTTAATGCCAGCTATTATAACCCCTATGGACAAAGATGGTGAAATAGACTTTGAAGGGCTGAAGGAAAATGTTGAATTTTACCTGGATGCCGGATGTACGGGTATTGTGGCAAATGGTTCTACCGGAGAAGCTGTCAATTTAAGTCGTGAAGAGAGAATTGAAGTTATAAAAAAAGTAGTTGAAGTTGTAAGGGGAAAAGTAAAAGTCATTGCAGGAACAGGTGCTCCCACTACCAATGTAACTTTACAATATACCAGGGATGCAATGAAGGCAGGCGCTGATGCAGTTTTGGTCATCACTCCCTTTAATGCAATTCCGAATAAAGAGGGGCTCTACTTGCATTATAAGGCAGTTGCCGAAGTCGGGATTCCGGTCATTATGTATAATTTACCCCAGCATACCAGTGTAGAAATTGATTTAGAAACCATGGGGAGACTTGTAAAGTTAGACAATATCGTAGGTTTAAAAGAATCCAGTGGGAATTTAAGCTATTTTGCTGAAGCAATTCGTCTTTTTAGCGAGGACATCACACTAATAAGCGGGTGCGATGATTTAATTTTGCAGACTTTATCGATGGGAATTCCTGCTCTTATTTTAGCTTTTGGAAATATTGCTCCCAGGATGATCATTGAACTTTTTAACGCTATAAAAAACAATGATTTCATTTCTGCCCGGGAAAAGTATTATAAATTATTACCAATGGCTCGGGCAATCGGAGATTCAGTGAACTTCCCAGCTCCGGTAAAAGAAGCTGTTCGTTTACTGGGTAGGCCAAGCGGACCACCTCGTTTATCGACTTTACCGGTTAATCAAGAAGAATCTGAAGAAATCCGTAAAAAATTAATCTATGCGGGTTTATTAAAATAATGAAAATATTCAAGAATATCAGATGAAAATACAATAAAGGAGGATTTCAATGAGTCAGTCTCAAATTGAAAAAGTTCTTGATTTATTAACACATGGAGTCTATATCATTGGCGTAAAACATGGATCAAAAATAAATGGAATGACTGCTGCTTGGGTAAATCAGGTATCTGTCCAACCCCCCATGATTTCTGTTGCCATAGGCAAAACTCATTATACCAGTGAACTCATATCTCAAGCGAAATCATTCTCTGTTAACATCCTTTCCCCCAATCAAATGGAATTAGCCCGAAAATGCGGTTTTAGCTCCGGGAGAGATCAGGATAAACTGCAAGAGGAAGAGTATACCTATCATGCTACCGGAGCCCCGATTCTCAGAAATTGTACTGCTTATCTTGATTGCACAGTATCCCATCAATTTGAAGTAGGTGACCATGTGTTATTTATCGGAACGGTAATAAAGGCAAATAGTAACAATGAACCCGTTTTTATTTATAAATCTAGTGATTTTTTTAATTAAGGAGGGTCACGAAAAATGGAAGTTAAAGTTATCAAAGAAGATCAAGCTAGAGTTTTTATGGATGGTCCGGAAATTTGTCGCGAATATGCGGTTACCGGTAAGATTACTTTTGGTAGTTCAACTTTATTGCCCGGGCAAACGGGTGGCGTTGACCCTGGACATCCGAATTCGCACGAGATTTTTTTTGTCAGCCGCGGGGAGGTATTAATGCATACGCCTAATAATGGTAAATACTATCAACTTTCTGAAGGAGACATCATTATTATCCCTGAGGGTGTTCCACATCGGCTAACTAATATCGGTTCCCAAAAAGCGGTTATTGCCTGGAGCTGTGCACCCAGCCCAGACTAAAAAATAGAAGGAGATTAAAAATGAGATATATTTTAGCGGTAGATCTTGGTACCACTGCCATTAAAGTTATTCTCTTTCAAGTCGATGGACAAGTTTTAGCTTCCTCGACCCAGGAATACCAATTATTAACGCCGACTGAGTTGGCTGTCGAATTGGAAGTGGAGACCTACTGGCAGGCATTTAAAAAGGGAGTAGCAGAAATTTTAACAAAATCGAAGGTTCATCCTGATCAAATTCACTCCCTGGGAATATCTGCCCAGGGAGAAACCCTTATTTTAGTAGATAAAGAAGGGAATCCTTTAACTCATGCTGTGGTTTGGTTAGATAACCGAGCACAACAGGAGGCAGGGGAGTTAGCGAAAGAATTTGGTAACGAAAATGCCTATCATATCACCGGGCAGGTTGAAATTGTCCCTACCTGGCCTGCTGCAAAAATACTCTGGTTTAAAAAACACCAACCTGAAATATTTCATAAAGTATCTAAGTTTTTACTCATTGAAGATTATTTTATTTTCCGGCTGACCGGAAGATATCTTTGTGAAGGTTCCCTTATCTGTTCCACGGTTTATTGGGATATCATTAAAAAAGTATGGTGGAAAGAGATGTTAGACTATTCAGGCATCAAAGAGGAGCAATTGCCGGAAATCTGCGAATCAGGAGAGGTTGCCGGTCCATTATTACCCTCTATTGCAAAAGAATTAGGTCTATCTACTGAAACCATCGTAGCGACTGGTGCTTTAGATCAGGCCTGCGGGGCTATCGGTGTCGGAAATATTTCTCCTGGTGTTATATCAGAAAATACCGGTGCTGCTTTAGCTATTTGTGCAACCGTGGAGAGCCCAATTTTTGATAAAAAAGGACGCATGCCCTGTCATTATCATGGCATACCCAATACCTATATGGCACATACTTTTACCACCGGAGGTATGGTTCTTCGTTGGTTTAGAGATAAATTTTGTTCTTCCGAAATGGACTTGGCGTCTTTACTCCAAGTCGATTCCTATAAATTATTAGATCAGGAAGCTGAAAAGGTTCCACCAGGATGCAATGGATTAGTTATGTTGCCCCATCTGCAGGGTGCCATGGCGCCTGAATCAAACCCCAAAGCGAAAGGTGTTTTTTATGGTTTTACCTTGCATCATGGCAAGCCTCATTTTATTCGTTCCATTATGGAGGCCATTGCCTTTGCAGTAAAACGCAATATCGATGTATTAGAGGATTTAGGCATTAAGGTAGTAGAAATTCGTTCTTTAGGAGGAGGCTCGAGAAGTCCTCTTTGGTCACAAATTAAAGCTGATGTTACCGAGCGTTCTGTTTTCACCATGCAAAATGAGGAAGCTGCTTGTTTAGGAGCAGCCATGTTAGCAGGTGTAGCTACCGGAATTTACCCAAATTTAAAAGATGCTGCCGAAAAAATGGTTCAGGTAAAGAAGAAGATAGAGCCGCAAAAAGATAATGCAGCTGTATACAAAAAAGCCTATCAGAATTATTTAGATTTATATAATTCTTTACTCGGGATGTTTAAAAAAGAGTAATTTTTTGTAATTCATAAAAAACTTTTAAAAAAGACATTGAAATGAGAAGGAATAAGGGGAATTGCAAATCTCATTTGAAAAGAAAATAACAGAAATTCATTTTATGAATAAAATAAATATAAAGAAAATTAATACACTGATAAGATTCAAACAATACGCATAAAATAGGAAATATCATTATTTGAATAAGATTACTAAAATAGGAGATCATTATGCAGGGTTTTTTCAATGGATATGCTGGAAAACAAATGAGAGTGTTATTGGATGAAAAAATGGTGAAAGTCGAGAGTCTTAATCCCAATATTTTGAAAAAATATATTGGGGGTGTAGGATATGCTGCGAAAATATTATATGATGAATTAATAAAAAATACTAATCCCTTAGGACCCAATAATAAGATAATTTTTGCTACTGGTCCATTAACAGCATACAATATTCCTGGAGGAGGTAGTATAGAACTCTGTTTTAAATCTCCTTTAACAAATGCATGGGGAGAATGTAGATGCGGAGGGAATTTTGGTCCTGATTTAAAAAAAGCAGGTTATGATTTTATCATTATAGAAGGAAAAGCAAAAAAACCTATTTATTTAGTAATAACAGAAGATAATGTTAAGTTTAAAAATGCGAGTCATCTTCAAGGCAAAATAGTAACTGAAAAAATTAAAATTATCCAAGAGGAATTATTTGATCCCCAAGTTTCTATAATGTGTATAGGCCCGGCAGGAGAAAATCTGGTGAGATTTTCTTCAGTTATGTATGAAAGTCGCGCTGCTGGACGATGTGGTGCTGGAGCTGTAATGGGTTCTAAAAACCTTATTGCTATTGCAGTTAAAGGTTCAAGGAAAATAAAACCTGCAAATTCTGAATATTTTACAAACGCTGTTAGAAAAACCATGAAAATAATTAGGAAACATCCCAATACTTCTGCTTTCCAAACTGGTGGAACAACTTCTGAGATGGTTAGTAGTGATGAAGGAGGAGATTGGCCTACCAAAAATTGGCAATCTAATTCATGGGGGAAGGGAAAGGAATTATATAATTATTTTTTTAAAAATAATTTTGTTTCAAAAAAGATGTGTTATAAAGGATGTCCGGTGGCTTGTGGAAGAATAGCAAAAGTGAAAAATGGTATATATAAAACTCCCCAACATGGGGGTGCAGAATATGAATCGATTAGTGCTTTTACTGCTTTTATATTAAATGAAGATATGGATGCAGCAGTTCATTGTACTTATTTATGCAATGAATATGGACTAGATACTATAAGCACTGGCGCAGTAATAGCATTTGCGATGGAATGTTATGAAAAGGGCATAATTAAACAAAATGATGTTGGCGGTTTAAATTTATCTTGGGGAAATACAGACGTATTGCCAACTTTAGTAAAAAAAATTGCAACAAAAGAGGATATTGGGAAAATATTAGCAGAAGGTGTAAAAAGAGCTACAAAAATCTTAGGGAAAGAGACAAAAAAATTTGCTATTCATGTAAAGGGGCTTGAAGGAGCAGCACATGATCCAAGGGCAGGTAAATCATTAGCAATAACTTATGGTACTGCTAATAGAGGTATGTGTCATATTCATCCAGTAGAAGCACAAGCTTTTGATTATGGGAAAATGTCATGGGGTTTAATTCCCTACGGATTGCCAGATCCGAATATTGTGGATAGATGGGGTGAAAAAGGAAAAGGGAAGATAGTTAAATTATTACAAGATGGATGTATAATTCCGGATATACTGGGTGTATATAAATTTATTATTTATGTCGGTGTCACTATTAATCATTTTGCTGAGATATTATCAGCTTTAACTAATAGGAAAATAGATGGTTCAGAATTACTAAAAATAGGAGAGCGTACAATTAATTTGCAAAGATTATTTAATATAAGGGAAGGTTTTAGTTCAAATGATGATCTTATACCTGAAAGAATAAAACAAAAGCCCTTATTTGGAAATTATAAAAATCAAGAAAAATGCGTAATTTTGGATTACGAAGGAATGCTAAAAGAGTATTATAAAGAACGGGGATGGAATGTAAAAACTGGCATACCTAAAAAAGTAAAATTAAAACAATTAGAGATAGAAAAAAATAAAATGGATTAATATAATATAAAAAGTAATTGTTAAGTAACTAAATATAAATAGCCTAAAGATTATATTAACAATAAAAGGAGGTAATAAGCATGGCCGTTTTAGAAGAAGCAACAAAAGAAGTGAAGGTATTAAAAAATTATATTAATGGAAAATGGATAGAGCCAAAAAACAACGGGTATCTGGATGTAGAAAATCCGGCTACAAGAGAAGTAATAACCAGAGTCCCACTTTCAACAACCAAAGAAACAAACCGTGCTATTGACGCAGCAGCGGATGCCTATCCCGGGTGGAGTACTACCCCGGTAGCCAGGCGAGTAAGACCTCTATTCAAATTGAACGAACTGCTTAGAGCTAACGAAGAAAAGCTTTCTAGGGTCCTGGTTTCTGAGATGGGGAAATCCATACCTGATGCCATAGCGGAGTTTAAACGTATCTATGAAAATATAGAAGTTGCAGCGGGTATGCCCGTACTTCAGCAGGGAGATAAAATAATTGGCACTTCCTTTGATATAGACGGAGAAGTATTAAGGCTGCCCATAGGAGTATTTGCCATGATTGCACCCTTTAATTTTCCCGGTATGGTTCCATTCTGGTTTCTGCCTTATGCTCTGGCCACTGGAAACACTTTTGTAGTGAAGGCATCAAAACAGGTTCCTATGACCATGCAGATGATTACAGAATATATCGACCAGGTTGGCTTTCCTCCAGGTGTATTTAATCTGGTCAATGGAGATAAAACCGTAGCAGAGGCTTTTATGGATAGTCCCAAGGTGAAGGGTATATCCATGGTAGGTTCAACCAATACATGTAAAATTATTGCGGAAGAGTGTGCTAAGTCAAATAAAAGGTTTCAGGCTATGGGCAGTGCTAAAAACCATCTAGTAGTTATGCCAGATGCCAAGCTAGACCAGGTGATAAGAAATGCCACTACTTCCTGTTATGGCTGTGCCGGACAGAGGTGTATGGCTTCTTCTGTCATTATCGGAGTAGGAGATGTGTATGAAACCCTATGTGCTAGATTTATAGAAGATTCAAAAAATATAATAGTAGCAGATCCACTGGATCCAAAAGTAGCAGACCAGTCTTTAGTTATGGGACCGGTAATATCTAAAAAAGCCAAGGACTTTATTCTATCCATGATTGAAGAAGGTATAAAAGAAGGTGCAAATCTGGCACTGGATGGAAGGGATATAATAGTCCCTGGCTGTGAAGACGGATACTTTATTGGCCCTACGGTATTTACCGACGTAAAACCTAAAACGAAGATACATGATACTGAAATATTTGGGCCGGTTGTATCGATAATTAAGGCAGATACTTTAGATGATGCAATTAAGATTATAAATGATCATAAATATGGCAATGGTGCTTCCATATATACCCAGAATGGCTACTATGCAAGAAAGTTTAAACTGGAAGTAGAAGCAGGTATGATCGGGATAAATATTGGTATTCCTGCTCCTGTTTCATATTTACCATTTGGTGGCATGAAGGAATCCCAGTATGCCGATATTAAAGCCCAAGGAAAAGCTATAGTAAGCTTCTTCACCGAAGATAAAATAATTACTGAAAGATATTTTACGGAAGAGTAAATTCCTTTTACGGAAGAAAAGATTATTGTGACCAGTTTTTCCAAAAATTAGAAGAAAAGTCTATAAAATATTATGAAAACATAATCCGAAAATATTCACAGAATAGGGAATTTTTTTAACCCTTATTAAAGAAAATAAAAAAATATAGTATAGGTTCAAAGGGCTTATTATGAGGTAATCTCTGATGCTATAGTGGGTTGTTTTTCTTTTGAAGGCTTAGATACAGATAATTATATCTTTAATCAAAAATTATCTGCAGATGAAAATTATTTGAATGTTTTAGAGAGTGCAATAGAAATGGAAGAAAAAATTCAGAGATTTTATTTAGACTCGGTTGAAATGTCTAAATCTCTCTTGGCAGATATTCCCCGACTTTTTGAAAGGATAGCCCAAAAAAGAGGTAATCGTAAGATACAGCTGGGATCAATTTATTATAAATCGAGAACAAATTGCTAGGTGATTTGTGACAGAGAGGATTATAAATTTATTTCAAAAATGCCTAAAAGCGGAATAAAAAATTGAAAGGGGGGATGGGTAAATAATATGGATATCAAGAGTATGAATATCAAGCAAAAGTATGAAAAATATGTTAATACTTATAGTGTTAAAAAAATGGAAAACATAGTTATAAAACGGGCTGAAGGGGCTTCGGTTTATGATATAGAGGGTAAGGAATATATTGATTGTTTTGCGGGCATTGCAGTTAACAATGCAGGGCATAGAAACCCAAAAGTAATTCAAGCTGCGAAAGACCAAATAGATAAGTTAGTTCATTGTTGTACCTACGTATATTATTCTGAACCCCCTGCTCTACTGGCTGAAAAGTTAGCCCAAATTACTCCCGGAAGGTTAGAAAAAACTTTCTTTTCTAATAGTGGAGCCGAAGCTATTGAGGGAGCTTTAAGAATAGCCAAGCAATTCACTAATAAATATGAAATTATTGCTTTACAAGGCTCTTTTCATGGTAGAACGAACGCAACCTTAAGCGTAACTGGGAATAGACAGAGAAAGTATAAAGGTGGACCGTATTTATCTGGTATTTCTTTTGCGCCAACACCTAATTGTTATAGGTGTCCTTTTGAATTAGAAGAGGACAAATGTAATTTAAAATGTGCCAGATACCTAAGAGATGTTATTGATTTTCAAACCAGTGGTGAAGTAGCTGCCTTTATTGCAGAACCCGTGATGGGTGAAGGTGGAATAATTGTTCCACCGGAAGGATATTTTAAAAAAATTAAAGAAATTCTTGATGAATTCAACATATTATTTATTGCTGATGAAGTTCAATCTGGTTTTGGGCGAACTGGAAAATTATTTGCAATTGAACATTATAAGGTAGAACCTGATATCATGGCTATGGCGAAAGGTATCGCCGGAGGATTTCCCTTAAGTGCTTTTATTACTCGAGATGAAATTGCCAAGTCTTTTAAACCCGGGGACCACTTATCTACTTTTGGGGGAAATCCCGTATCTTGTGCCGCAGCCATGGCAAATATAGAATTCTTATTAGAAGAGAAAATTCCCGAGAAAGCCTTTGAAAAGGGCGAAAAATTTATGCCTAGATTAAGAAGTGAGCTAATGAAGAAACATAAATTAATTGGTGACATAAGAGGCAAAGGCTTAATGATAGGGCTTGAGTTAGTAAAAAATAAAGATAAAACTCCTGCATTTGAAGAAGCGGGTCAAATTAGTGAAATCTGTAGAGAGAATGGTTTACTAATTGGTGTTGGAGGTGTCTACGGTAATGTGATAAGAATTCAGCCACCATTAGTTATAAATGAAAAACAATTAGAGAAAGCATTAGGAGTATTAGATTGCGCGTTTTCTGCGGCGGAAAAGTAATTTTTAGGCTTTTATTATGAAAAAATGAGGAAAAAGAATTTTTTAGAAGTGGTAAGCTACAAAGAAAAAGAATCTATAAAAGCCTCAGAATTAGCTATTGAGTGTAAATTTGATTATTTAATGGGAACCATGTTTTATCAATCAGTTTATGACTTGTTAAAAGATAAACCTATAAAATATATGTCTTTTTGTGGAAAAGTAAGCGGCAGCCCAAGCGTGTTAGAAGGAACAATTAATGAGGTTATTACTCACGCAAAATCAATAAAAGAAAAAAATGTGTATGTTCTTGATCTTTAGAATATTTTTGGCTTTGTTGTAATATTCTAAATTTTTATTACCTATAAAATATTATATTAATGATCTTATAATTATTAAGCGTATAAGGGTTTGATATTAATAGAAAAAGGAGAATTGGCTCCAGGTATTAATCAGTTTAGAGTCGGTGAAGGAATAATCATAGGGACAGACACTACCGGTGAGAGAAATATCAAAGGGGCATATCAAGATACAGTAAAATTAGTTGCAGAAGTTATAGAGTTAAAGAAAAAACCTTCAGTACCCATTGGAGAGATTGGGAGGGATGGTTTTGGAAATAAACCGCATTTTAAAGATAAAGGAACAAGGCTTAGAGCTATACTTGCCATAGGAAGGCAAGATGTGATTCTTGAGAAATTAATTCCCGAAGATAGTCGGATTGAGTTATTGGGTGGTAGCAGTGATCACTTAATACTTGATGTTACTGAATCTAATGATGTTTTTTATGTTGGTAAAGAAATTTATTTTACACTTTCTTATGGTACAATGCTAAGCCTTATGACTTCAGAATATGTTGAAAAGTTTTATATTTAATTGTACTAATATCGAATTGAACATAACAATTATAATTTTCTTAAAATATCAACTTTATATAAGACTTATTTTGGATTAAAAAGGAAAGAGATGAATAAAAAAGTTTTTTTTAAAGGAATAGAGGGAGCCAGACGCCGTTCTATTTACCATGCTTGTGGTTACAGCACTCAGGATTTAAACCGGCCCCATATCGGCGTTGTCAATGCTTTTAATGAAGCTGCTCCCGGTCATACACATTTGCGTTCTTTTGCGGAAGCGGTCAAATCTGGGATATGGCAGGCAGGAGGTGCCCCTTTTGAATTTAACACCATTTCTACCTGTGGCGCCATCTGTGTTGGAACGAAACATCTACGCTACGAATTAGTCCTACGAGATATTATTGCTGCTTCGATAGAAATTGTCGCCACTGAACATCTCTTTGATGGTTTGGTGCTGTTGTCTTCTTGTGATAGTATTATTCCCGGTCAAATTTTAGGAGCAATTCGGGTGAATGTTCCCTCGTTGATGGTGACCGGAGGCCCTATGCTCCCCGGCCGCTACCATGGACGAAAAATCCTGCAAAATGAATTTGATGAGTTGGTATTAAGCTATTCTGATGATCCAACCATTTCCTCTGAAGAAATTACTTCTATGGAAGAAGCGGTCAATCCTACTCCGGGAGCATGCCCTTTAATGGGGACAGCCAATACCATGCAAATTTTATCCGAAGCCCTGGGTTTATCTCTGCCCGGGACTTCGACTATTCCTGCTGTCTTTTCTGAGAAAATTGCCACTGCCCGGGCAGCCGGCCGAAGGATTGTTGAGATGGTTAATCAGGATCTATCTATTCAGAAAATCATGACCCTTCCTGCCTTACGAAATGCGATTCGAGTTGATATGGCCATTGGTGGTTCCACCAATGCGGTTTTACACCTTTTAGCTTTTGCCCAGGAATTGGGTCTTCTCCTCCAATTAGAGGAATTTGATCATATTAGCCGACAGATTCCATGTATTTGTTCGGTGATGCCAAATGGACCCCATGATGTGACCGAGTTTCACGAAGCAGGGGGTGTCCCTGCAGTCTTGAGAGAATTACAGGAGTTTTTGGAATTAGAGGCTCTCAATGTGACCGGATCTACCGTGGGAGAGATTGCCTCTCGAGCCATTAACCAAAATCAGCAAATTATCAGGTCACTGAAAGACCCGGCTAATCTCCGGGAAGGACTAGCGATATTACGGGGTAATGTCTGCCCCAAGGGAGCTATCTGTAGACCCTCTTCTTTTAAATCTCAAATGTTAAAATTTTCCGGCAAGGCCCGGGTTTTTGATTCAGATGAAGCAGCTTATCAAGCCATTCGAAGCGGTCAAATTAAAGGTGGAACAGTGGTGATTGTTCGATATGAAGGTCCTCAGGGTGCTCCGGGGATGCGCGAAGTAATGCTCTCTACAGATGCCATCTTTGGTATGGGCTTAGACAGCTCAGTAGCCTTGATTACCGATGGGAGGTTCTCCGGATTTACTCGGGGAGCTTCTATTGGTCATGTGGCTCCGGAAGCGATGGTAGGGGGACCCATTGCCCTCATTCAGGATAATGACTGGATTGATATTGATATTCCTCAACGTAGACTCCACCTACGGGTTGATGAGGTTGAATTAGCTCACCGCCGTTCTCGCTGGGTTCAACCGGTACCCCAGGTAAAAAAAGGCATTTTGGCCATTTATGCAGCTCTAACTGGTCAGGCGGACAGAGGTGCGATGTTAGAGAAAAGAAATGAAGAAAGAGATGAGAGTCATTAATCATCCAATTTTAGGAAAAGATGAACGAAAAAAGAAGGTTATAATTTATGGTGATGGTAAACCAATTTCGGCGATTCAAGGTGAACTGATTTTAGCAGCTTTATCAGCTCAAGGGATAAGGGCCAACCATTAAATAGGAGAATAAAATGATTGATATTATTGTTTGCGGTGCTGCAGGGAGAATGGGGAGAAAGATTATTGAAGTGACAAATGAAATAGAAGGACTAAATTTAGTTGGAGCGGTAGAAGCAGCCGGTCATTCAAATTTGGGAAAAAAAGTAAACAAAAATATATCAATTACATCTAAGCTAAAGGAAGTATTAAAAAATAAAGCAGTTGTGGTTGATTTTACCACTCCTTCCGCAACTCTCGAGCACCTTAATACTGTAGTAGATGTAGGCGTAGATGTATCTTTTGTTATCGGCACTACAGGTTTTACCGAAAAGGAAGAAGAGGAAATAATAAAAATGTCAACCAACAAACCCATAGTCCTCTCTCATAATTATGGTATTGGTATGAACATTTTTTGGCATTTAATTGGTGAGGCTACAAATCTACTAAAAGATTTTGATATAGAAATAGTTGAATTCCATGGAAGAGAGAAAAAAGATGCACCTAGCGGAACAGCCCATACAATTGCTGGGGTTATAGCTGAAGAGAAAAAGCTAGATTTATCCAAAAATCTAATTTTTGGAAGAAGGGGGTTTAATGAAAAAGGAAGGGATAAATACCAGGTAGGCATGCATTCGATTAGAGGAGGCAATTATAAATCAAATCACATGGTCTTTTTTTGCGGAGACGGAGAAACCATTGAATTTGTTCACCGAGAAGAATCGTTAATCATTCTGGTGAAAGGGGTTATTGAATCGATAAAATTTGTGGTTAAAGCAGGGCCCGGTCTATACGGCATGAAGGATGTTTTAAAAATAAAGCAGGTTTAAGAATATAAGAATAATAGGCTGGTGTAAATAGTAGTACAATTTAACAACAGTAGGAGCATAAGAAATATTAAGAGACGTAAATTTTAAGTAGAATCTTAAAAAATAAAAATATTAATTAAATCAAAGGGGGAATATTATGATAAAAAAAAGCAAAAATCTTTATTCTTTTTATGGAGATGTATTAGGTATTTTAATGTTAGATTTGAAAGCAGAACTTTATCCCGGAAATGTGGGAAATGCAAATTCATATGATTTTCCGGTTAGATTTAAAGTGCTTGACGGTATACCAACTGATTTTTGGTGCGATGAACGAGGAGCGGATGAAAAAAGGTTTGAAATATTTTTAAAGAAGGCCAAGGAATTAGAAGAAGAGGGAGTGAAAGCAATCACTACCGGATGTGGATTTTTTACAGCCTTTCAGAAAAGGGCAGCAGAGCATCTAAACATACCTTTATTTACCTCGCCATTATTATTAGTTCCTCTAATTTCAATGATGATTGGAAAGAATAAAAAGGTTGGTATTATTGCTGCAGGAGGAGAACATTTAACTCATGGAGAATTTTTAGAGACTGCCGGAATTGATTCATCAATCCCTATAGCAGTAGGAGGATTAGAAAATTCAGAGGAATTTCATAATGGTTGGATTACTTTAAAAAATAAGCATATAGATATGAAAAAGGTAGAAAAAGAAGTGGTTGATGTAGCCAAAGAATTATTATTAAAAAATCCGGATATTGGGGCTTTTTTATTTGAATGCAGCGATATCCCCACCTTTTCCAAAGCGACATCTGAAGCTACTGGCTTACCTGTATTCGACTTCATTAGTTTTGCTCATCTAGTGTATTCGGGATTAATGCCTCGCTGTTATAGTGAAATGCTGTAAAAAAAGTTATTCAGATAGCTTCTGACCGAACCATTTTACCGGTGATGAAAAATACATTTAGGAAAGAGGCTTTAGGGGAATCTCCCCTGACTATCTTGAGTAATAATTTAAAAAATAAAAATATTCATTGAGCGAAAGGGAAAAATATGTTAGTAAAAGGTGGCAGGCCTTTTTATGGAGAAGCATTAGGTATTTTAATGTTAGATATGCAAGCCCCGCTTATCCCTGGAAATGTGGGAAACGCAAATTCATACAATTTTCCGGTTCGGTATAAAATCCTTGATTCCATACCTTCTGACTGGTGGTGTGATAAACAGGGGCCTGATAATAAAAGATTTGAAATATTTTTGGAAAAAGCCAAAGAATTGGAATCTGAAGGAGTGAAAGCAATCACTACGGGATGTGGATTTTTCGCCATCTATCAGAAAAAAGCCGCAAGGGAATTAAAGATACCATTGTTTGCATCACCGTTACTATTAGTACCTATCGTGTCACGAATGATTGGGGAAAACAAGCGGGTAGGTATTATCACTGCCGGTGGAGAACATTTGACTCAGGGGGAATTTTTAGAAAATGTAGGAATTAATTTATCAATACCTATAGCAGTAGGAGGTTTGGAAAATACCGAGGAATTTCATCACGTTCATGTTACGCAAAAAAAGAAAGATATCGATCCCGAAAAAATGGAAAAAGAAGTGGTCGAAGTAACCAAAGAATTATTAGTCAAATATCCAGACATAGGAGCTTTTGTGTTCGAATGCAGTGATATTCCCCCTTACGCAAAAGCTGCATCCGAGGCCACTGGATTACCAGTATTTGATTTTATTAGTTTTGCCCATTTGGTTTATTGGGCCTTGATTCCTCACTGCTATACTGGGTTTATGTAAAAAAGAAGGAGGTGATATATGCACAGCAAACTTGAGCGTAAAAGCATTTAGTTAATTTAATAATTTAAAGGAGATAAAAAGTAATGAAAAAATATTTTATGTTAAGTTTGTTTATTTTAATGTTGGTGTTTGCATTTTCTGCAAGTAGTTTTTCGGCAGAAAAAATAATATTTGCTGTTGTAGGACCAATGACCGGTGATAGTGCTGCCCAGGGAATCCAGATTCAAAATGCTGCTAAGCTTGCAGTCCAAGAAATAAATGGATCAGGTGGTGTAGGTGGGAAGGAATTTGAATTTATTGTGGGAGATGATGTCGCAAATCCAAATCAGGCTGTTTTAATAGCACAAAAATTTGGTTCAAATAAAGATATACTATTTGTTTTAGGCCACAATAATTCTAGTTGTAGCATTTCTGCTCTTCCTACTTGGGAGAAAGCCGGAATACCAGTAATTTCTCCAACCAATACTAATCCTACAATTACTGCCTTAGGTCATAAAAATTATTTCAGAGTAATCGTTAATGATGACCTCATCATTAAACAATTATCACAGTTAGCGGTTGTTGAACTGGGCTTTCAAAATATAGCGGTTATTTGGGAAAATACAGATTATGGAAAAGGGATGCTCGATGTAGCAGTAAAAGCTGTTCCGGAATTAGGAGCAAAAATATTAGCTGATGAAACTTATGTCCCTGCAGTTGATAGAGATTATTCCGCTCAAATTACTAAATTTAAAGGTGCAGGAGTAGATTGTGTATTATTCTTGGGAGAATATACTGCCGGTGCTTTATTTTTAAAGCAAGCTGTAAATCTTGGTTTTAATGCAAAAGTCGTTGGTTCGAGCGGTTGTTCCAATCCCAAATTAATCGAAATTGCTGGTGAGGCAGCTGAGGGATTTTATGCAACAAGTGGTTTTGATCCTAATGATAAGAGAGAACAACAAGCCAAATTTATAACAGGTTTTGAAGCCTTTTCCAAGGATAAACCAGGTGAATGGGGAGCTCATGCCTATGACATTGTTTACATGGTCAAAAAAGCCATTGAAATGGGCGGAACTACCAGAGAAAAATTAATTCAAGTTCTTCATCAAGATGATTTTGAGTATGATGGAGTAACAGGTAGGATTAAATTTGATGCAAATGGAGATGTACCTGGTAAATTTTCCTTAGTTTTAAAAGTTGAAGGTGGAGAATTTACAACCTTTGTTCCCACAAAATTTTAATTGAAAAATTTAACTTAGGTTCATTGATTATTTCGGCGGTGATTTTTATCACCGCCGAAATTATAGTTTATGATACTTGAAATGAGCACATACACCTAAATTACATTTATTTAAGGAAGGTTGGTAATTTTATGTTTTTTCAATATTTGATTAATGGCTTGAGTATAGGGAGTGTTTATGCTTTGATAGCTATCGGATACAATATGGTTTATGGCATTTTAGAATTACTTAATTTTGCTCACGGAGATGTATATGCGGTCGGTTGCTTTGTTACATTTACATTGCTTCTAATGAAACAAAATATTTTTCTATCGATTATATGCGGGATGATAGTTGGATATATTATGAATACAATAGTTGAGCGTTTCGCTTATAGACCAGTTCGTTTTTCTGGAAGAGTTACTCCGACAATTAGTGCTGTGGGGATCGCATATATTATGAGGAATGTAATTATGAAAATATGGGGACCGGAAACTTATCCGTTTGATGTAGGAATAAGAGGAACTCAAGTAGAATTTAGTAATTTTATTTTTGGTACTCTTCAGATATATATTTTTATTATTGCTATAAGTTTAATGTTGTTAATTAGTTTTTTGATGAAACGAACAAAATTAGGACAATCAGTTATTGCAATTTCTCAAAGCATTCCTACCTCTGCTCTAATGGGTGTTCCAGTAAATCGAACTATTTCAATGGTATATGGTATAGGTGGTGCTTTAGGCGTCATAGGAGGAATTCTTTTTTGTATATATTATGAGAGCATTTTTTTAGGTATTGGTTTTATGTTGGGTACTATGAAAGCCTGGATGTCTTCCATTCTTGGAGGCATAGGCAGTCTCAAGGGAGCAGTAATAGGGGCATTGGCTTTAGGTTTAATGGAGAGTTTTGTAGGAGGGTATATTTCTACTGCGTATCGTGATGCTTTTGTATGGGGATTTTTTATATTATTTATTTTAATTCGACCAATGGGGCTTTTCCCGGCACAAATTTCTGAGAAAGTATAGGGTGAAATATAGATGATAAGCAAGAATAAAAAAATCAATTATGGACTAATTATTGTAATAATTGCTATGTTTATTCCATTTATTATAAGAGATGAATATCAGCTCCGGGTTATCAATATGGTATTATTATATTCAATTGTTGCATTATCGATAAATTTAATTGTTGGTTTTGCAGGACAATTAGATATGGGAAGAGCTGCTTTTGTTGGACTGGGGGCTTATTGGTCGGCAATAATGATGTTGCGCTTCAATCTACCGTTTATTATTGCTTTTATTTCGGCAGGTCTTTTTTGTGCATTTATTGGTTTTGCTTTAGGGATGTTATGTCGCAGATCTTCTTTTGATTATCTCACTTTAATTACCATAGGTTTTAACGTTATATGTGTACAAATTTTTTTAAACTGGTTTGCGGTAACAAATGGTGCAATGGGTCTGCGTTTAGTTCCTCCTCCGATGTTATTTGGATTTTCATTTGATACAAACTTCAGGTTTTTTTACTTTGCATTATTTTTGTTAGTTCTTTGTTACATTATCATTAAAAGAATTACAAAATCAAAGATTGGCAGAGCTTTTGAAGCACTTCGAGATGACCCAATTGCTGCCTCATATTCTGGAATTAGTGTTGCGAACTTTAAAGTGATAAACTTTTCCATTGCATCATTTTTTACCGGAATTGCTGGTTCTGCGATAGTACATTATACCAATTATTCTTCTCCTTTTACCTTCACCATTGATGAATCCATTTATCAATTACAGATGGCAATATTAGGAGGATTGGGAAGTTTGCCAGGTTCAATTTTGGGAGCGTCAATCTTAGTAGTAGCACCTGAAATATCTCGTACTTTTTATGAATATCGCCTCATGTTTGTTGGTGTTATTATGGTTGTTATGATGATATGGTCACCCAATGGAATTTTAGGTAAAAATGGCATTGGAGAAAAAGTGATAGGAATGCAAAACTTTATTACGATAAAGAAAAATAATAGGGAATCGGATAACAATAAAAGAGAATTATTAAAAATCAAAAATATCCTTTCTAGAAAAAAAGAATATAAGAGTTCAGGCGGTAAGAAAAAATGAGCACATTATTAAGGACAGAGAATGTTTCAAAATATTTTGGTGGTGTTAAGGCGCTAATTGATGTAAATATGGAAGCTAGAAGTGATGAAATACTGGGTATTATTGGTCCAAATGGAGCAGGGAAGACCACATTATTTAATGTATTAACTGGTTTTGATAAACCTACTAAAGGAAAGGTATTTTGTTACGACAAAGACGTTACAGGCATGCCAGTACATGAAATGTGTAAATTAGGTGTGGGAAGAACTTTTCAAAATATACGATTATTTGGACAGATGGAGGTTATTGATAATTTAGTTGTCGGAATGCATACAAAATTATTTGTTAATTTAGTAGAAGTTGTTTTGAATTCTAAAAGTGGTCGGTTAAAAGAAAATGGTGCATATAAGAAAGCACATGAAATACTCAAGTATTTAAAAATTGATGATGCTGCTTTTGAATTAGCCAGCAATTTACCTTATGGAAAACAAAGAAAAGTTGAAATTGCCAGAGCTTTATCAAGTCAGCCTAAATTATTATTACTTGATGAACCTTCTGCGGGAATGAATCCCAAAGAAACCGAAGAACTTATGAAGCTGATCGGAGGAATTAAAGATAATTTCGGGCCCATTGTTATTATTATTGAACATAATATGCAACTGGTAATGGGAATTTCTGATCGGATTATAGTATTCAATTTTGGAAAAAAAATTGCAGAAGGAACACCGAAAGAGATTCAAAATAATAAATTAGTTATCGAAGCATATTTGGGTTAAGAGGAGGCGAAACTAGGGAATGCTTTTAGAAATTAAAAATTTAACAGTTAAATATGGCAACATAACAGCAATAAATAATATTTCATTAAATGTAAAAGAGGGCGAATTCACTACCTTTATTGGAGCTAACGGAGCCGGAAAAACCACATTGCTCAATACCATTTCTGGATTGATCAAACCTTTTTCTGGAGAAATTAATTTTTTAGGTAAAAGGATTGATAATCAATACCCGGAATTAATTGTCAAATTGGGAATTTCTCAATGTCCTGAAGGTCGTAAAGTTTTTCCAAGGCAGACTGTTTATGAAAATTTAAGAATGGGCGCTTATACTCGTGCTGATAAGCAAATTGAAGATGATATCGACAAGTATTTTCAGCAGTTTCCTATGTTATCCGAACGACGGAATCATTTAGCAGGTCATTTATCCGGTGGTGAACAGCAAATGTTGGTTATTTGTAGATCATTAATGTCTCGCCCTAAATTATTATTACTTGATGAGCCATCCATGGGTTTAGCGCCGTTTATTATTCGAGATGTATTTAAGATAATAAAGCAAATAAGCGAAGAAGGTACGAATATATTATTAGTTGAACAGAATGCTAAACAGGCATTAAAAGTTGCCGATAAGGGGTACGTTTTAGAAGTAGGTCGGATTGTCGTGGAAGATACAACACAAAATCTTCTGGCAAGCAAGGATATTCAGAAATCTTACCTTGGGGGTTAAATTGAAACTAACTAAAATCGAAGAACAAATGTTATCTGGTAAAAAGGGTGAAGCAGTAGCTTTAGCAATGCGTATATTAGTGAAACTTGGAGAACTGTATGGAGCTAAAGAGATGCAACCTATTTCTAAGGCACATATAGATGGATGTTGTTATCAGACGGCTGGAGATGCAGGATTAGATTTTGCTGAAAAACTTGCTTCCTTGGGGGCAAAAGTAGTGGTCCCAACCACCACCAATGTAACCGGAAGAGATATTAAGAGATGGCGTGAATTTAAAATGCCTGAATGGCTTGCCGAAAAGTGCCAAAGGATGGAAGAAGCCTATACATCAATGGGAGCTATTCCAACTTGGACTTGTGCGCCTTATTTAAGTGCCTTTATTCCACGTTTTGGAGAGCAAATTGTATGGGCTGAATCTAATGCAATTGTTTATGTTAATTCAGTGATTGGGGCAAGAACCCACCGCTATGGAGATTTTGTTGATGCTTGTGCTGCAATAACTGGAAGGGCTCCTCGATTTGGCCTGCATCTTTCGGAAAATCGTCAGGGAGAAGTATTAGTGCAAATGGAAGATTTTGGAGAAGAATTAATAGATGATACCTCAATATACGGTCTTTTAGGTTATAAATTGGGAATTATTTTAGGAAGCAAGATACCGGTGATTGAGGGAATTCCTGAACAGGTAACCCAAGATTGCCTGAAAGCATTATCTGCTGCCGGTGCAGCTTCAGGTTCTATGGCTTTGTTTCATATTATTGGAGTAACCCCTGAGGCGTTAAGTCTTGAACAAATATTTAAAAAAAATATTCCGGAATATAAAATTGTCATAAAACCTTCAGACCTAATGAAGGTTCGCGATGAATTAGATAGCAGTGATGAGGAAGAAGTCGATTTAATTGCTTTAGGTTGTCCCCATTTTTCTTATTCTGAATTTTATAGTGTATTAAAAGTTTTAAACGGAAGAAGAATTTCGAAAAAAATAGAATTTTTTATATTTACAAATCGCGATATTTATAGAGCACTTTATCATACGGGTCTATTAAGTGATCTTATTCATGCTGGTATTCGCATTGCAACCGATACATGTATTTTGCATTGGCCATTATCTGCTTGGGGTTTTAAAGTAATGGCAACTAATTCTGGAAAATTTACCAAGTACGCCCCCGGCCTGCTTGGATTAAAAATAAAATTCGGTAATATAAAACAATGTGTTGAAGGAGCAATAACAGGAAGGATACGAAAAATTTGAACAATAAAGAAAAGAGAGAAATCTATCCGGTAAAAATTATATTTAAAGGCTGTGCAAGAGGGGACGCTTTAGTAACAAAAGATTCATTAAGTTTTTGGGGGGGGATTGATCCTTCGTCAGGAATTATAAAAGATGTCCATCATGAGTTATATGGACAATCCATTAAAAATAGGATTTTTTTCTTTCCCAGGGGAGCAGGTTCCAGCAGTGGATGTGGTGTCATAATGGAAATGGTACGGTGCAACACCAATCCAGCGGCGATTATTAACATTGAAACGGAAAGTATATTAGCTTTAGGGCCAATTATAGCCGAGGAATTATATCATAGAAGCTTTCCTATGGTAAATATAGAAGAGTCAGTATTTAACTTGATTCAGACAGGGGATTATATCGAAATAGATGCAGATAAAGGATATTTAATGAGAACGAAAAAATGATCAAATAAATTTTATATTTTTTAACAAGAAAGGAGAAAATCGAAAAATGTTGATTAAAGGTGGATATCCTTTTTATGGAGAAGCTATCGGGATTATGTTAAATAGCACGACATATCCCCTCATTCCTGGAAATGTTGGTAATGCTTCAACTTATAGTTTTCCAGTTCGCATTGTCAGCACTCCCGGACTACCAACGGACTGGTGGTGTGATTCAAAGGGGGCGAATGAAGAACGTTTAGGTAAGGTAATTGAAACTGCAAAAAAACTTGAATCCGAAGGAGTAAGAGCGATTACCACTGGATGTGGATTTTATGCAATTTTTCAAAAAGAGGTAGCTGAAGCAGTAAAAATTCCTTTTTTTTCTTCCCCGTTGCTTATGGTACCTATAATCCATAGGATGTTAGGGGAGAAAGGAAGGATTGGCATTATCACAGCTGGAGCCAAAAATTTAGGCACCCTTCATTTTAAAGGGGTTGGTATTGATCCTAAAAAAATTCCTTTAGGAATTATTGGCATGATGGAATATGATGAATTTAGAAAGGTAATAATAGAAGAGTCGAAAATAGAAGCTGATATAGAACAGATAGAAAAAGAAGTTATCGATGCTGCAAAAAAAATATTACAAATATATCCGGATATCGAAGCATTTGTTTTCGAATGCAGTGATTTGCCACCTTTTTCAAAAAGCGTTCAGGATTTAACCGGTTTACCGGTTTTTGACTTTATTACTATGATTAATTGGGTCTACACAGCTGTAGTGCAGAAACAATATAATGGTTTTATGTAATAAAAAATTTGTAAGATAAAGTTTTACTTGCTTTTTAGGAATGATAAAATAAAAGGTTATTACATTTACTACTAAATATAGAAAAGTAGCGGCAATTATTGATTTAGAAAGGAATAAAAAATTGAGAGTAATTAATCACCCAATTTTAGGAAAAGATGAACGAAAAAAGAAGGTTACGATTTATGTAGATGATAAACCAATTTCTGCGATTCAAGGTGAACCGATATTGGCATCTTTATTGGCTCAAGGGATAAGGGTCAATCGTATCACTAAAAAAATGAAAGAACCTCGAGGGTTGTATTGTGGAATTGGTCGTTGTACTGATTGTGTTATGATTGTAAACGGCATTCCAAATGTTAGAACATGTGTCACTTTCGTAGAAGAAGGGATGAGAATTGAGACTCAGGAAGGATTGGGACAATGGAAAAACAAAAAATAGTTAAAACCGATATCGCAATTATTGGAACGGGCCCTGCTGGGTTGGCAGCAGCTATTGAATCCGCAAAAACCGGTGCTGATGTTATTTTAATAGACGAAAATGCACAACCTGGTGGTCAACTTTTTAAGCAAATCCATAAATTTTTTGGTTCAAAAGAGCATTATGCAAAAATAAGAGGAATTGATATTGGTCAAAAGCTCTGCAATGAAGCCAAAGACCTTGGCGTTCATTTGATGTTGAATACGGTTGCTTTTGCTATTTATGATGACAAAATAATTGCTGGTATGACATCAAATGGGACGATTTTAATCAAAACAAAATGTATTATTTTAGCGCTTGGAGCTAACGAAAATACATTGGCTTTTAAGGGATGGACTAAACCGGGAGTGATCGGGGCAGGAGCAGCACAAACGATGATTAATCTTTATAGAGTGCTACCAGGAAAACGTTTTCTCATGGTTGGCTCCGGAAATGTTGGATTAATCGTATCTTATCAAATATTGCAAGCCGGTGCTAAAGTATTAGCAGTAATTGAGGCAATGCCAAAAGTTGGAGGATATGGTGTTCACGCCGCAAAAATTAGCCGGGCTGGAATTCCAATTTTTACTTCTCATACTGTTTTAGAAGCAAAAGGAGAAAAAGAAGTAAGCTCAGCCGTCATTTGCGAACTTGATGAAAATTTTACTCCCATCAGGGGGAAAGAAAAAGAAATAAAAGTAGATGTTATTTGCTTGGCAGTTGGCCTGACTCCTCAAACTGATTTGGCAAGAATGGCAGGATGTAGATTTGAATATATTAATGAACTGGGAGGTTTTGTGCCCTGGCATGATGAGAATATGGAAACTACCATCCCAGGTATTTATGTAGCCGGTGATACTGCGGGTGTTGAAGAAGCGAGTACTGCGATTGATGAAGGGCGAATATCAGGTATTGCGGCAGCATCTTCTTTAACCTTGATTAATAAAAGAAAAGCAGAAGAAAAAATATTACATATATGGGAACGGTTAAATTCTCTTCGAATTGGGTCATTTGGTCAAAACAGACAAGATGCAAAAAAAGTATTGATGAAAGCGAGGAAAAACCCATGTCTTTAGAAAAGAATGGTTATCCTGATATAGATGAAATAAAAAATAGTCCTGGTTATCCTGGAGATAGTAGATTAGCCAGAGGCAATTGCATTGTCATTGAATGTATTCAAGAGATACCTTGTAATCCTTGTGAAGTTGCTTGTAAGTTTGGCGCTATAAAAGTTGGACAACCCATTACAAATTTACCTGTTTTCGATGGTGAATTATGCACCGGTTGCGGGAATTGTATTGCTGATTGTCCCGGGCAAGCTATTTTTTTAGTCAATAAAGCATATGCACCAGGGAAAGCACTGGTTGCCTTTCCTTATGAATTTTATCCACTACCGGAAAAAGATGAAATCGTTGCAGTGGTTAATCGTTCTGGGAAAGACATAGGAAGAGGAAAAGTTGTTAAAGTGATTAATCCAAAAAAAAATGATCATACACCAGTCATTTACTTGGAAGTACCATTAGAATTAGCTGATGAAGCCAGGAGTATGAAAGATTTAAGCGGGAAGAAAGACGAACAGGAAAGGGAGTAAGATGTCTAATAAAAAAAGTAAACAGAATGACGAAGATTTAATTATCTGTCGATGTGAAGAAATTACCAAGAAAGAAATTCTTCAAGCGATTGCCGATGGAGCAAGAGACTTAAGAGGAGTCCGTATTCGTACCAGAGCTGGAATGGGTCTTTGCCAGGGTAGGAGCTGTGAAAGACTTGTCAGAAAAATAATTTCAGAAGAATTGAAAATCGATCTTAATATACTCCCTTCAGCAACAAGAAGACCTCCAGTTCGCCCATTAGAATTACAATTGTTTGGGAGGGACGATGATGGCATTAAAGAGTAATTTAGATGTAGCAGTCGTAGGTGGCGGCGTGATTGGTGCATCTTGTGCTTATTATTTAGCCAAAGCCGGCATGAAAGTAGGTTTATTTGAAAAAGGAGACATTGCTTCCGGATCTTCGGGAGGTTGCGATGGCAATATCATGGCGCAAGACCATCAGCCGGGTTATGATACCAATCTTACCATAATCAGCAACAAAATGTATAAGGAACTTTTAAAAGAATTGGATTGGGACATTGAATATTCTGAAAAAGGCAGCATTTTGGTGATTGAAACCGAAGACGAATTAAAATTTATGAAAGATAGAATGAAAGAGCAATTAGCATGTGGTTTACCTGTTCGATTTGTAGATAAGGATGAACTTTACGAACAGGAACCACTTTTAGCTCCTGGTTTTCTTGGGGCAATAGAGTGTGCATCTGATGCTGCTTGTATGCCTATTCAGGTGGCTATTGCCTTAGTCAGAAGGGCCAGGAGTTTCGGGGCAGAAATTCATACTTTTGAGGAAGTAAAAAATATCGAATTAGATAAAAAAGGTAAAGTGTCCGGGATAGAAACGATTCAAGGCAAAATATCTGTTCCACGGGTTATCAACTGTTGCGGTGCCTGGGCGCCTTTTTTAGGGAAAATGGTTGGTTTAAATATTCCTATCGAACCAAGAAGAGGCCAACTGGTAGTGGTAGAGCAAGTTGCTCAGGTCGGTCATAGGAAAATATCTGAAGCCCACTATATTGTAGCGAAATTTCATCCGGAATTGACGGAAGGCACAGATTCTGACATGATTAAATATGGCGTTGCTTTTGTATTTGAACCGACTGCTTCAGGAAATATGTTGCTTGGTAGTTGCCGAGAGTTTGCCGGATATGATACCCGCACAACTTTGCCGGCCATCAGAGCAATTATAAAACGAGCAATTCATTTTATCCCTTCTCTTAAATACCTGCATTGCATCAGAACTTATGCAGGTTTAAGACCTTATACCCCGGATCATTTATCGATTGTTTCGCAAGTTGATGAAGTACCCGGATTTTATATTGCCGCCGGGGCAGAAGGAGATGGTATCGGGATTGCTCCCATAACCGGATTACTTATGAGTCAGATTGTGTTAGGTCAAAAAACCACCATCGATGTAGATCCTCTTCGATGGTCAAGGTTTACACAAGGTTAATATGGGAAAATGATAATATCACGGAGTAATTAATTAAGTATTGGAGGTCTCTACTATGCAGTTGGCAGGACAAGTTGCTTTTGTAACCGGAGCAACCGGGGGGATTGGCTCCGAGATTTGTAGGTCTTTGGCTAAAGAAGGGGCAAATATATCTATTTGTTACCATACCAAATATGAAGAAGCTCAATCACTTTGGGACGAGATTACTTCCTTGGGAAGAGAAGCACTGCTAGTCCAGGCGGATGTATCCAAAAAAGAGCAGGTGATTTCTGCTATTGAAGCGACCAGAAAAAATTTAGGACCCATTGATATTTTAGTGAATAACGCAGGGATGACTTTAACAGGTAAATTAGAAGATATAAGTGAAAAAGACTGGGATCATTGTCTGGCAGTTAATTTAAAGAGCGTTTTTTTCTGTTCTCAGGCAGTTATTCCGGAGATGAAGAAGCGAAAAAAAGGTTCAATTATCAATATGACTTCAATGGCTGCCAAAACAGGTGGAATTAATTCCGCTGCCTGTTATTCAGTTTCTAAGGCGGGTGTTTCGAATTTAACTATACAAACGGCTAAAGAGCTTTTACCTTTTAATATTAATGTTAATGGTATAGCTCCGGGGATTATTGATACTCCCTTATGGGACGTCTATGGATCTGAAATAAAAGAGAAGTGTATAAGTGGTTTGATTCGAGGAGCCGGTAGTCCTATCGATGTAGCAGAAGTGGTTGTTTTTTTAGCTTCGCCAAAAGCCCGATACATTACCGGTGAGATTATCGATGTGAATGGGGGAATATTAATGGACTAAATATCTATCTATTTAAAGATATTTTTTATCATTTATATAAAAATTAGTTTAAGAAAGGAAGGTTTTATTATGAGTAAACCAAAAGTTGCCTTAGTGGCAATGGCAAGTCAATTTGAAAGCGGCGGTCAAAGAGCAGAGGAAATCTTAAAGGGAGTAATTAAACATCTTGAAGAGAGCGGATTAGAAGTGAATGCTTATGAAAAAACAGTATGGGATCCTGCAGATGCCTTTAAGGCGGTTGATTACTTTATAAAGAATCAACCTGATCTATTAGTGATGATTCATGTTACCTGGGTTCTAGATTCTTTACAGTATATTTTTATTAATAATATAAAATGTCCTGTGGTCTTGTGGGGGGTACCTTATCCCGAAACTTTTTCTATTGGGTGTGTTCAGCATTTTGGAAGCATTTTATGGGAACATGGTTATCAATATAAGTACGTCTATGGATTACCCCAGGATGTCACCCTGATTGATAAAGTATCTAAATACGCTGGCATTGCCAGGGTTTTTAATAATTTAAGTAAAATCAGGATTGCTTTAATAGGCCCCAGACAAACTTGGCGGGTAGCTGGTTCTCAGGATATGACCAGTGAAGAATGGGAATTTTCAAAAAAATTCAGAACAACCATTATTCATGTTGAGATGGATGAAATTTTGGAACGGGCAAAAAAGCAGGACAATTCTGTAGCCGAACAGACCTTATCGAATTTAAAAAAAGAGCAGAGAATTGGCCGGACTGTTGCAGGCAAAGAGAACCTTTTATATGCAGCCAAAATATATCTGGCGACCAAAGAGATATTCAAGCATTACACTTTAGATGCCGCAGCCGCCGAATGTTATCCCAAATTCAGCGGATTGATGAACCTGCCTTCTTCCTGGCTCGCCGATGAAGGCATTGTCCTGGATACCGAGGGTGATATCGGACACACCGTTTTAATGACCATCCTTAATCAATTAAAACCCGGGCCCACTGCCCTGGCTGAAATTGGAAGCATGGCCGGTAATACCATTTATCTGGCACACGAAGGAAGTTCGGCTCACTCTTTAACGGAAGATATTTCCCAGGTTCAGATATCAGCGAGCGGAGAGTCAGGATGTTTCGTTGGGACTCCTTTAAAAGCGATGCCAGAAGTGACCATGGTCAATTTATGCGGGAGAGAAAATAGTTACAGAATGTTAGTAACTAAAGTATCAACCGAGCCAGTAACTCATCAGGAATGGGTGGATGGCGGCAGTAAATTTTTTGCCAAAGTTAATCTGAGTGGAGAGGCAGTTGAAAAATTTAATAAGATGCTTAGCGAGGGTATAGACCATCATTTACTTCTAAAGGAAGGCGATTTGGTCGAACAGCTTGTAGACCTTTGTGATTTAATAAAAATTAAAATAGTTGAAATTTAAAAAACAATTGATCAGTAAAAAGTTTAATGAATAATTTAATTGATAATTATTTCAATTAGTAGTTTACAATTCACTAAAAATAAATAGGGTATGAATGTGAGTTTTACAATAGAAATCGAACCATTATAAAAAATAAGGAGTATAATTATGGCATTTAAAGAATTGATCATTTCCTATGCACCGGATGCTGACAAGGAAAAACATAGAAGCTTTATTGATACAGGTAAGTATCAGCAATATTCAGTGGTGGTTAAAAACCAGGCAGAGGCCATTGAAGTTTCTAAAGAATTTATTCAGAAAAAAAATATTGAAAAAATAGCTCTTTGTCCTGGATTTACCCATGAAGATGTAGCGGCAATCTCAAAAGCTGCCGGAAATAATATAGGTGTTTCTGTGGGGAGAGCAGATGGACCGAGTAATATGATTACCGCAAAAGGTTTAAAAAGGGAAAATATGTAGCCAACCTTCTCCAAGTTTTGACATAATGGCATCACAGTATCAACATTTATGATATTAATTATTAAAGTGTATTAATGGAGAATTATTATGATTTATGATATATTCAACTTGGAAAACAAAGTAGCTATTGTTACCGGAGCCAGCAGCGGTATAGGAAAATCTATTTCTCTTACTTTGGCTGAAGCAGGTGCAAATGTTATTTTAGTCAGTAGAAGAATTGATGTACTCAATCAACTTGTTGAGCAGATAAACCAGAAGGGACAAAAATCCTTAGCTATCAAAGCTGATATTAGCAAAAAAGATGAAGTGGATGGTATGCTGGAAAAAGCTCTCGGAAAATTTGAGAAAATAGATATTTTAGTGAACAATGCCGGCATCAATCGACGAGCCCCCATAGAAATGTTTTCTGAGAAAGATTGGGATGATGTGATCAATACTAATCTAAAAGGCGCTTTCTTGTGTTCCCAGGCAGTGGGCAGAATAATGATAAAACATAGAAAGGGCAAGATTATCAATATTTCTTCAATGAACAGCATTACTGTCGGAGAGAATATTCCAGCTTATGATGCAAGTAAAGGCGGAATAATGCAATTAACTAAAGCTCTGGCTTTGGGCTGGGCGAAATATAATATTAATGTTAACGCAATAGGTCCCGGCCATTTTAAAACAGAAATGACCAGATCTCAGTATGAAGATGAAGTAAAAAGTCAACAAATTATAGCCAGTATTCCTTTGAAACGTTGGGGAGTCCCCCAAGAAGATTTGTCAGGAATTGTCATATTATTGGCTTCGGAGGCTTCTAATTATATCACGGGGCAAACGATGTATGTTGATGGCGGATGTTTACTGCAATAGCGAAAGAGTAATATAAGTATGAAATTTAGAAAAGATAAAAATATTGTATACTTATTCTGTTATAAATTTTTATTGGGTGGTTTTATGCATCAGGAAAGGAATTTTAAACATGAATGAAAGAATTAAATATTTAAGAGAAAAATGCCTTTCTTCTGAACCTGAAATATTTTTAGAGAGAGCGTTATTGGTAACGGAAGCATATAAGGAAACGACTGGAAGACCGATAATCATTCAAAGGGCCCTGGCTTTGAAAAAAGTTTTAGAAGAGATGACGATATTTATTGAAAAGGGTGAATTGATCGTTGGAAACCAATCTCCAAAGCTCAGATGTCCGCCAATATATCCCGAAACCGGAGCTAGCTGGATATTAAAAGAATTAGATCAATTTCCAAAACGTCAAGCTGATCCGGTGATGATCACCAAAGAAAATAAGAAAAAATTAAAAAAATGTTTAACTTTTTGGCAAGAAAAGTCTTTGGATGCCACGGTTTCAAGGTTAATTTCTGAGCAGGCCAAGCAGGCTGTTGAAGCGGGGTTGATAACCATAGGCGGGTCAGGAACTGCCTTAGGTAACATCGCTGTTGATTATCCTAAAGTATTAAAGATAGGGTTAGAGGGTGTTATTGCTGAAATTGATAAACAGTTAAAGCAATTTCAAATTAAAGACATTAAAGATATGAATAAATATTATTTTTGGGAAGCTGCGAAAACTGCTTGCCAGGCAGTTATCCAATTTGCTGCACGTTATTCTAAAAAAGCAGAAGAACTTGCCAAATGTGAACAGGATATATTACGTAAAAAAGAATTATTATCCATTGCAAAAATATGTAAACGGGTACCCGCAAAACCCGCTAGCTCATTCCGGGAGGCTATTCAATCGCTTTGGTTTATCATTTTAATTCTGCATATTGAATCAGATCCTCATGCTATCCTTTATGGAAGGTTTGATCAGTATATGTTTCCTTACTATCTGAAGGATATTCAAGAAGGAAATATTTCCGATAAAGAGGTTAAGGAGCTTTTAGAGTGTATTTGGGTCAAAGCTACTTCCCTGTTAAAACTTCAAGATGAACGCTCAAGTAAGGCCTTTGCGGGATTTCCTCTTTTCCAGAATTTAACCATAGGCGGTCAAACGCCGTCGGGGGAGGATGCATGTAATCCATTAACCAATCTTATTTTAGAAGCGATAGCCGATGTAAAAGTTGCACAACCTTCTGTTGCCTTAAGATTTCATAATAAAATATCAGATAAAATTTTATTAAAAAGCATAGATGTCATCAAATTAGGTTTAGGATATCCTGCCATAATGAATGATAACATTATTATTCCGAAACAATTGATCAGAGGTGCCACCTTGGAGGAGGCTCGAGATTATTGTACAAATTGCGTTGAAACAGATATCCCCGGAAAAACGGATTCAAGAGCTCATTCCGGATATGTAAATTTTCCTAAATGTCTGCTGCTGGCTTTAAATAACGGTAGAGATATTGAAAATGGAGAACAGCTTGGTCCAAAAACCGGCGATTATGCAAAATTTGCAACTTTTAGTGATTTGATGATTGCTTACAAAAAACAAGTAAAATACTTTATAGATACTATTGTAGAAGCTTATAATATTGTTGATAGTACACATGCAAGCCTACTTCCTGAACCGTTTTTGTCTTCTTTGCTGGACGACTGCAATGCTTTGGGCCAATCCAGACAAGAAGGAGGTGCGAGGTATAATTTTTCTGGTATATTTGGAGTTGGTTTAGCTATAGTGGCAGATTCTTTGGCAGCGGTTAAAAAATTTATATTTGATGAAAAACTCATTCAAATGAATGATTTAATATCGTCATTAAAAAATAATTTTAAAGGTCAAGAAAAATTAAGGCAGATATTAATCAATAAGGCCCCTAAATATGGCAATAACAACGATTATGTTGATTTAATTGCCAAAGAATGTGCAAATTATTTTTGCGAGGAAGTTCAAAAAAATAGATGTATCCGGGGTGGTAGTTATATCGCTGAATTACATTCTGTTGCAACTCATGTTTTATTTGGTGAAAAAACAGGCGCTACTCCTGATGGCAGGAAAGCCAATGATACATTATCTGATGGAATTTCTCCGGCTGGCGGCAAAGACATTTCAGGGCCTACAGCAACAATTAATTCAGTCTTAAAAGTGGATCATATGAAAGCATTACAAGGACTTTTATTAAATCAAAAGTTCAATCCCAGTATCCTGGCAGAAGATGATACAAAAAAGAAATTTGCCGATTATATCAAGAGTTTCTGTTTTTCAGGAGGTCATCATATTCAATTTAATATGATTTCAAATGAAACTTTATGTAAAGCCAAAAAATCTCCGGAAAAATATAGGGATTTATTAATAAGGGTAGCTGGTTATAGTGCTTTCTTTGTTGAGCTGAATGAAAATACTCAAAATGAAATCATTGCAAGAACAGAGCAAGAGTTTAATTAAAATATTGGCGTAAGAATAAGAAGGAGAAAGAGATATGAAAAAAAATGTTTTAGAAGGTAAAATAGGTATCGTTACAGGTGCAGGTTCAGGGATTGGAGAAGCCATTGCTAAAAAACTCACTCAAGAAGGGTGTCATTTAGTAGCGACAGATATCAATGAAGCTTCTTTAAATCGTGTAGTTAATGAGATACAATCATCAGGATATAAGGCAATTGGGGTTAAAGCGGATGTTTCCAGTAAAGCCGAGGTGGAATCATTGGTGAGTGCTACCATTCAAAAATATGGTAAAATTGATTTATTGGTCAATAATGCCGGAATTTATCCTGCTTCTCCGGTGACTGAATTAAAAGAAGAAGAGTGGGATAGGGTTATTGATGTCAATTTAAAAGGTGTGTTTTTATGCTCTCAGGAAGTTATAAAGCATATGATTAAACAAAAAAGCGGAGCTATTGTTAATATTGGATCAGTGGATGGCAAAGAACCACCCGGGGGGAATGCTCATTATTCGGCTGCTAAAGCAGGCGTAATGAATATAACGAAGACTTTTGCTTTAGAATTAGCAAAATACGGTATTAGAGTTAATTCTGTTTCTCCGGGTTGGGTAGCAACTCCTAATGTACTTGCCAATGACCGATGGAAAATGATTATTAATAAGATTCCTTTAGGACGTTTAGCAAAAACTGAAGAAATCGCCGATGGCGTTTTATTTCTACTTACAGATTATGCCAGTTACATTACCGGAGAAATTCTGGATATTAATGGCGGTTTGATGATGGATTAATTTATTGTATGATATGGAGACATTGAATGATTCACGATAAAAAAAGTTACCAAGGAAACTGGGGTGAAATTTATTATGAACGAAAGAGTAAAGCTATTAAGAGAAGAATCAATTAAAAGTAGACCGGAGATATTTCCCTTTAGGTCATTATTAATTACTGAATCGTATCAAAAAACTGAAGGTATGCCCATGGCCATAAGAAGAGCCAGAGCTTTAGAGAAGATATTAAGCGAAGTACCGATTATCATTCGTGACCATGAACTCATTGTGGGGGCAAAAACTTTAAAGCCCAGAGGTTCACCGATATATCCCGAGAATTACTGTTGGTCTGAAGAAGATTTAAATTCTGTTTCTACCAGAAAAGAAGCCCCCTATTTTGTTTCCGATGAAACAAAGAAAATATTATTGGAAAAAGTATTTCCTTACTGGGAAGGAAAAACCACCAATGACTTGATTATGGAAAATATGACAGCCGAGTGGAAAAAAGCGGTAAATGGTTTTGCTATTACAGAATATATGCTTTCAAGAGCTCCCGGGCATACTAATTGTCAATACGAAAAAATTCTGGAAAGAGGCTTTAAGGGCATGAAGGAAGATATTGATCATTCTGTGAATAATTTAGATTATGCAAACCGGGAAATATTTAAAAATATCAATGAGTTAAAAGCCATGCGTATTGCTTGCGATGCAGCTATATTATTTGCCAAGAGGTATGCGGAAGAGGCAAGAAGACTTGCAAAAGGGGAAAAAAACAAGAAGAGAAAAAAAGAATTAATCACTATTGCTAATGTGTGTGAGAGGGTTCCTGAAAATCCTGCGCAGAATTTTTGGGAAGCGATTCAATCATTTTGGTTTACACATTTAATTCTAACCTTGGAAACCAGTGCCTGGGCTTTTGCACCCGGTAGGTTTGACCAATATATTTACCCTTGCTTTAATAAGGATATTCAGGAAGAAAAAATAAACAAAGAAGAAGCCAAAGAATTATTAGAATGTTTATGGGTAAAGTTTAATAATACAGTTGCGCCTGCTAAAGACATTAAGACTGCAAAAGGAAGTGCTACTTACAATGATTTCTTTTTACTAAATCTTGCTGGTCAAACAAAAGAGGGGAAAGATGCAACCAATGATCTTTCTTATTTAATTCTTGATGTAATGAAAGATATGAAGCTTCCTCAACCATCACCGTTAGTACTTTTAAGCATTAAAACTCCGGAGTCTTTCTTGTTAAAAAGCTGCGATGTAATCCGGGAGGGTTTTGGCCAACCGGCTATGTTTAATGATGAAAATAGAATTTTAATAATGTTAAGAGAAGGAAAAACTTTAGAAGATGCAAGATTAGGAGGTATTAATGGATGTGTAAATCCTAATGCTAGAAAAGAATATATGGCAGACACCGGATATGCTAATTGGCCAAAATATTTAGAGTTAGCTTTAAATGATGGAATCGATCCCGCCTCCGGTGAACAATTAGGTCCAGAAACTGGTGATCCTCTTAAATTTCAAAGTTATAATGATTTATTAAATGCTTACAAAAAACAAATTCAACATTTTATTGATCTAAAAATTCAGGGTAATAATATTATTGATCGGCTATACGCTGATTTTTGCCCAGTTCCTTATACTTCAATTTTAATAGACGATTGTATTGAAAAAGCCTTAGATTTTCATGATGGAGGAGCTCATTATAGCAATCTTTCGTTTATTCAAGGCGTAGGATTGGGTACTACCACTGATTCTTTAGCTGCGATTAAAAAAATGGTATTTGATGATAAAAAAATTACGATGCAGGAATTATTGGAAGCTTTAAAAAGTAACTTTAAAGATGAGAATTTACATTTATGGTTATTAAATAAAATTCCAAAATATGGAAATAATGATGATTATGCCGATTCTATTGCCTATGATCTGGTGACTATTTATCTTGATTGTTTTAAAGGCAAACGTACTTCCAAAGGTGGAAGGTATGCAGTAAATTTAATACCTACAACTGTCCATATTCCAATGGGTGCTGTATGCGGAGCAACTCCAGATGGCAGAAGAGTGGGAGAACCATTATCTGAAGGTGTTTCCCCTGTACAGGGTGCAGATCATCATGGTCCTACAGCAGTCATAAATTCTGTAGCTAAAATTGACCATACGAGACTCTATGGTACTTTGCTAAATCAAAAATTTCATCCTTCCATACTAAAAGGAGACGAAAACTTAAGAAAATTTGCCAGATATATACGTTCATATTTTTCAATGATGGGTCATCATATTCAATTTAATATTGTTTCAATTGAAACTTTAAAAAAGGCTCAGGAAAAACCGGAAAAATATCGGGATTTAATCGTAAGAGTTGCAGGTTATAGCGATTATTTTGTTAATTTAAATAGTGATTTACAAAATGAAATCATCGCAAGAACAGAACATGCAGAAATAGGATAGTCATTTTATCATGAAAAAATGTCTTCAAAGTGGAGTTGAATCTAAAAAAGGAATTATCTTTGATATCAAGCGTTATGCTATCCATGACGGACCCGGGATAAGAACGACTGCTTTTTTTAAGGGTTGCCCCCTGCGATGTTTGTGGTGCTGCAATCCCGAATCTTATAAAAGTGCTCCTGAAATTGTTTACACCGACAGGCTTTGTATTCACTGCGGTTCATGTCAGATGGTTTGCCCGAATAATGCCCTAAAAATTTCGAAAAATAAATTGGAAATTATTCGGGAAAAATGTAACGGGTGCGGTACTTGTGCCATTGAATGTCCGGCAAATGCATTGGAGCTTAGTGGTAAACCATATTCAGTAAAAGAGCTTTTAGCTGAAGTAGAAAAAGATAGTACCTTCTATCAAACATCTGAAGGAGGGGTTACTGTTTCCGGCGGAGAATGTACCATGCAATCGGGATTTTTACTCTCCTTTCTTAAAAAATGTAAAGAAAATTATCTTCATGTTACCCTGGATACCTGTGGATTTGTTGAATGGGTGATATTTAAAAAAATAATTAAGTATGTGGATTTAGTCCTTTTTGATATCAAAATAATGGATGAAGAAAAGCATATAAAATATACCGGTAAATCCAATAAGTTAATTTTAGAAAACTTGCATCAATTATCACGAATAGGTACTCCTGTCATTATTAGAATTCCCTTAATACCCGGATTCAACGATTCTAAAAAAGAAATAAGAGCAATAGCCGATATGGTATCCAAATTAAAGAATATCACAGAAATAAATATTCTGCCCTATCATAGACTTGGAGAATCAAAACATACACGGTTGGGTAAAGATTATAAAATGAAAGATGTAAAACCGCCCAATGATGCCTGTTTGGAAAAAGCAAAGAGTATTCTTATGTGCGAAGGAATAAAAATAAAGATAGGCGGATAAAATCTCAATAAGAATCTTTTTAATAGTGTCTAATTTTTAAAATGCCTTACAACTAAAAAAAATAATAGGAACTCTTGAAAGTTGCGTGGAATTTAATCTTGCACATAACCTGGATAAAAAAATAAAGATAAACGCAAAAAAATTGAACAGGAAGTCATTACTGTTGTGAAAAAGCTGATTAAAGATTATCCAGATATTGGTGCAATTGTATTTGAATGTAGTGATATTGCACCCTATTCCAGAGCGGCTTCCGAAGCGGTAAATTTGCCGATTTTTGATTTTATTTCTTTTGCCCATTTCGTTTACCAGGCAGTACTTCCTGCACAGTATGAAGGATTTATGTAACGGATATTTGAAGCATTATTTATATAAATATTAAAAAAAATATTTAAATGGGTTTTTAAAATCAAAATAACTTTAATCCAAACGGGGAAATATTCATGCTCTTATTATCAGGAAATGATATTCAAAAATCCATTTCTATGAAAGAAGCCATTCAGATTGTCGAAAATGCTTTTTTCTCTTATTCATCCGGAAAAGCAATGATTCCGATTCGTACTCAGATAAAAATACCTCATGAAGATGGAATTAGCCTGTACATGCCCGGATATATCGCAGACTCAGGTGCCCTAGGTATAAAAATCGTATCCGTCTTTCCCAAAAACAGAGAGAAAAACTTGCCTATTATTAATGCCTTTATTTTATTAATCGATCAACAGACAGGAATACCATTGGCTGGATTAGAAGGAAACTATTTAACTGCTCTTAGAACGGGGGCAGCATCCGGAGTGGCTACTGATTACTTAGCCAGGAAAAATTCTTCAACAGTGGCGATTATTGGTGCTGGATTTCAAGCTAGGACTCAATTAGAGGCAGTATGTTCGATACGAGATATAAAATCAGTAAATATTTATGATATTAATGAACAGCAGTCGATTAAATATTTAGAATTAATGAAGGATAAATTTTCCAACGTTTCTTTAAAATGGACAATAAGTCATTCTGCCGAAAAAGCAATTGAAAATGCTGATATTATCTGTGTAACCACTACTTCTAAAACTCCGGTCTTTTCTGGGGAAAAAATAAAGCCCGGAACCCACATTAATGCTGTTGGTGCATTTACTCCCGAGACGCAGGAAATTGATATTGAAACTCTTTTAAGAGCGGATAAAATATATGTTGATTCTATAGAAGCTGCTCTAAAAGAAGCCGGAGACCTTATCATTCCTATTCAAAAAGGTAAATTCGACAAAATAAAAATTAATGGTGAAATTGGTGAAATAATTTCCAAACAAAAAATTGGCAGAGAAAATGATGAAGAAATTACTATTTTTAAAACAGTAGGTTTATCTGTTCAAGACATGGCCACTGGATTTTATATTTATCGGAAAGCAAAAAAAATGGGACTAGGAAAAGAAATTTCTTTAGAGTAGGCAATATTATATAACGCTATCTTCTATGTCAATTTCCCTGGAAGTGGGGATGTATCATTGTATAAAAAAGCAAATATCTTTTTTACCTCTTGTGCATTTTCACCTTTTTCTTTCTTATAGTTTTAACTATATAACCGCAAAAAGGCTCTAAGTATACAAACAGAGTCCTTACCAACGAATATTATTCACTAACGACTGATTTATTTTACAATTACAGCCTGAACCTATGCGCTGTACGTTGTGCGCTAGCATATACCAAAAAAAGGAAAACTTAATGTGGAAAAAAATAAATAAAAATTTACACTACTCCGGATGGCAAAGAAACATTTGAAGTTAATCTAAAGAAAGATACCGTTTGGCTATCTCAAAAGCAGATGGCAGAATTATTTGAAAAAACACTGATACTATTTGATTAAACGTAAAATAGAGTTTTATAATCTAAGCCTAATCATTTATGTCGGTTACAGGGTAAATTCTAATATGGAAAAAGTCTGGCTTTTACTCTGGAATTTTGCTTGCCTTTGAGGATTAATGGTTCTTCTGTCATACTGGATGGAAAAGTTATCGGGATCTTTACGGTATTGAGAAAATAATTTAAAGAATCTTCTTCTTTTGACTCCGAAAATGATAAGATATAGTTAATCTTGATTTCTTTATACACATAACCTTTTAAAAGTGATTTAACCTGATCATCGGTAAAGTTTTTGTGTAATTATTTGGACATAATTTAGAACCTCTTTTCTCTTTAAGATTTAGTTCTAGATTACATCTTTTTTACCATTTTTGGTTAGTGCACTTTTGATTTTTAAATGACATGAGGAAAAAATATTTTGAATATAATTTATAATTGTGGTATACTTCAAATTTGCCTGCTTGTCACCATTTAGGATAAAGGAAATAAATATGAGGAAAAATGTAAATTTAAGAAATATTGCTATTATTGCCCATGTAGACCATGGTAAGACTACACTGGTTGATGCTATGTTGAGACAAAGCGGTACTTTTCGGGAGAACCAAGAAATAAAAGAGAGAGTAATGGATTCTAACGATTTAGAGAGAGAAAGAGGAATTACTATTTTCTCCAAGAATGCATCTGTTTATTGGCGGGAAACAAAGATTAATATTGTTGATACTCCGGGGCATGCAGATTTCGGTGGAGAAGTTGAAAGAATACTTCGAATGGTTAATGGAGTTCTCTTAATTGTAGATGCTTTTGAAGGGCCCATGCCCCAAACCAGATTTGTTTTGCGTAAAGCAATGGAATTGAATCTTATTCCTATCGTAGTTATTAATAAAATAGATCGGCCTAATGCTCGACCTGCCGAAGTATTGAATGAAATCTATGATCTATTTATTGAACTGGGAGCAAATGATGATCAGATCGATTTTCCGGTTATTTATACTTCTGCACGTGCAGGTGTTTCCGGATTTTCTGCGGAGGACTTAGAAGATGATCTTGAACCTCTTTTTTCAACCATTTTGGAGCATATACCTGCTCCTTCAGTAGAATATAATGCTCCCTTGCAATTACTGGTAACTAATCTTATTTATGATGATTATGTAGGAAAAATAGTGGTTGGACTTATTAATCGTGGAAAAATTGAAGAAGGGGAAATCGTATCTTTAATCAAGCAGGACAAGAGAAAAGTATTATGTAAAGTTACAAAGCTTTATCTTTTTGAAGGTTTAAAGAGAAAAGAGGTAAAAAAAGCTGAATCAGGAGAAATTGTAGCAATAGCTGGAATCAGTGATGCTAATATTGGAGAGACTATTGCCTGTAAAGAAAAACCGGAAGCTTTATCAAAAATCAAAATTGACGAACCAACTTTGACTATGGATTTTATTGTAAATAATAGTCCATTTGCCGGAAAAGAGGGTAAATTTATTACCTCTCGACATTTAAGAGAGAGGCTGTTTAAAGAAGTAGAAACCAATGTAAGTTTGAAGGTGGAAGAAGCCGAATCTACAGATACTTTCCATGTTTCGGGAAGGGGAGAGCTTCATCTTTCTATTTTAATTGAGAACATGCGCCGCGAAGGTTATGAATTTCAGGTTTCCAAGCCCAAGGTTATTTTTAGACATATTGATGGAGAAAAGCACGAGCCGATAGAACTGATGACCTGTGATATTCCTAAAGATACCATGGGGGTAGTTATGGAAATTTGTGGGAAGAGAAAAGCAAAATTAATTAACATGATTGACTTTTCTGATGATCAACTTCGACTTGAATTTGAAATTCCGGCAAGAGGTTTAATTGGTTTCAGAGATGAATTTCTTACCAGGACAAAAGGTAAAGGCATCATGCACCACCTCTTTCTTAATTATCAACCTGATAAAGGTTATATCCCTCATCGGTCCCGAGGTGTCTTAATTGTATTTGAGAATGGCGTAACCAGTACATACGGTTTATATAATGCTCAAGCAAGAGGTACATTATTCGTAAATTCGGCAACAGAAATCTATCAGGGGATGATTGTTGGAGAAAATAGAAAAACGGGAGATATGGAAGTGAATGTCGCCAAGAAAAAACATGTTACAAATATGCGTGCAAGTGGTTCAGATGAAGCACTTCGTTTGGAGAATCCTCGCCAGTTTTCCTTAGAGCAAGCATTAGATTATATTCAAGAAGATGAATTATTAGAGATAACACCTACTAATATACGCCTTAGGAAAAAATTATTGGATTCTCACTCTCGGTATCAACAGAAAAAGAGTTTTAAAAATGCAGTAGTATGACAGGGGATGGTTTTTTGACACACGTCCCCTGTCATGCGTTAGCTTGAGGAGAAAAATTATGACAGATAAAATCAATTTTGAGCATCTCGGTCTTTCTCAAAGGGTCTTAAATGCTATTCATAAGAAAGGTTTTGAAGAACCATCTCAGATTCAGGCCTTAACAATCCCCGTAATGTTGCGGGACGATACCAACATAATGGCACAGGCTCAGACGGGTACCGGCAAAACAGCTGCATTCGGACTGCCTTTAATAGAAATGATAAATCCCCTTAAGAGAAGTGTACAGGCACTTATCATTACTCCTACAAGAGAGCTTGCCATACAGGTTTCCGAGGAGATTAGTTCATTCAAGGGAGATTCCGGTATCCAGGCCATTCCTATCTATGGAGGGCAATCGATCGATCAGCAGCTGAGGCGCCTTAAAAAAGGAGTGCATATTGTTGTAGGTACACCCGGAAGGGTTATCGACCACTTAAACAGAAAAACACTCAATCTCAAGGATATCGAGTATCTGATCCTTGATGAGGCTGATGAAATGCTTAACATGGGGTTCATTGAGGATATGGAAGAGATAATGAAACATACCAATCCTAAGAAAAGAACCTTTCTGTTTTCGGCGACCATGCCGTCAAGGATCAAGGTACTCGCTAGTAAATACATGGGGGATTATAAATTTATTACCGTCAAGAAACAACAGCTTACCACCATTCTTACGGAGCAGATATATTATGAAGTTAAAGCAGCTGACAAATTCGAGGCATTGTGCAGGATCATTGATATTGAAGAAGATTTTTACGGATTAGTTTTCTGCAAGACAAAGAATGATGTCGATGATGTTGCTGGTCATCTTATTGACAGAGGGTATGATGCTGATGCCATTCACGGTGATATTTCACAGGCACAAAGAGAAAAGACCCTGGATAAGTTTAAGAAAAAAAAGATTAATGTGCTGGTGGCAACTGATGTGGCCGCACGTGGTATAGATGTTAGCAATCTGACTCATGTCATTAATTATTCTCTTCCACATGACCCCGAATCATATGTGAATAGAATCGGTCGTACGGGAAGAGCAGGCAAACAGGGAACGGCCTTAACCTTTATTACACCAAGCGAATATAATAAGCTGATGTTTATTCAGCGTATAGCAAAAACCGATATAAAAAAGTCAAAAGTACCAAATGTTAAAGATATTATTAACGCAAAGAAAAAGAAGATAAACGAAGATATAACAGCTATTAACAGCGAAGGGATAGATAATACATACTATAATTGGGCTAAAGAACTTCTTGATAATACTAATCCTACTCAGATACTTGCCAGATTACTAAATTATAGTTTTGATGATAAACTTAATCCCGGTCTGTATAACGAAATACAGGATTTATCAGATAAAAACAGAAAAATAGAGATGGAAGGCAGGACAAGGCTATTTGTGGCATTGGGTAAGAAAGATAAGATAAGTCCCAGTAAACTGGTAAAGTTTATTATCCAAAATACAGGGGTTAGGAATTCTGTTATTGACCAGGTGGAAGTGTACAATGACTTTTCCTTCATAACCGTACCTTTTAAAGAAGCTGAGATTATTTTAGGTGTTTTTCAAAAAAAATCCGGAAATAAAAAATCATTAGTAGTTAAAGCCAGAAAAAAAGTAAAATAGTTATTCTTCTCAAGTTCTGTTTGGCAAGAAAAAATATTAATAAATAAGGACAACAAGTCCTATTTTCTTACAAAAACATATACATTTCCGAGCGCAGTATGGCTTCGTTTGTCACATCTAGGGACAAATATATTTGCCTGGAATGAAATTATTGTTGAAGACTCATACCCCAGAAAGAAACTGCTCCAAGATCTCATAAAAAACATTATGCCAAAGG
>Ga0307380_10000974_pt1 | contig 43182 bp, 51 predicted proteins | sample UN3MG_FD_202239 | JGI IMG/M metagenome (GOLD analysis project Ga0307380, IMG submission 202239) | Soil microbial communities from Risofladan, Vaasa, Finland - UN-3 | ecosystem: Environmental > Terrestrial > Soil > Coastal area > Acid sulfate soil | place: Finland: Risofladan, Vaasa | collected...
AATTCATTAAAGCCACAATTAAAACCATTTTCATTATCCTTGTAAGATTATTGCTTTCCTCTTTTGTAGGTGTATTTTTATAATGGCTGCTTCACAAAACACTATAGCCTATACACTGCGTCGCGAGCAATATCCTTTCATCTCATAACATATATTTGTGTACTCGCTAATATCTACGACACAATGTAAAATCTTTGGATATAGTAAAAAAATTTCCGAGTTGAATTAAATAGTAAAATGCGTATTATTAATGTTAGGTATAAAGAATTGTCATGGATTAATTAAAAAAGTTTTTAATAGAGCTAACCGATCAGCTCGCTCATTCGTTCTCCAGGGAAATAAACCCGACAAACCGAAGTGAGGAGGAAATAATGCCAGAAAGAATTATTTATATGGACAATAATGCAACAACACCTATTCACCCTGAGGTAAAAAAGGCGATGATTGACGCCATAAGAGTATTTGGCAATCCTTCAAGCCTTCATGGACCGGGTCGAGAAGCCAGACAGCTTGTTGAGGCAGCACGTGAAAAGGTCGCCTCATTCATCGGTGCGTCCCCTGAAGAGGTGATGTTTGTCGGAAGTGGGTCAGAGGCTAATAACACGATCTTAAATGCTCTCACATGCCAGCGTATGGGGTGTGCAAATCATCGGGAAGGCCTTAATAAAATTGTTACCACCACTATTGAACATCCTTGTGTTCTCGAAACATCAAAGTGCCTTCAAGAAAAGGGTGTAGATGTTTCATATCTTGACGTCGATATGCACGGAAAAATCGATATTGAGCAACTAAAGGATGTAATGACTGATAATACAGGGCTCGTTTCGGTGATGATGGCAAACAATGAAATTGGTACCATACAAGATATCAAGACAATTGCCGAGATTGTTCATCAGCGCGGGGCATTGTTTCACACAGATGCAGTTCAGGCAGTGGGTAAAATCCCAGTAATTGTACAAGAGTTGGGAGTAGATTTTTTAACACTTTCCGGGCACAAAATTTACGGACCCAAAGGGATTGGTGCTTTGTATATAAGGAAAGGGGCACCCTTCTGCCCTTTGATTCGTGGTGGACACCAAGAGAGAGGCAGGCGCGCCGGAACAGAGAATACCCTCGGGATAGTCGGCCTTGGAAAGGCGATTGAGATGCGCTCCCAGGAGATGGAAGCCGAAGAAAAGCATCTGCTCAAATTGAAGGCAACGTTAAAAAAGGGCATAGAAGAGAGAATTCCTGATGTGCAATTCATAGGGCACCCTACAGACTGTCTTCCGGGCACCTTAAATGCCTCCTTTGACGGTGCAGAAGGTGAGGCAATTATCCTATACCTTGATCTGGAAGGCATCGCCGTGTCAACTGGCTCTGCATGTGCGTCGGGTTCCCTTGATCCTTCGCACGTAATTCTCGCGACAGGATTGCCCGCAGAATGTGCTCACGGTTCAATACGTATCAGTATGGGGCGGGAAAACACAATGGAGGAAGTGGAGTATATGATTGATATACTTCCTCTAGTGATTGAAAAAATCCGGGATATGTCAACAGTGTATAAAAGGAGACAGTAATGGCGCAAGTTAACTGGACATATACAGACAAGGTAAAAGAACATTTTATGAATCCCAAAAACATCCTTATGGATGAAGAAAACTATCAAGAAGATGGGAAGGGTGTTGCCGGGAACGTGAAATGCGGCGACGAGATGGTAGTTGTTATCAAAGTCGATAAGAAGAAGGCGATCATTGCCGACTGTAAATGGAAGACCTTTGGCTGTGCAAGCGCAATTGCGAGCACCTCTGCTCTCTCTGAAATGGTCAAAGGCATGAAGCTCGATGATGCATATAATCTTTCCGCAAAGGACATAAATAAAGAACTTGGTGGATTGCCAGACCACAAAATACATTGTTCAGTATTGGGAGATAAGGCTCTGCGAATGGCCATAAACGACTATTACATGCGCAATGGAATGGAAGACAAGGTCAAGAAGGAAGAGGAACGTGTAGTTTGTAAATGTATGAACGTAACGGATCAGGAAATTGAACATGCCGTGCTCGAGGGTGCAAGGACATTCTATGAACTGCAAGAGATGACCAAGCTGGGAACTGGATGTGGGGAGTGCCAGGAAGAAGTAACGCAACTCTTGGAGACCTATAAAGAAAAACACTTCTGTCAGGTGTAACGTTGAGTAATAGGAGTTTTTCCTCAACGACCTAAATGGGAAATAAGAAGGAGGTATTCCATGAATATTGCCAATACTATGCTCGATTTGGTGGGAAAAACACCCCTGGTCAGACTTATTAAGGTCAGTGAGGGATGTGTGGCTACTGTTGTGGCAAAACTGGAGTTTTACAATCCATGTAGTTCGGTCAAGGATCGGATAGGGTTCAATATGATCCTTCAGGCAGAAAAGGAGGGGCATATTGACAAAAATACCGTTATTATTGAGCCCACCAGCGGCAACACCGGAATTGCGCTTGCCTTTGTGTGCGCCGTGCGCGGCTACAAGCTCGTTCTGACTATGCCAGAAAGCATGAGCGTTGAGAGGCGAAGACTGCTCAAAGGATTCGGTGCCGAACTCGTTCTCACTCCTGCCTCCAAGGGTATGCCAGGGGCGATTGCTAAGGCAGAGGAACTTGCTGCTAACACGAGAAAATCATTTATCCCCCAGCAGTTTAAAAACCCCGCGAATCCAGATATTCACGCACGTACGACTGCTGAAGAGATATGGAAGGATACTGATGGAAAGATAGATATTTTTGTATCCGGTGTAGGAACCGGGGGGACTATCACTGGGGTAAGTCAGGTCTTGAAAAAACGGAAGGCGGTATTCCAGGCAGTGGCAGTTGAACCAAAGGACTCACCCGTTCTCTCCGGTGGCACAGCAGGTCCACACAAGATTCAGGGCATTGGCGCGGGATTTGTTCCCCAAGTCCTCAAACGGAACCTTATTGACGAGGTATTTCCTGTCTCAAATGAACAGGCCTTTGCCATGGCCAGAAGGCTTCTCAAAGAGGAAGGTATTCTCTGCGGGATCTCTTCAGGGGCAATCGCACATGCGGCATTGGAAGTTGGCAGACGAAAGGAAAACACCGGAAAGCTGATCGTGTTCATTGTCTGCGATACAGGTGAGCGATACCTGAGCACCGAGCTATTCGAAGAATAGTTTTTCTATTCTTGAAAATTGTATTGAAGGTGCAGCGGTAAATAACGCAACTTCTATTTTTGTATACACCATCGAGGAGTAATAGCCATGAGTAGAAAATCAGATCATGGCATATCTCAAAGAAAAAATGTCATCACACGTGTGGTTACCGAACTATGCCGCCCTGATTCCTATGATTCGGTCTACCATAAATCCTCGCTGGCGACAGCAATGCCATCCATTGAAATTCTGGCAGAGATCGTTGAGCTCCTCAAGGCGGTACTCTTTCCAGGGTATTTCAGCGATCCCGAGATGACGCCGGAAACTATGCCGTATTCAATAGGATCGAATTTAGACAAGGTACAGCGGCTGCTCTCCGAGCAGATTAAACGTGGATTTTGTTTTTCCTGTGAGATCAAGGAGAGGGAAGCATGTCTGGAATGTGAGGACCGCTCACGGGACTTGACCCGTAAATTTATTTCTCGACTACCGGCAATCCGCAGCTTGTTAGCCACTGATGTGACGGCTGCTTATGAAGGCGATCCGGCTGCTCATAGCCCTGGTGAGACCATTTTCTGCTATCCAAGCATTAAGGCTGTTACCAACTATCGTATTGCCCATGAGCTTTATCTTCTTGATGTGGACATCATACCAAGGATCATAACGGAAATGGCTCATTCACAAACAGGCATTGATATTCACCCAGGTACAACAATCGATGAACGCTTCTTCATTGATCATGGAACAGGCACAGTTATAGGAGAAACCTGTATCATCGGTCGAAATGTTCGTTTGTACCAAGGTGTAACTCTCGGAGCAAAAAGCTTTCCTAAAGACGATTCTGGAGCACTGGTGAAAGGAATCCCTCGTCATCCCATTGTAGAAGACGACGTCATCATCTATTCAGGAACAACTATTTTGGGCCGTGTTCGCATTGGAAAGGGATCAATTATTGGTGGCAATGTATGGCTCACACAGGATGTCAAACCTGGTACACGAGTTATACAGGGAAAGCAAGCGGAGCCCATTATGACAAGCAGTGAATGATCTTCCATGTTGTAGCGTTTGTAGTGACGAGACAAAATAATTTTAAAAATGAGCCCACATTAGTCTTTTAAAATAAACCCCCCATGGAAAATTGCTCCCTGCTTACTCAATCCATCTGATAAATGACACCGGTGCACATTGTTTCTACCCTGACAATCCTCGACTTTTTATCCCGCTTACTATTTGTTTTTCCTATATTTTTACAATTTCAGGAATCACGGGAAAGGATATACGTCATGTAGAAAGTAGAATCGTCGAGTGATATGGCGTTATAATTAAAAAAAACTTACGCTTCAAAATTATTAGATAGAGTCCGTTGATAGTTGTTAGTTGTTTGTTGTCTAAAAGATAAAATTCAAGTAATTCCTGTATATAGCAGAAAATAATGTAGGAATCTGGCATCTCACCTAAGTGGTTGAAAATATTGACACAACTGACTACTGACTACGGACGACTGACATTAACAATTTCTAAAAAGGAGAGATTAGAAAAGGAGTATTCTTCAAGGGACTTACTATACGCCATGAAAGAAGATTTTGAAAAAAAAATTCAAACCCTTGCTGAATGGTTATATGAATCCAGACATCTCGTTGTCTTTACTGGGGCTGGAATCAGTACTGAATCAGGGCTTCCTGATTTCAGAGGTCCGGACGGTCTATGGACCCGGAGAGATAAAGGACTTGCTCCAAAATCTTTAAACCGCTCTTGGGATTCAGTTGAGCCAAATAGCGGCCATATTGCTATCGTTGATCTCCAAAAAATGGGCAAATTAAAATTTCTTATCTCTCAAAATGTAGATAATCTCCATTTAAAATCAGGGATAAATCCTGATTTGCTGGCTGAGCTTCATGGGAATATGACCAAACTTCGGTGCACGAGATGCGATAAAAAAGTTAACAAGTCCAATGGCATGACTATGTGTCAGTGTGGAGGAAAATTGGTCTCAAGTGTAGTAGATTTTGGGCAGCCCCTTCCTGAAAAAGATCTAAAGCTTTCTTTTGAGCATTCTCGAAAAAGCGACCTTTTTTTGGTTGTTGGATCAAGCTTGGTAGTAACACCAGCAGCTGACATGCCACTGGAAGCTCTTCGCTTCGGCGCAAAATTGGTCATCATTAATAAGGGAGACACCCCCTTTGATCATAGTGCAAACTTGAGATTTAATGAAGAGATTGGTGAGATTCTCCCTAGGGCAATAAAGAGACTAAAAAGATTGATGGGCCTGTTTGAATAAAAAAATCAAACAAAAGGTAGACATATTAAATATCATGATTAGAATTTGATCGAACTTTACTTTTTTTACTTTTTTGGTTCTTCTCCAAATTAGTTGGTAGAAAAATGATTTACCAAAATACAACATATTGAAATTAAATGTAATTTCACCATTAACCTTTTTGATTAATTAGGCCATATTGTTAGGCGATAATGTTACTCCAGAAATTAAGTATTAACAGGAAATTACTTTTATAGGCAACTGCTATGATGAGCCTGATAGGTACCCATTATCGGAGTTCCTTTTAAAAGCTATACCTACTGAAATCATTAATCAAATAAGATTTAAGCCTTAATCTTGACCAACTAATTTGGAGAAGATCCACTTTTTTAATTGACAATAATAATTTCTTAAGGCATAAGGCAAAACCTGTTATTCGATCGATTTTTAAAGGAACTATAAGTCATTTTTATAAAATAAGAATAATTGTTCTTATTTAAAATTTATAAAGAAAGGATGTGGTTATCATGGTTTGTACAACGTTAAGGCCAGGGTTCGAGTGCATCTTTATGACCAAAAAAGGATGCCAGTTTAATGGAGGTAGCTGTCACCCCATCGTTGATCAGTGTGATGGCTGCCAGAGAATCGTTGAATATCCCACCGGAAAATACTGTATGAGTTTCCTCGACCCTTCTATCAAATGGAAAAACGGGGTCTGCAATATGGCTACTCACATACAGATAAACACCAAAAAGGAAACCAATAAGATAAATCCGCTGAAGGCCTCAAAAAGATCCCGCTAAAAACCTTTGAACCAGGGAATTTCTTAAAGAATAAATATTAGCGGAAAACGTTCGTGCAGAGATTGCATCAACTGAGCTTTAAACAATCTTTGCTCTGCTTATCAGGAGAAAACGCATTTTATTATGTAACCAAGATACATATGAGCGATGCATGCTCTGCACGAATGTCCTCTTATCCTTCCCCTTTTTGACGTCCCCGTTTTTTCCTGTATTTAATAGCATAAATCCTGCTATGCTACCGCTTAGAAATCCTGGAATTATAAGTAATTATGCATTTATCTGGACTTTAAAGTAGCCTTGATAAAGGGAGTCAGTATATGGCTGAATTCACTTACTCCAATATAGAAAGGGAGATGGAGACCTATGGGTATGATTCTGTAGTCAAAAGCCACTGTCGAATGTGCCATGGCGGCTGCGGAGTTTTGGTCTATACGAAAAATGGTAAAGCGGTCAAAATTGCTGGTGATCCTGACTGCCCCATAAATCATGGAACTCTATGCAGCAAAGGAATTGCATCCACTCAATTGGCCTACCATCCAGATCGATTGACGTATCCTGTCAAAAGAGTTGGGGCAAAGGCAAGCGGAAATTGGGAGCGTATTTCGTGGGATGAAGCATTGAATAGCATTGCAGAACGGATAGTGCAGTATAAAAAAGCATTTGGGGCAGAATCAATTGTAATGGGGTACGGAACGGGAAGGGAAAATGAAGGGGTAATTTACCGTTTTGCCAATCTCCTTGATACCCCCAATGTTCTTACAGCAGGTCATTTCTGCTACGGCCCTCGTATTGCTACCAGTATCATTACCTGCGGATCAAATCCTATCGTAGACTACGAAAACAATCCAAAGTGCATTATGGTGTGGGGCAACAATTTGGTGATAGGTAACTCTGATGAATATAAGGGTGAATCTTTCTCAGTGAGCCTTGATAAAGGGGCAAAACTTATTGCCGTTGACCCAAGATTAACACGTATTGCAGCCCGTGCTGATATCTGGCTTCAGCTCAGACCAGGAACAGATACAGCCCTCGCCCTGGGAATGCTCAATGTCATCGTCAATGAAAAACTTTATGATACAGAATTTGTAGAAAATTATGTCCATGGATGGGAGCCCTTTGTAAAACGAATCAATGAATATCCACTCAACAAGGTAGAGGAGATCACCTGGGTTCCAAAAGAAAAAATCAGGGAAGCTGCACGACTATTTGCAACTACTAAACCTGCAGCAATCCAATGGGGAGTGGCCATTGAACAGCAGATAAACTGCGCAGACAACAACCGCTCTCTCATGGCCCTTATGGGTATAACTGGAAATATAGATGTACCTGGAGGACAGGTCTTATTCAGAGCACCCACAATTAGAACCATAGCAGAATTTGGTGCCCACAAGAAACTTTCAAAAGAGCAGGCGGCAAAACGTTTAGGAGGAGATCGTTTCCGTCTTGCTGGAAATTTTGCAATTATTAATCCCAAATGTGTGTGGGATGCTATTCTTACAAAGAAGCCCTATCCAGTAAAAATGCTATTTTTAATCAGCTCAAATCCTGTTATGACTCGTGCAAATGCAAAAGAGGTTTACCGTGCACTTGAAAAGGTTGAGTTTATGGCTGTTTCTGATTTTTTCTTAACACCAACAGCTGAACTTGCAGATATTGTTTTGCCAGCGGCTACATGGCTTGAGATGGACTACATTGGGGATTTTTGGAAGAGACATGGCTACATCCTGCCGAGGAAAAAGGTTATTCAGGTGGGAGAGTGCCGATCAGATCATGAAATGCTCAATGATCTTGCTCACAGAGTGGGTCAGGGAGAATACTGGTGGGATCATTTTGAAGGAGCCCTGGATCACATATTAGAACCCATGGGCATAACATGGCAGGAATTCAGCGAGATGGATTACATAAGAGGCGAAATAAAGTATCAAAAATATAAGAAAAAGGGATTTTCTACCCCAACTAATAAGTTTGAACTATATTCAACATTGCTTGAAAAATGGGGATACGATCCCCTTCCCCAATACCGTGAAGTCCCTGAAAGTCCTTTCAGTTCACCAGAATTATACAAGCAATATCAGTATATTCTTATTACTGGGATGAGGTCCCCCGGATTTTTTCATACAGAAAATCGCCAGGTGCCCTGGCTAAGAGAGCTTCACAGAGAACCAGTGGTGGAAATCCACCCTGAAACTGCAAGGAAAGAAGGCATACGTGAAGGCGATTGGGTCGTTATCGAATCCCTTAGGGGAAAGGTCAGGCAGCGAGCAAAGATATTTGCAGGCATTGACCCAAGGGTTATTGGAGCACAGCATGCCTGGTGGTTTCCAGAGAGAAAAGAGCCAGGTCATGGGTGGGATGAATCAAACATTAACATATTGACGGACAATGCCTATGAAGGATGTGATCCCGCAATGGGTGCAACTAATGTTAGAACACTTTTATGCAAGATATACCCTGAGAAGTGAATACAGGAGCAGTTCATGAAAAAATATGCCCTGATCATAGATCATGAGGTTTGCTGGGGATGTAAGACATGTGAAGTAGCATGCAAACAAGAAAACAATTCAACTGATGGTATTAAGTTAATCTCTGTCTCAGAAGATGGCCCTAAGATAATCAATGGTACATTGGATTTCTCTTTTCAGGTGAATGTCTGCAGACACTGCGATGATCCCCCATGTGCAAAGGCTTGCGCAGAGGAAGCTATTAGCAAAAGAGAAGATGGTATTGTAGTTATAGATTATGAGAAATGTACTGGATGTCATGCTTGCATAGAAGCATGTCCTTACAATGCCATTGCCTTTGACATGAATAAAGGCATCGCACAGAAGTGTAACCTTTGCCATCATAGGGTGGATAAGGGACTTATACCAGCCTGCGCCGACAATGTCTGTTTGGCTCATTGCATCTATTTCGGAGACCCAGATAAGATTAGACAAATAATTTCAAAAAAAAGGCGATGCAGAAAACATTGAATCGGGTCTTTTTTCTATCGCGGGAATCTCTTTTCTGCCTAAAACCTCATTTCCTACCCAAGAGAAATAGCAGCTCTTTCCACGTGGAAATCTTAGGTACTTTGCAGTCCAATTTTTCATCACCTTTAACAAGAATACCCGGTACAGACGGTATATTTTGATCCCTCACATAGGTAGTCAAAACAGCCTGGAGCCCAGCCTTCTGTGCACCCGTAATATCGGGCTCTGGGTCGTCGCCGACATAAAGAATTTGATCCTTTTCAACCCCCAGGTGCTCAATGAGCTGGTGAAAAACCAAAGGATGTGGCTTGCGGTAGCCCAGCTCACCAGAAATGAGCACCACATTAAAAAAAGGGTTGAGACCTAACTTGTCAATGATCTCTCTGGCAGCGGGCCCATGAGTGAAATTAGTAAGTAACCCGAGACGGTATACATTCCTCAAGGTGCTGAGCATCTCTATTGTGTCTGGAATAAGGTAACAGTGTAGGAAAAAGGCTGAAAAATAAGTGTCAACTGCTATAGCTATTCTGACGTCATCAGGTGAAATATCGTATCCCTGGCTCTGGAGTGCAGTACATATCCAAAACCGGTTGTGTGTTTCTCTTCCATCTTTTTGGGCTTTCCCAATAAACTTGAGGGCGGCCTCCTGGTAGCTTTTTTTGAATTGTTCATGATCAAGTGAGAGACCGCTTTGCCGCAGGCTGTTGATCAGCCTCCTCATGGCCTCACCTAAAATATGAGGCTTGGCAATGACCAAGGTATTAAAAAGGTCAAATCCTATAGCTTTTATCCTGTTCATAGGCAAAAAAAATCCCACTTTATATATGAACTATCACCTGTAATATGATTCCACACAAATTTTGTTCTATTTGTCTACAACATGTCTATCCTGAAGCAAATCGAACCTTCATAACATTATAAAATATTCCTAATGGCAGTCTAAAAAGGCAAAATTAGTGTTAATCACATTCCTATAAAACATATATTTAGTAATTTTTTAATATTTTTTCTCTTGATAAAAATTTTTCTTGACATTAGTTGTTATATACATATTAGTATATAATTAAAATCATAAGTGTACTATTATAAATAATTAAAATCATAGATACACTCTTATACATGATTTTAAAGGTGGTGTCACAACATAGCACAGGATATTTTTGCTAACACTTCCAATGAGCTTGATAAAAGATTACGATTTTTTCAGGATCGATCGAACTTTGTTATTATTCTAACTCTTCCAACATGTAGAGCCACAAAAAAGCTATTTTTTATAGTAGTGCAAATAAGCGCTAAGATAAAAGCAACTACGATTTACAACTAAATTTTAATAACTTTGGCGAGGTTTATTTAGTATAAAAGACTGGGATTCATGCAGATGGAAAGTTTGAGGATAAACTTTCAATAAGATAGATCTAAATAAAAATAATCAAATAAAGGAGATACCTTATGAAAACATCAAAACATGCAAGCGAAAGATTGCAACAAAGAGGTATTCCAAAAGATTATATCGATATAATTTTACGACATGGAACCTCTATAAGAAAACCAGGTAACGCGTTAGAATACAGGCTATACAAAAAAGATAAAGACAGGATTATCAAACAGTATAAGCACTTAATTCACTTATTAGATAAGTGCACAACTAAGGCTGTCGTTGTTGACTCTAATATGGAAGAAATAGTGACTGTTTATAACGTGATGTAAATAAAAGATATTCTTCTTTTAAAATGGTGCCGAAGGCGGGACTTGAACCCGCACGGGCGTAACCCACTACCCCCTCAACCAAGGCGAAGGTTAAAAGCAGGTAAACAGAGGTAAAGTCAGTTAAGTAAGCAATTCAATAACTTATGCTCATTGATATAAGAGAAGTAGAAACAGGTAAAGAGAGGTAAAGAGAGAGGTATATTTCACAAAGTGCTTATAAATGCTTATACAAAACCCGCTACCTCGAAAAGATAGCGGGTATAAAAAAGCAAACATTTTTCATTAACAGATAAGAAAAAGGGAGCCTTGAAGATGCCCCGGAGCATTTTCTTGAGTTCCCTTTTTATTTGAAATTAAATGTCGTCACTTAAATATTTCTATGGTTTTGAGGAATTTGCGTTGACGGGTTGGGCGGACTTCTGGTGGAGGTCCTACAATTCCTGAAATACGATCTTCAGTTCGTCCTGCAATCTCTTCTGGCCCTTCTGAAACCACTCCTCGCCTTGTTCTTTCAGCAATCTTTCTGTTGATTTCAGTAAGAACTTTTGCTGCGGTGGGGTCAGCGTCCAATCTTCTATTCCAAGCAATTTCATAGCTGTCTGCAATGTTACTTGGGTCATTAATATACCATACTCTCAAGCGCTTTAGTTTGCAAATTTATAATTTCATAGTTGACACATCTGGAAATAGATGTATAATATACACAAAGTTAAAAAAAAGGAGAGATAATGCCCAAACGAACCAATATTTATTTACCTGAAGAACAGATCAAAAGACTAAAGGATATTTCAAAGAAAAAGGATATCTCAGTATCGGAATTAATCAGACGTGCTATTGAGGACTATTTAAAGAGAGAGGAAAAGAAAGTATGACGATAACGGAAAAAGAGTCCCTACCCTACCGGAGGGGAAAAGCGGACATCCTCACCGCCTGGGGCTCCCTAACCTTGAGGGCTATGAGAGGAAATAGCAATGAAAGATAGAAAACCTCCCCGATTGCTTTTAATCGATTTCTGCAATATCAAGCAATGGGATATAGAAACGATTTCAAAATTAGACGAAACTCAACTTCAACAAGGCTCAGATAGTGAGCCTAACGACATAATAATTAATTGTAAAACCCGGCATGACAGGCAGCATAAGTATATGTTAGTTGAAAACGATGGAGCTAAAATCCTTCAAGAGCATATCCCTGAAACCTTTATCCTTCCGTCTCAGCCCGAATTTCAAAAACTTTGGGAGTATTTGAAAAAAAGTCAAAATGAGTACAGAAGCTTCCTTGAGTCATGTATTAAGGGTGACTTAAATCTTCTTTACCTTAATAAGTTAATAAAAAATGTAAAAGACCCTGAGCCTGCATTTTTCCCGATGTATTTATCCGCAGCAAGAAAGACAGAAATGAATCTGCTCAAATGGAATCCCGTCTTACGGCTTATGAATCGCGGGGAATATATAGAGGATACTATTGATATAGAAATTATAAACACTATTTTAGGACAACGGTTGATGCAGCAAGTAGGCCAGCAGAATTCTATTTTTTCCACAATAAAACAATGTGCTAATCCAGAATGCCACATCTATTTTATCGGAAAGCGGCCAAAAACTAAACATTGTTCAAATAAATGCCGCCATCGCCATAATAACTTAATAAAGAAAGAGACAGGTTATTCAAAGAAATATATGTCAGAACACCGCATTAAAGGATGGAGTTATGTTCCTTCTTCCGAAAGATAGAAATCACGAGCTTTTTTAAAGACCCTCCTAGACTCCCTTTTTACACGATACTTACCTTAAAATCGTAACCTATTGAGTTTACGGCGTTTTTTCTTGATTTAAATATTATTTATAGTAAGCTTTTAGTACAAATTAATGGAGGCTTAGTATGAATAAGCTCAGGAAAACCCGAGTTCTCAAGGAGATGAATCAGTTTCAATTACGCATTGCAACAGGGATTCACCAGTCGAGAATTTCTCTTATTGAAAATGGATATGTTGAGCCTCGGGACGACGAGAAGAAGAGACTTGCAAAGGCTTTAAAGGAGCCCGTTGAGACCCTTTTTCCTACACCGGCGAAGGGTAAAAGCCTTCTGACTGAGAGGAGAGAGGAATATGGTGAGTCATGAGCAAGCCCGTAAAACTGGGAAAGATAATCCAGGAAATCATGAGGTGCCTTGAAAGAAGGCAAAAGATATCAAGCGAAAAGCAACATAATCCGGCATGTCAAAAACAGGATAAACAAGATGAAATTACTGATCGATACCCGCGAACAGCAACCATACATATTTGAAACCCCTTCAGACGTGGGGACTATCTCTATAGGTGATTATTCTGTGTGTGGGTTAGAGAACCATATTGCTATCGAGCGTAAAGAGCTTAATGACTTGATAGGTTGCCTTACCACTGACCGGGACCGCTTTGAAAAAGAATTATTCAAGGCCCGTGCTCTTGATTACTTTGCCCTGGTGATCGAGGCCAGTCTATCAGACCTCATTAATGGCCGTTATCACTCACAAATGACCCCAAAGAGCGCAATCCAGAGCCTTCTTGCTTTTTCTATCAGGTACAGCTTGCCCGTGTGGTTCTGTGAAAACCGGAAATACGGCCAGCGAATAACGGAAAGCCTGCTTTGCAAATATGCCAGAGAAATTGAAAAGCGATTCAATTTGATAGAGGAGAATCTCGAATAATGGAATTTAATCCTAACCAGGAAATACCAAAAGAGCTTTTACGAGCCAAGGTAGAAGAACATAAACAATTTTATCTTGAGCGCGGATTCGGAAAACAAGAGGTTATTGAGAATGCGAATTGGCTACGCGAGCAAGTAGGTCTTGAAGGAGAAAACGAAAAATACAATCCCCTTGAATTTCCGCCTATTATGGATGGAGTAGCCGGGACCTTTGCGCGGATTTATGCCAGCCATTTAGAAGTACCAGAACATTTCCTTTATATGGGCTTTCTAACTTGCCTGGGGAGTATCCTTGCTGACCGTGTGAGTATTTCAAGTGAGCTTGACACACGGCCCAGGCTCTACACGGTTCTTTTAGGTGAAAGTGCTGATGATAGAAAGTCGACGGCCATACAAAAGACAGTTGATTTCTTCAGAGAAACACTAACCAAAGAGAGTTTTTCTCCTTGTTGGGGAGTAGGATCAGCAGAGGGATTGCAAGCGCGATTAAGCGAAGGGAAAAAAGCAGAAGATCCTAAAAACCTTCTATTATGCTTTGATGAGTTCAAATTATTCGTGAGTAAGTGCCAGATTGAAACCTCTGTCCTTCTTCCTTGTGTTAACTCACTTTTCGAAATGACCCACTACGAGGCTCATACTAAAAAAACAAGCGTAAAGGTCGAAAATGCCCATCTGAGTATTATCGCTGCATCAACGGTGCAAACCTGGGAGCGGATATGGACGCCTGCCTTTACTGATATCGGATTTTACAACCGTCTTTGGTTAGTACCAGGAACCGGAGAAAGAAAATTCTCTCTGCCCTCAAAGATACCTAATGAAGAGAAAATAAATCTCAAACATCGCCTTGTCGGTATCCTTCAAATGGTTGGTGATGGTTTGGAATTAAATCTCACAGAAGAAGCCAAAGAACTATATCAAAGCTGGTACATGGAGTTAGAGCAGTCTATCCACACGAAACGCCTTGATACCTACACCTTACGACTCATGCCTTTATTGGCACTGAATGAATCCAAAGATAAGATCGACCTTGACATTGTTAAAATGGTTATTGCCTTGGCCGATTGGCAGCTTGAAGTAAGGCGCTTGCATGATCCTGTCGAGGCCGAGAATAACACAGCGAAACTTGAGGAGCGAATAAGACGGGTATTAAAGGCAGGGCCAAAGGCAGACCGTGAACTTAAACAAAGCACCCACGCTAACAGATTAGGTCTTTGGTTTTATAGTACCGCTATCAATAATTTAAGGAAGGCTAAAGAAATAGCCTGGAATAAAGAAGGGAAATGCTGGCAACTATTATGAAAAGTGTAGCCAAAAGTGTAGCCACCCTCAAAATAGGGTTTAAACGTATATCGGTTCTACATTTCCTCATATACCCCTATATATAGGAGAATAATATATATCTCTTATGCTCTATGAAATATGGCTACATTCAGTGATTTCAATAGGTTATAGTGCTAATTGATAGTGGCTACAGAAGTGGCTACAAAAATAGAAGAGCAGTACGGAGATAATAGAATGACAACAATGGAAACAAAAAACGAGGGTAAGCACGTGAGCATAATGATAACGGCATTTTATGACAAGCACCAAGACACCATAAGAAAATCGGTTAAGGATGGGAGAGATGGTGTAGGAAGAGTAATTACAACACCTTCCTTTCCCCTAAAAAGGGAAGACAGATGAGTAAGTGGTTTGAAGTAGGGCGTTTTTAGGTGATTTGCAGGAGAGCGGGAGAGTTAAATATCTCTCTCAAGTCTACTGTATTGAAAAGTTACAAAATTGTAGTTTTTAGGGTGATAAATTGGAGAAGATAAACACTAAATTACTCGTATCAGTTGAGGAAGCCGCGAGGTGCTTGGATTTGAGCATCAACACCGTTTACAACGAGCTTTCAAAGGCCAGAAGAGGCAAGCCTACCTTCTTAAAGGTGAAACCTGTCAAAGTGGGCGGCAAGCTCTTAAAGTTCAGAGTGAGCGACTTACAGCGATATGTTGACGGATTGCCAGAGGACTAATTTTTTAAGAAATACTCAAAATGAAAGGCTCTAATTTGCTTACTAACTGCTTATATGGACTTAATTTATTACAGTATATCAATGACTTACAGGTAACTCACTACTATCATAAGGTAGTGGATTATAACAACCATTTAACCGAAAGGAGTAAAAGCAATGATGAAGGATGCAGTAAGTTTAGAGAATTTTGAGCGTATGGAAAGGGGTCTACCTCCCACGCCCCGGCCAAAGGTAGTTAGAACGGAGCCGGAAAAGCCGAAAGTTGAAAATGAGATACGGTTTAAGGACATCCCGGAAGGTGAGATTTTTGAATTTTCGGCGCGGAATTGTACTTATAAAAATTCTGAAGGGACCAGGTTTACAGGCTATACCATATATTTGGAAATGAGAGACGGCAATATTATCGAAGGTTGGCTTGATGAAGGAAACTTTCAGAAGCTGAAATTGAGGCTCCAAGCGGAAAGGCCGGATCTACTCAGTAAAATAGCTTTAGGCGGTAGAACGATTAATGCAGGAGGCACAGAATAAAATGACTGAAGAAAATGGACAAGGTGTTGATGCTCAAGGGAACTGGCAAAATTGGTACGATAAACCCAGTACTCCAACTGAGGGCGGCCGGCAAGGTTGGGATGAAGGCGGGGCGCTTGAGGATATGACTCAAGAGCAAGCTCTAAAGGAGATTAAGGCTATTGAAAATGACCCCTCTTTCGCGGGGGAAGGAAAGCTCGACTATTGGAGCAGACAAAATATGTTGAAAAGGCGAGATGCCCTCTACCGCCAGGCATACCCTGAGAATGTCGGGAAAGAGTATTCGGGCATGGAAGAGACCTTGCAGAAACAAGGCATTACTAAAGAGACACTTGAGGCTGATCAGGGGAGATTTGCAGACCGTGACGAAAAGGAAAGCCGAAAAAAGACCATGGAGAATTTAATTTCTCATTTTGGAACTGAGGACGATGCTAAGCAAGCCATAACCGAGGCACGAGGTCTTTTAAATAGATTTGCCAAGCCTGACGATTTGATTTTTCTTGATGAAACAGGGCTCGGCAACAATGCCGATTTTATTCAAAAATTGGCGGAGATTGGACGCATGCTCAACCCGAAAAAGGAGGTATAGGAATGAAGACACAGAACGATTTAAGAGAAGAGATAGACGCAATACTGAGCAGTAAACTTGACGATGCGGTAAAGGCATTTCAGACCGAGCGAGGCCAAGACTTTAACGAATTGGTTGCACTCAAAAAGGCCGTAGAAAGCCTTGAAGCTGAAAAGGCGGGTATTGTGGAAGTGATGAAGGGATTGAACACCAAGAAAACCTCAGGCATGGCAGAGTACAACCGCTTGACTTCTAAGCTAAGCTGGTTTGATAGACAGCTCAAAGGGAAAAGAGGTCAAATCGATGTCCTTATGAAGAAGCTAACAGAGATCGAGGTTGATCCGAAAACGCTGACTCTGATTTTGGCATATCACGAGAAAGAAGGGAATAAAAAATGAATAAGGTTAATAATAGTGGCAACACCAAAAAACCTACTCACAAACAGGCAGTTATCCTGAAAGCAAAACAAGAGCATCCCAATCTCACTACAAGAGAAATAGCCAAGATAGCAGACACTGATCATGCCTATGTTATTCGAACTTTACGGCGGTATGGCATAGATAGAGTACATGTTGACTTATATAAACAGCATCGGGCCGACATTCTGGCGGGATTGCAGGCTGATAGCGTGAAGACATATTACAAGTTGACTGAAAAGGATAAAAAAAAGCTGATAATGCGCCGGGGCCTGGTCGATTTGGGAATTAGTTACGACAAGGAACGCCTCGAAAGAGACCTCAGCACAGCTAATATTATAAATGTTTTCGCTGACCTTGAGGCCCTTAGAGCAGCACGGGAAGGCCAAGCTAATGACCAAGAGTGAGCATGGTAGCATATGAAATTAAGGATAAAGCCAGCCCCCAGGAATTGAATCCGGCAGAGGGGGTGGGGGGGGGTCGAAGGCGAAAAGTCCATCAATATACTTACTCCTATAAATCCGAAATTCACAAAAACGCTTTCTCATGGATAAGTTAAAACTACTACAGGGTATATTTAAAGGCCATGATATACCTAAGTACATGCCGAATATTGACGCAGCTATTAAGCACTAAATCTTGTGTTTACGAGAAAGGCCATAATATCTACCTATAGGCTAAACCGAGAAATGCGAAATCTGAGGCCAAAACAGCGTTATTTGCCTAGCTTGATTGTTCTTTAAAAACAGAATCAGCGGTGAGCTAATGGCCAGCCCGAAGTCGGCCATAAGTGGCAAAAGAAAACAAACTCTTATTAAAGAGGGGACGAAACAGTGTCTCCACCTACGGGTGGTAGGGTAGCCAACAAACCGAAAGATGGCATACATTCTTGGGGTATCCGTTTGATATCGAACGCCTTAAGTGGTCTTTTATCCATAGCAGATATCACAAGGAAAGATAAAAGGTGCCGCTATATGAAGATATGTTTTGGTCCTCTAACACGATTTGGATTGGCAGAAATGGGAAATGCGGAGGGGTGAATCTTCTTTCTTGGCGCGCCAGTACTGTCTAGCTGACCCTGCCTTTCATTCATACTTACATAGCGATTGAGTCTTGCACATATTCACAGCTCAGTGAATGTCCTAACAGCTACCCCATAAGCAGGGTGCTCAACATCTAGGACGCCTGCTTCAAACCCGCGCCCCGTTCCACAGAGCCCGGGCTTTTTTATTGAAACATAAATCTGAGTTAAGGCCTTATCAGATATGGCCTCTCCACACCCGGAATCTATGCAAGCTCTCAAGTTCTCTAGGCATTCATTCTCTCGTTTGGTTTGGATTTCTCCTATTGCTAAAGTCTCTATCGTGCCATGGTGCGAATCACCAGGTGAGACAAAAACACCAAGGCGTAGCCCGTTATGGGCTGTAATGTTACCTCCATGGAAAGTGGTCGACTCATCAGCACAGCCAATATTCCTCAGATTTGATAGCACTGATCTGAGTCGAGAATCAGGATCGTTATTGGCATCCAGCATTATCCCCACAGCACTGACTAGGTGAAAGTTTGGCTCCTCCTTAAGAAAATGCAATGTAGGCCCGAGATTTGCAATTCCACGAAAACAGAAGACGCAGTATTCGCTCTCGTCAAATCCTCTCCTAGTAAATAGTGATTCAAGAAAAAAGGCTTCTGCATCGCCCTCCCCCAAGAAAACCTTTCTAGGACTGAAATCACCCGACAAGCGCATTTTCGACTGACCGTAGTTTCTGTAAAAATGCGGCATTACCGAAGCTCCGCATTAGTCTCTCGTGAAGCCAGTAGGTCCTGAAAAGAGAAATAGGAGGCGGTTCCCTCCCCATTCTTATTCAGTAGTCTGAACAAGGCCAAGTCTTCAAAGGCCATATCGTTTGCGACTTCAGCAAACATATCTAACATTTCGTCAGAGTGTGTAGAAATGAATAACTGCAAATTGTTTTGGACAGATATATCCAGTAGGTAGCGAATAAGCTTGGGGACGATGATGTAGTGGATGCCATCTTCAATTTCATCAATAATAAGTAAACCATTATGCTGCACGGATGCATCCAAAACCATGTGAAAAATGTTCGCAAATCCCCCACCGAGCAAAGGCACTGGCATGAGGTTTTCCGCTCCAATATCGGCATATATAGTCTGCACCCCACTTTCACTAAGAGGTAAAAGATTTTGGATATTTGGCTCAATCATCTTCAACTGTCTCACTATTTCGTTGACTCGATTCTTCTTCGTCAACTCGGTGAGTAAATTGTGTGCTTGCCCCCACAATTCTCTATAGTAGGGGGTTATGAAATATGCAGAAATATTGTCTTGCGTTTGAGGTGAATGGCTTCTTAGACCAGTTCTCATACGAGGGCGTGAATCGGCATCTACCGCTTCTGTTTCTGTTTCCCAGGCTATTTTTCCAGTGAACTCACCATTCGGTCCTTGAAAGTCGAATGTTAGCCCCTGTATTCGACCCTCTGTTTTGGTCCCATTTGGTTCTCCTTCTGGACTATATATTGGTGAAATTACAAGCTTCCTATATGGACTTTCTGTCTCCGATAGGAAGTCTCCATAGCCGTCAAGTTCGATATTTTCGGATATGCTCAGTTCATGGAAGACGCTGGTGAATGGCCTTTCAAGATTAGGAGTCAACGCGTGCTCATTTCGGAAGTTGTAGAGTGATAAAGCTAAGGTTGCGTTTGGCCCACCAGCTAAAAGAAAAGGAATCTCTAACACAGATGTCTTTCCACATCCGTTCATACCTGTGAATACGTTCACTCGCTTTAGTGACGAAATACTCACATTCTTGAAGCTTCGAAAGTTCTTCGCTTGAATTTTGGAGAACAATTCTCTCCTCCTTACTGTTTGTAGGTGATTATCATATTCGGAAATTGAATACTTCTACGACGGCAATAAGTTACCAGAATCTTTTCTTTAAGTCAACATTAGAAACGGGTAGCGGGGATTCATCTTGGATTTAGAACAACAGATAAGTTGTCAGTCTTTGGATAACTTGCCACGTCCTGAAATAATCAACCGTGCCTAAATGCTGTCATACGCTTTGCATACACCCAACTCCCAAAGACTTTCCCCTAAGACCACAAAACCCCACCTTTCAATGAGAAATGGGGTTCAGATATAAGTCATAGAGTATTCATTAAGGGTTATTTGGCTTAATGTTCCTTGGAAATTAAATAGGTGTCTTTTTTGTAGTGGGCTCAGATTGCTTTTTTTTCAATTCTTCTAATCTCATCCTCTCGCGCAATCTCTTACGTAACTCTTCTTTGAATGCTTCTTTGTAAGCTTCTCTCGCTGATTTCAAGATCTCATGTTTCTTTATTACCCCTTGTATCCTCTTAGCTCTCCGATACTCTTCTAAGCTTATTACTTGCATTATGTTGATATCCTTTTTTACAAAGTTAGAATAGCATTTGAGGCCACAAATGCAACGAAAAAGATAAAATGAATGATTACCTACATGGGGGTATAGAGATCGTGCAGCCTGAGGGCTATTTCTTTGATATTTTAGGGGTGTGAGAGGCTATTTTGGGGCAGATAAGACCCTAATTGTTCTTTGAAAACTGAATATGTTTTATATTAAAGAAATTGAAAGACATGAAGAATAAATCAGTCTAATTCTAGGGTTTTTCTAATGATTTGAATAGCAGATCCAAATTCTTCTTTTATAAATTCGAATTTAGGTTTGAGACCAGGGCCAATTAATTCTTCGAATCTAGTATTAACAATATTTTGACGATCTGGATCAAAAACAAAGAAATTCTTGATTCTTGTTTTTCCAAGTGAGCCTAAAGCGAATAAGTATCTAAAAAATAAATCGCTCTTGGAAAGAGAATACCCTATTATAAAAATATTTTCTGCATCTGATAATTCCAATGCTGCTTGACCCCAAACTTTTGATAAGCCCTGATGATATTCTGTTTTATTCCATGTTGGTGGTATAATAAATGGCTCGCTCCCTACGTCTCTTTCGCAATGTTTAAGGCCAGACTTCGATAAATTTGAAGGAAGATCTATACAAACTGATTTTTGATCAAACAAGTTATGACGGAATTTCTTGTAAAAATCTCCAAAATGCCATGGAATAATTTCTCCACATTTTAAACAACTCGCCCAGTTTAATGATCCATGCAATTTCATTAGGGATGCATTGCCCCGCCCTGTGGTTTCAGACAAACAATAATTAGCTGGAATACTATGATAATGTAAAGCATAGTCTAATGCTAAGTCATAATTAAAGGTAATAATAGAGCATTTGTTTTCTTGCCTCCCATTGTTTAATTCCATTATCATTTTTACAAACATATCATATAACTCAGTGGGGTGTAGATAATTACCCCCAGCACGATGCTTAACTGGAAAAGTAATCGTTTTTTCTAGCGTTTTATAAATTAACCGTCTTATTGATACTAGAAGTAACTTAATATCATCACTTGTCATTCCAGGGAATTTATTAATTAATCGCCCCATCTCAAAAGCAGCAAACACCGATTCAATGTTATCTAAATCAAGTGCCGATTTTGAATGAACAGGTTGCAGTGCAGAAATAGCATCAAACACAAAGTCAAAATCTTTTTTGAAGTCATCAGCTCCCCTTTGTCTACGTAATTTATCAGCTTCATTGAGGAAATTAGCCATTAAGGGAGCACCTGCATGCACCGAAGCACCTGCCCCTAATATAAATACTGTCTGGCTCATACTCTTTCTCTAGATAAAAGAATTATTTCTTGGATTTTTTTTCATACTTTTTGAGGGCTTCTTCTAAAAGACGTCTTATTGCCTCAGACCTTGTGGGAATACGATTGCTATAGCGGAAATCTTCAATTTTCTCTAATAGGTCATTATCAAGTACCATAAGAATTTTAGGCTTTTCGGTTGGCATAAAATAAACATAATCGAAGAGAAAATGATAATCAATAAAAAAATATATTGACAATCCCGAATATAGGGTATATAGGGTATATATAACAATCTCTAAAGCATAGGCAATGACAATCAAAATTATTAACATAACGGAAGATACCTCATTGAGGCGACTCATGGGGCCGGTTGTCTATGCCGGAGAGTACATCTTCCGTTTTTATTTGGCCTAAAGGCTAGGGAGGGGGGCTATGGCAAAGGATAAAGAAGAAATTCCAGGACCAGAGGATTTTAAAAGGAACCTTAATTCAGTCTTAAACAATAGCTATGATCGATTGCTTTTTCTCTCTAAAGGTATTCATACAATAGGGGAGAGTGGTGAGGGTATCTTAGATAAGGATTGTGTTGTTTTAGAGGATTACTTGATGGACATAGCAAGGGAGCTTGAGGAAGGTTCCAAAACCTTAGACAACTTTGATTTAGTTGCAAAGTAAAGGGGGGCTACACCATGACCAAGCATAACCTTATTACTCAAAAAATAGTGCTTTTAGGAATGATTAATGAGCTTACAGGAGAACAGAAAAAGGAAGCTGATATAATATTGACAAAATTCATATCAGGTAAAGCGATTACAGATCAGGAGCGGAAAGAAAACCCGAAAATGTGGGCGCATGCAGAGAAATTTTTTGAATTTGGAAAAGCCCCTGAAACCGATTTACAAGCGGCCAGCTCATGAGGATCGGTCAGGGGCTAACAGGTAGCGTTAAAGCTACCATAAGGGGGATAATATCATGAACGAGAAAATCAAACAAGAAAAGAAAAAGGCAATGGTTAAATCAAAGAAGGATTTAGACAAAGACAGAGAGAAGTTTTTAAGTCAGGCAAGGGAAGGTCTCAAAGAGTTAAAGGACTGTGATTTTGAAGAATTTAAAGAGCACATGATTGAATTAGGAGAGCAATTACTTGCAGGTCAATTTATGATGATGGAATGGTTAGGAGAAGAAAGACAGAAACTTTTCAATCAGGCTGTGGATTGTATAAAGCAAATTAAAGCTACCAATGATAAAGATTTTAAGATCGTAGAGAAGAAGTTTAAGGAAGTTGATAAGGAAATAAACTCACTCATGCACCAGGCAAGCAAAGCGGAAGCCATGGGTTTATGCTCAATGCTTTATACAAACGGAGCTGTTGCTGCCCTGGGTAAAAGAGGCTTACTCACAGATGAGGCTCTACAAGAAGGGCTTACCCTTGTACCTAAAAGAGTGAAGAAACATATAGCAAATGTCATGAGAATAAAGATTAGTGAAGTTGATAAAACTTTGTTGGATGCTATCCAGGCCACAGTTTAAAGAATAAAGCCGAGGTCCCGGAGAGATCCGGGGCTTTGATTGTGTTTTTTAGAAAGGAAACATAGTGGCAAAAAAACACTCCATAGACTTCATTCTCAAAAAAACAAATAAATGTTACTGGCCTTCACGTATGGAAATAGAGGGTGGCTCTATGGTAGTAAGTAAGATTTTTATAGCTGTAAATTTTTTTCATAATATTTGGAGAATACCTTTGCGTATTTGCAGGAGGTTATGGTGGGGGTATTGAAACAAAGAATAACTCACAGGATAGGTTATGCAGACCGAAAAGCGGGGACCCTAAACATAAGAGCAATTATAAAATAACATTGCAATCATTTCAGACACTTAGATTTATGCATATTTTGACATAAAAGATTTTTCTTGACAAACTTGTTTACCTTGTTTACCTTTTAATTAAACACTAAACAAGGGGGCATACATGGATAAAAAAGAAATTTCAAAACCGATAACCATTAGGGATATTCCGGTTAAGCTTTGGAACGAAGTTAGGGCCAAGGCAACGCTGGAAGGTAAGAGTGCAAAACAAATTGTGATTGAGCTTTTCCAGAAATATACAAAAAAGAAAGGAGGTTAATCATGGCTATATTAGCAGAGTGTCCAGCATGCCACAGGAAACAGAGCAGGGCAAAGCATCTTTGTGTTTGTGGTGAGGACCTGGACAGGGCAAAACAATCAAAACGGGTACATTACTGGTTATTCTACCGGCTGGGCGGTAAGCAAAAATGGGAGCTCGTCTACGATCAGGAAACAGGGGAGCCCACTACCTCGCTGCAATATGCCAAAGATGCAGAGGGAAAGAGACGAAGCCAGAAGAGGGAAAACAGGATATTTGACATTAAACCGGATACCACCATGACCTTTAACGAGCTCACGGAATGGTATTTGAATCTTGAAAAGGTGAAAGCCCTACCCTCTTATTGGCTCATAAAATTATCACTTAAAAAATTTAATTCAGTCTTTGGCGATACGATAATCAGTAAGGTTAAATCCTCAGATCTTGAGAATTACCAGGCTAAGAGAAGAAGAGAAGGTCTTGCCGATGCTACCATTGACCACGAGATAGGCAAGGCCAAGTCCATGATAAACAAGGCATTTGAAAACGATATGATAAGCGGCGATACGTTGAAATCATTTAAGGTAGTCAAGAAGCTGCTCAAAAGAAATGCCAACGCCAGAGATAGGGTTTTGACCTCTGGTGAATATGAGAGCCTTTTTAAAAATGCCTCGAGGCACTTGCAAGGGATACTTGCAACTGCTTACTATACCGGGATGCGCGAGGGTGAAATTTTAAATTTGACCCGGGATAAGGTTGACCTTAAAAATCGGCTTATTCAACTTGAGGCAGATGATACCAAAGACAAAGAGGCAAGGAATATACCTATCTGTAACGAGCTTCATGCTGTCTTGAGCACCATACCAAGGGCACTACATGACCCGCATGTATTCCTTTACAAGGGTAAACCGATTAAAGACCTTAGAACTGCTTTGAGAAAGGCTTGTAAGGCTGTTAATATCCTCTATGGCCGATTTATCAAGGGCGGCTTTGTTTTCCATGACCTAAGGCATACATTCAACACTAACATGAGAAAAGCCGGGGTGCCGGAATCTGTTATCATGAATATTACAGGCCACAGTACCCGAGAAATGTTTGACAGATATAATTCAATAGATGCAGATGATACCCGCGAGGCCATAGGACAGTTAAGCAGCTATTTTCAAAAATGCTTACAAAGTGCTTATAAAACGGCCCAAAATGAAAAAAAAGGATTAGCAGGAAAACCCGCTAACCCTTATCTGTCTTAATGGTGCCGAAGGCGGGACTTGAACCCGCACGGGCGTAACCCACTACCCCCTCAAGATAGCGTGTCTACCAGATTCCACCACTTCGGCATACCAAATCATTGCTTCTCAGTTCCTGCATCCGAAGGGATATTAGTTTGCTTACCGGCTTCAATTGGCGCTTCTTGTTGAGTTTTTGCCTTTCCTTCCATAACCGAAGATCTTGGTGCCCTAGATGCTAAAAAGGCCAAAGAAAGGGAAGTTATCATAAAGGCAATAGCCACACCTGTTGTGAGCTTGTTAAGAAAAGGGACGGCACCAGCACTACCGAATAATGTCTGGCTACTACCCCCAAATGCAGCTCCTAAATCAGCTCCCTTGCCAGATTGCAAAAGTATACCTAATATCAGACCAACGCAAATAAGCACGTGAAGAATTACGAGTATTGTGACCATCAATTTACCTTATTTTTACGATTTTTTTAACCTATATAGCATATCTCCCAAATATTTCAAATCTAATTTTATATACCTCTGAAAAATTAGGTAGAGTCCGTTGATAGTTGTTGGTTGTATAAAAAATAAAATTCACTTAATTCCTGTATATAGCAGAAAATAATGTAGGTATCTGCCATCTCGCCTAACTGCTTGAAAATATTTTCACAATCCCGATTTATCGGGACTGACAACGGACGACTGACGACTGACATTGCCAAAAATTATACACATACTCTTTTTTTGTATAATACTATTGACGGCTTCGTAAAAAGCTCAACTGTCCCGTCCTCACGGGATTACGCTTCATCCTCGCCCTGTTAAAATCTCGCTACGCGAGGCGTCGGAGCCGATTTAACAGGGTAAATCATTGCGGAGTACTGGTAAGTACACCTAATTCCTCAAGATTCGCAAGCCTTGTCCCGTCTTGGCGGGAGAACTTTTTACTTTGCCGTCCCATTTTTAAACTTTTTTCAAGTTCATCACTATTACATATTCGATTACCTATTCGATTCTTGACATTTATATAAATTTAGGTAATCATAAACAATATACAAATTCTTTATGGTCATAAAACAGTGTACGGAATGGAAAAAGAAGAATATAAAAAAAAGTATTTAAACTTAAAAATACTTAAAAGCATCCAGGAATATTTAAAGTCAGATGATAACGACCATACTGCTGTATTCCCTATTAGGGTGCCTGATGAGCTGATTTACCAGACATTAAAATCGAAGGGAGCCAAAAATGCTGACACCATAATACACTATATATTTAAATTGGGTCTCAGTATATGGAGTGAAAAACAATATAATACTGTTTTTGGCTCTCAGCAAAGCCTCGAAGAATTTATCGAACTAGTAAAAAAGCAGAATAATGAAGATAAATAAATTATACAATACTCCTTTTGCCTTGCTTTATAGCTAGCTCTCCCAAATAATCCCCGTCAAAATTTTACACCCGTCTTTATACGCAATAGCTCAATAAATAGGGTTAGGAGAGTTTCATTGACTAATTTCCTGTGTATTGAGCTAATATCTATATATCCCGTTTTCAACCCTTTAAACAGTGTTCCCAATATCTCTACATCTATTGAGATTTACCATGACTCTGGCAGCTCTTTCAGGTGTGGGGAAATTGACAAGAATGTTAGCTTTTTCAAACTGTTTTATTTGCTCATCCCATATTCCAGGTGGGGCTGAAAGGCAGGTGATAAGAGGTTTTTTCTGCTTCATGTTTTTTAATAAAAATGACAGGCTCTTAATAGAATCAACATTGGCAGAGGCAAACATCATAAACAAAAGTATACCTTCTACATTTTCATCTCGCATGACCGCATCTAAAATGCCAACAAGTGCTTCTGAGTTATACCAAGCTGGGCCCATATCTACTGGGTTTGTTCTTAAAGCCAGTGGGGGCAAGATTTCGTTTATCTTATTCTGAGTTTCCTCATTAAAGGAAACTATATCAAGATCACTCATCTGACATATATCAGCGGCAGCTATACCAGGACCAGCTTGAGAGGAAAGTATAGCCACAGAAGACGCCTTTGGTATAGGCGATACATCCAAAGCCTTCGCTGTATCTAACAGGTCTTCAACGCTATTCACCGTCAGTATGCCTGCCTGGCTAAATGCTCCTGAATAAATCTCCCCTCTTCCGGCTATAGATCCTGTATGTGAATGAGACGCCCTATTTCCTATATCTCCCAATCCTGTTTTATAGGCAATAATCGGTTTTTTACCGCCATAGGTCTTGGCAATATCTATCAGTTCTTTTGGATTATCAATACCCTCCATATAAATAGCTATCACATTTGTATCTGGATCCTGCATCAAATAATCAACCATCTGGGCAAAATCTACATTGAGTCGGTTCCCAATTCCTACTATCTTGCTAAAGCCTATACCATCCCTTAGTGCCATAAAAGATATGAGATGACACATTCCTCCGCTCTGGCTTACAAGTCCAATACCACCTTTTTGTAACAAAGAAAACTCAGGTGTGAATGAGGCATTGAGGTGACCATGTAGATTTATCATCCCAAAAGTATTAGGGCCGATGACGGGTACATGAGGTTTGTTTACAATCTTTGCAAGCTGTTGATGAAGATCTGCGCCTATTGGATCATCAATCTCCTTAAACCCTGCTGTAATAAGAACTATACCCTTAACACCCTTGGTTAAGCATTCTTCAAAGATAGCCGGAACCATCTTTGCTGGTAGCACTACTATGGCCAGATCTATCTCATATGGAAATTCCGCTATGGAAGGAAAAGTCTTCAGACCCATAATTTCTATTGAGCCAGGATTAATAGGTATGATCTTACCTGGGAAACCCCCTTTAGTCAGACTCTTCATTACATGAAACCCAAGTTTAGTTTCCTTTTCAGATGCACCTATAACTGCAACTGACTTCGGGTTAAAGAGGATATTCATGCTGCTTTTTTTTATATACATAACTGTATCCGTTCACAGGTTCAATGCCTGCCTGCCGGCAGGCAGGGTTCACGGTTGCGGAAATCTGTACATACTATTAATAATCAAATAATTCAATACTGCGCTTCAAAAATGGGCGTTTTTTTTGTCACCCTCCCAAGGGCACCAGGAGAGACAAACTCGATTTTTGAAGGGACACCAAAACGATCAAATATATCCTTAGTGATCTTATTGGATAAATTATCGAGTGTATCCTTGCCAACACCTACACCATGTTCAACCTTAAGCAAAAGAGGTGGTTCTATTTTGGGCGGTAAAGACTTGAGCACGATCCTCATAGCACCAGTTACCTTAGGGATATAAGATACAACCACATCCCTTATGGCAACTGGATAGATAGATTTTCCATCTATTACTAATCTGTCACTGAATCGGCCGAGGATTCTGACCCTGTAACCTGAGCCAGGATAATTGCAGGAACATGGCCCTGACTCTATTTGGATAATATCTCCTTGAGCATATTTGATGAGCGGTGTTCCCTCTCTTTTGAGAGAAGTGAGCACGCCTTCACCGATAGCGCCTTCTTCCACAGGGATAGGTTGGCGTGTCTCCGGATCAATAAGATCAGCCGCCCAGATTGTGAGGTCAGGGGCAACTTCGTGCAATCCCTTGTATTCCTCCTGATTGCATGAACCGACATAGGCTTCCCCGTTTACCATGAAAACCTCATTCCAGCGACCACCGTAAAGCTCTTCCATATGTTTCTTTACTGCAGGAATACCAACCCCTGGCTCCCCTGTAAGAAAAAGTTTCGTAATTCCAAGCTCTCTCACATCATGGCCCGTAGTTACCTGATACTCCTGGGCAAACGTCTCAGCGAATGATGGAGTTGCCATAAGGACGTTGGGCCTTGTCATGTTGGAAAATTCTATAATCCTTGAAGCTTCTGTTTCGGTGCCTATCTCTACTGTAGCAATATTCATTTGAAAAAGAGGATTTTTAATAATTGATCCTGCCCAGCACCCACTTAAAGGAAAGCAAAAAAGTACCCTGTCCCCCTTTCTTAACCCAGCGAGATAAAAAAGCCTGGCTGTGCCTTCGTTCCAGCGAGTCATATCATTTGCAGTAAAGGAATAGGTAAAGGTTGGCAAACCCGTGGTTCCACCTGTTGTCTTAATTACCAAAATCTCTTCTGGAGACACACAGAGATGCATTCCGTATGGATGGCCAAATCTTTCCAAAGATTCATCGCGTCCTGCTCTCTCAGTTTCTTTATCCATAAACACAGGCAGGGAGCGAAAATCTTCCCATGTCGTTATATCATCTGGTGTTGCACCAATATCTATGAATTTTTTTTTATAAAATTCAGAATGCTCATAATCATATTTTAACTGTCCCTGCAAATTTTTCATGCGAAGGGCTACAGCCTCATCTTTCGATAATGTCTCTATATCTTTATTCCAGACGTCAACCATATATAATCTCCTTAAGTTAAAAGCGTCTAAAGCCCGCCCTGGCGCGACGTGCTTAAATCAAACTATTAAGTCTATAAGGTACTACATGCTCAGATCAGCCTATTAAGATTATAGGCCAGGTCTGGGCCAGGGTTTAAAGTGCCTAAATTTATTAAACTACTTAATTTCTTACCGCCCTTGTCCACGTCTATTTTGCGAGTCATCCGTGTCTGTTTTGTTTGTTGGTTTTGGATTACTAGATTCCCCTGACATATGAAATGTACTTCTTACTATTTCATCAAGGTCAAACTTCTCAATTTGTTTCGGTTTATGATGTTAACTTTAAGTATTTTAGTTCACGTTAGGCACTTTAGGCACTTGTCTCAGTAGTGACAATGACCATGCGGCCAGCTCAAGGGTCGGATATATCATTATCCTCTTTTTGGACTCAAACCGTATGCTGATCTCTTCAGGGTTCGGCCCATAAAGCCATGCTACTACCGGCTTGGGAGGCAATCCCTCTATTGCCCTATTCAGGGACTTGGAAACCTCGAGAAATGAAAACTCTGGTAGCTTGGGAGCAATTGCTATACATATAACGCCATCCACTTGTGGGTCATTCATGACTGCCTTGAGCGCTACCGAATATGCCTTTTGCGTACCGTGCTTCATAACTGCTGGCCATATGTCAAGAGGATTTCCAAGAGGCATCCAATCAGGAGAAAGTTCAGCAACCTCCTGAATAGTCTCAGGGGAAAAAGCAGAAAGCTTTAGATTATATTTTTCCAATGAATCGCTGGCGATAATACCAGCCGCTCCACTGTAAGTGATCACAGCGATCCTATCTCCTCTTATAGCTGGAAGATTAAGCAAGGTCTTAACTGCATACGGCATCTGCCCATCCTCTTCCAGAAATATTACACCAGCCTGTTTTAAGGAAGCCTTGTATACCTGATAATTGCCAGCCATGGTGCCGCTATGGGATATAGCTGCCTTGGCCCCTGTTTCGCTGCTGCCGGTTTTAAGTATAATAATCGGCTTTTTCTTGACTACTTTTTTAGCCAGGGAAAGAAACTCCTTTCCCTTGTTTAAACCTTCCATATGAATGGCGATGATCCTTATGTCAGGATCGTTCCCTAAATACTTGAGGGCCTCATAAAACCCGATATCACAAGCATTACCGATATCAATACCCTTGCCTATCGTTCCGCTAAAATCCCGAGCGCCTACAAAAAAGATACCTGATTGACATATTAAACCAACCGGGGTCTTCTCCTTAGATAGAGGCATGAATGAAGTGGTAAAGTTGTTGAAGTTATTAAGAACTCCAAGGGTATTTGGACCAAGAACCCTAATCCCATCTCTTTTTGCAATCTCTGTTATTTTCCGCTGTATCTCTTTTCCCTGGTTGTTCGCATCTGCAAAGCCCTGATTCACTATAATTACAGCCTTAACACGGGCAGCAACACAATCTTTAAGGATAGGTACCGTATCTTCCCGGGGAGCACTTATAACTGCGAGATCTATTTTTTCCTTCACTGCTTTTATGTTCGGGTATACCTTTTTACCGAGAATCGTATCCGCCTTTGGGTTAATCGGAAATATTTTTTCCGGAAAAACCAAATTCAATCATATTTTCCATTAGATTGAAAGAGCCTGGCCCACTCTTTCGACTTATACCGATAAGTGCTACGCTTTCAGGCTCCATAAAGTTTTTCATAAAAAAACCTCTCTTATTAAGCAGGCATTCAACTCCCAACAAAAACAATGTTAATGAAGATCAGAATCAAGCTTATTCCTATAATGCGTTAAGGAGAAAGCCAAGGCCTTCAACGCATCATCTGGTTCTGTAAATATGGGAAAATCTGTTATCTTTTTCATCTTAAACCACTCATATGAATCTGATATTAGGCACAGAGCAACCGGTTTTTCATAACGTATCGACAATTCCTTTGCAGAGAGTATAAAATTTTTAGTAGCAATCTCATCGATGCCAGGAAGGTAGGAATGGGAAAACAAGACTCCGTCAATCTCCTTTTCCTGTAATGCTCGCTCTAGAACGTCTCTGTAGAAATCAAGATCGAAAACATCCCCGAGATCAAGGGGATTGGTCATTCGTATAACCCCAGCCCTTGCACCTTGTCTCACGTGGCTAAGAAAACTTTTAGAAAACGGGATAATCCTAAAACCATACCGTTGGACCGCATCCGCTGCCATTACCGCACTTCCGCCTGAACGGGACATAATTGCTAAATTTGCTCCCTTTATCAATGGGAGATTAAATATCTTAAAGGCGTTCATCAGTTCTTGAAGAGTAAAAACCCTATGTATGCCAGCCTGGCTCAAGGCCGATGATGCAACCTCATCATTGGCAGCGAGGGCTGCGGTATGAAATCTGGCAATCTGATTGCTTGCCGTATTGGTATTTGATTTTAAAACAATAACTGGTTTCTTGGTTGAACGTGCCAGATCCATTAAGCGTTGCCCGTTAGAGATACTCTCAAGGTACAGGCCTATAGTTTTTGTCTCTGGATCAGATATCAGAAATTCAAGGTAATCATTCTCGTTTAAATCGAGCTTATTTCCCATGCTGACGAGCTTTGAAAAGCCTATGTTTTCACAGGAAGAAAGCCGGACACTGTAATTTATTACCCCTCCACTCTGCGCCACAAATGATATGGGGCCAGACTTTATCCTTTTCTGATCGAGGGGTACAAAGGGGAGAACCATACCATTTTCCAAATTGATAATGCTAATGCAGTTAGGCCCCACTAACCGAATTTGCTGCTTTCTCGCAATGGAAAGAATGTTACTTTCCAGCCTTTTATTTTCATCAGCAAATTCACTGAATCCTCCCGACTCTATCACTGCGTAATGGATACCCTTTTGTCCACAGAGCTCGAGTCCCTCAGGTATATACAAGGCAGGTATCAAAAAAACAACCATATCAGGGCACGCATCTATCTCCTCAATCCTTGTGTAAATCTTTCGACCATTCAAATTACCGCCCTGCTTACCTACAAGGTAGATAGGACCCTCGAAATGAAACCGTTCCAGATTTTCAACAATGTTTTTGCCTAAATTAGTCGGTGTGTTAGAGACGCCGACAACCATAATGCTTTCAGGATAAAATAATTTTTGCATTTTTCGTTACTATCAAGCGTGTATCGCGGTAAAATTCCAGTCCCTATTCTGCGCCCATTCCTGATGATATCTTTTCGGCGACTTCCTTTACCGCTTCGCCCAGATACTTCCTGTTTTCGAGTTCAAAGCTAAAAATTGGAGATGCTATTCCAATACATCCTGCAAGGCCTCCATGGCAATCATAAATTGGAGCCACAACCCTTCTCACCCCTTCGCGTAACTCCTGGTCCTCAAACGCATAACCATTTTTTACAACAATTGATAATTCAGCCTCTAGCTGATCCATGTCCGTTATGGTGTATTTGGTAACCATAGGCAGACCAATTTTTTGCAAGACATCCTTCCTCTTTTCCTTCTCCATATGGGCCAAATATATCTTGCCAGCTGCAAGGGTATGGAAGTAAGGATAGGCAGAGCCTATTCGAGAAAAAAGGCGAACCCCTTCATTTCCTTCTATCTGATCAATCAAGATAAGCTGATCTCTGTCAAGGGTAGAAAGCTCTATGGTCTTTCCAGTCTTCAAAGCCAACTCCTGCATAAATGGCAATGCTACAGACTTAAGCTTGAGCTTACTTTCAAGTCTGTTGCCCAGATATATAAGCTTCATTCCCAGCCGGTATAGGCCTCTGTCTCCTGTCTTGGTTATTAATCCTCTGCCTGTTAATATTTTCAGTATCCTGACCAATGATGGTCGTGGTATATTTAGAGAGTTTAGAATTTCTGAAAAGGAGAGATCACTTTCATGCGATGCAATAAGGTCTATAACATCAAGGGCCCTTTCAAGGGCAGGAACATGATATATTGTAGTGGTCATGATTTAGAATCATAGGTACTGTTAATAATTTCTTTCGCCAACAGAACAGAGAGTGATAGAGTATTCCGTGAAATATTTAGTATCATATATGATAATTGATATTTATTATATGAGACTATTTTACAAAGAAAAAATTATCAAGAAAAATATTTGTCTTATTTGACAATAATCTTTTTTACGATATAATTTAACTACTCAGGTTCAACGTTCCGGGGTTCAAGGTTAAAAAGCGGTATATTGCCGAAGGTTTCGATTCCGGGACGAATGCGGAGTTCATCCGATTTTTGCGATAGGCCGGTCTTGCTCGGAATTCCAGACCTGCACGCCGTCACTCTCGGTAAGGCGGGGCGAACTCTATGTCGCCATGGATCAAGAGGCATATTGGCCAGCACAAAGGAGCTAATCCCGATTTTATCGGGAAACCTTGAACAGTGAACCTGACAATATGGGTAGTTACGATATAATTTACAATACCATCAAATATGAAATGAGATCCATTGGATATGAATAACGCTGACCATCGTCCCTGGGGATTTTATACGGTACTTTCGGATGAGCCCGATCATAAGGTAAAGAGGATCGTGGTTTACCCACAGAAGAGATTAAGCTTGCAGAGACATAAACACAGATCTGAACATTGGGTTATCGTGAAAGGGGATGCACTGGTTACCCTCGATGATAAGCACTTCCGGCTCAGCAAGGGAATGTCCATTGATGTTCCCACTGGGGCTGCCCACAGGATTGAAAATACGGGAAGGGAAGACCTCGCCTTTATCGAGATACAGCAGGGAAGCTATTTTGGAGAGGATGACATCGAGCGGCTCGAGGATGATTTCGGAAGGGTACCTGCAAAGAGGGATTAAGGGCAAAAGAGATCGATAAATTCAAACCTCATTGCATCAAACAATCCCCTGTCACTTATCTTTATCTCAGGTATAACCAGCAATGCCATAAAGGAGAGGGTCATGAAAGGGGCCGTGAGCCGCGATCCCAATTCCTTTGCGAATGCGTCGAGTTCTCGGTATCTCCTCGCTACCTCCTCATAGTTCAGATCGCTCATGATCCCGGCCACCGGCAGGGGCAATACCTTGTCGGTTTTGCCGCACGTCGCGCTAATCCCCCCTTGAGACTCAATGATGAGATTCACCGCCCTTGAAATATCTATATCGTCGACTCCCACTGCAACGATATTGTGGGAATCATGGGCCACACTTGAGCCTATTGCTCCCTTTTTGAGGCCAAAATTTCTTACAAAACCCACCGAAGGAGGCGCATCCTTATACCTGTTCACCACCGCTATCTTGAGGATGTCCCTCAAAGGATCTGAGACGACATTATCGCCAGAAACCTTCGGCACCTCCTGCACACGGCCAGTGATGAGCTGACCGTCACGAGCCTCAATGACATGTATCTTACCCTCTCTTTTTCTGACCTTAAAATCATCTACCCTCTTTCCCCTTGCTCGAAAGACATTTACCCTCCTTCTGGGCGTCTCGGGCATCTTTGTGGTTCCATCTCTCGCAACGAGCTTGCCGTCGATCACGGTCTTCAATATCGTGAGGCTTCTGAGATCATCCACCACGAGGAAATCCGCGGGATCGCCGACCTGTAGTAACCCCACATCCAGACCATAATGTCTGATGGGATTAAGAGATGCAATTCTCAAAACATCTATCGTATCAACGCCATAATGAATGGCTTTCTTTACCATTTTATTAATATGCCCTACCATTAAATCTTCCGGATGTTTGTCATCACTGCAAAACATGCACGTGTTTGCATGTTCTTTTGCTATTGGGATTAACGCATCAAAATTTTTAGCGGCAGAACCCTCCCTTATCTGAATCTTCATGCCGAATCTGATTTTCTCAAGTGCTTCAGATTTTGAAAAACACTCATGATCCGTTGATATCCCAGAGGATATGTATTTTTCTAATTCTTTCCCCCTTAGGCCAGGGGCATGACCATCGATCACCTTTTTATATAATTTGGCCAAATCGATTTTTGCCATAACTTCTGGATCATTACCCAAAACCCCCAGAAAGTTCATCATCTCACTGAGGCACTTGACTTTATCAATCTTTAGAAGTGCTTGAACCTGATCAGCATCTATCCTTGCCCCAGCAGTCTCAAAAGGAGTAGCCGGCACACAAGAGGAAGCTCCCCAATAAAACTTAAATGGAACAGAATCACCATCGGTAATCATATACCTGATTCCATCTATTCCCATTACATTGGCAATCTCGTGTGGATCGCAAACTGATCCCACTGTTCCGTGAATCACAGCCACCCTTGCAAACTCCCTTGGGGTAAGCATGCTACTCTCAACATGAACATGGGAGTCAATAAATCCAGGTATGAGATATGTTGAATAGTTTGTATGCTCCTCAATAATCCTTGATATTCTTCCGCCCGTAATTTCAATGGTCCCTGGATAGACCTTTCTTTCTACAACGTCCACAATATTCCCAGATATTTGACTGATGGTCTCTATCATTCTTGTTTCCACAATGATTAATTACTATGTAAAAGTTATTTTAAATGAACGCAGATAATCGTCAAAGAAAACGAAATTGACATTATTACTCTTAAATCACAAAGAAAAGCATTTATAATATAGCACCATAGCCTCCACCTTGGTTGTTATTTTTTGAACAAAACAAAATATTTACTGGAAATTGAGAGTGATTTACCATATAAGTGTTTTTAAAACTATTTACTACATAGAAAAGGAGGATAGCCTATGAACGAAGAAAAAACAGAAGAAAAAATGGCCCAAGAAACGGAAGAAAAACCCGAAACTGTTAAAACAAAGACCAATGCTGACGCATTAACAAAGGCTGACCCTGTTAAACGGATAATAGCATTTGTCATCGATGCTGTAGCTTCTATGATAGTAGGGTTTATCCCCCTTGTAGGGGGCATTATCGGTGCCCTTTACATGCTTCTACGAGATGCCTTACCCATCGAGGCACTTGAGTATAAAAGCATTGGGAAGAAATTGCTGAAATTATCTGTAGTCAAAACTGAAGAGCCTGCATCTAAAATAGATTATGCCACCTCTGCAAGAAGAAATTGGATGTTTGCTCTCGGTCCTATCATGCTCTTTTTCCTCTTTATACCCATTATTGGCTGGATAATTGATATCCTGCTCGGAATCGCTGTTCTTATCCTGGTTATCATTGAAATTGTTAAGCTTTTCACCAATGAGAAAGGATTACGATGGGGCGATAAGATGGCAGGCACAATGGTGATTGAGAAATAGACTCAAGGGTAGTATCAGAGGGATAGATACCAATTCGAGACTGTTTAACACTCCAAAACTCGCGTATAATAAGGACTGCAGCGGCGTAATTTTATAAGTTATCCCCATTTTTTGAGTGTAAAATGTTTCCCATTTTTGTGTATTTGAGTTTTTTTACCCTTTGACAGCGTAATATTGTCCTATTTTCTGGAAATTTTAAGGTTATCACCATTCTTTTGACCATTTAAAAGCATTTTTGGATTGAACGGTTAGCAGGTTTATCATTAGAGACGCAAAGTTGCATTATTCAACAGTCTCAATTTGGCTTAAACAACAGGCAGGATAACACCCCCTGAGGGGATGATGTGTACTTCAGGATTGGGAGTGCAAACGGTTTCACTGAGCTTAAATGCCTGTTCAAGGTTATCAGCATAAAGGAAGCCCATTTTTTCACCAGTTACTCTAGGAATGTCCTTTGATACGAGGATTATCTTAAACCGATGCTGAAGAGCCAGAGTCAACCCCAAGGCCATATTGAAATCAATAGCACCGCCTTCCATAATCAGGCGTCTGTTCTTAAAGTATTCAAAGACTCCCCCTGACAGGTCATTACTGTGCTTTGAGTGAAATTGTGCAAAACTGTTCACAAAGGCATCAGGCAGATTCCCTGCACAATCAGCCGCAAGGATAATAAATCCTCCATCTTTAGTTACCATAGATGCAGGGACAAGAGGTTTTACGATCTGAGGTCCCTCAGAATAGGGAAATGAAGTAATAATTGTCAAATCAGATTTTTTTGGGAACCGATGGGAGATAATTGCTCTGCTTCTCTCAATACCTGTTAGGTGGGCCTGTTTAAAATCCCCACACACTATGTCGTCAACCTTATCACTTTGATTAAGGATAGTGTTGATTATAAAATTTAGTTTTCCGGCACGGGCCATAGAATTTACTTCATCGTAAAAAAAATTTTCTTTTAGATTTCCAAAACCTGTACCCTTGTGAAAAGTCCATTTTAAATGATGCTCAAGTATGGAATCAAAGTCCGTAACCCCAGGAAATATAATCTTGCCTCCACCACCGAATCCATTCATAGGATGAGGGGATATGGATCCAATTCCAATTCTAAAGTCAGCATTAAAGACCTTGCGGTTGATTTTAACCTCACAACCTGTTTTGAGCATACCAATAGGGACTAAATCAGACGCACGACAATCGTGATTGGAAAATGCATATCTATCGAGAAGGTCTCTGCCAAAGGCACTTTCAAGCTCTTCATGTTTCAGCCCTCTATGGGTGCCAGTGGCAATGATTATAGTAATGTTTTTTTCAGGTATGCCGATTTCATTCAGATTATCTAATAATACTTTTAAAATTAGCCTTTTAGGTGAGGTGCGTGTTAAATCCTCGATAATAATGGCAATACTGTCTGCAGAAGAAAGAAGATCATTAAGGGCAGGTGATTGTATTGGTTTATTCAGGGCATCTTTGGTGAGTTTATTAACATTTGCAGTTTTTCCATTATCGGGGAAATCAGGGAAGCTAAGGAGATTCCAGTTATCAGGGATAGTGAATCTAACCCTTTGGCTCTGGTAAAAAATAAAGACTGTTTTCATTTTAAAGGATAAGGGGATGATTAAACCAGTAGATATTTTTTTCTTACTTCTTCATCCTCTTGTAAATCCTTAATACTGCCGTGATACCTAATGACGCCATTATCAATAATATAACCCCGATCGCTTAGTTTTAGTGCAACTCTCTGATTTTGTTCAGCTAACAAAACCGTCAACCCCTTATCTCTTAGCTGACCTATTCGTTCCTCCAACACTTCCACTATCATAGGCGCCAGACCTTCGGTGGGCTCATCCAATAGCAGAAAATCAGGGTTTATCATGAGGGCCCTGGCGATAGTCAGCATTTGCTGCTCTCCACCACTCAAGAAACCTGCCTTTCGGGAATCAATGTGTCTCAGGGCCGGAAAAAAATCGTAAACGCTATCTTTAGTCCACATTGTATCGTCTCCGGTTGACCTTTCCGATATCTCAAGATTATCTCCAACTGTTAGGTCTGCAAAGACCCTTCGGTCATCAGGCACATAGCCCATTCCCTGTCGAGCAAGCTGGTAGGGCTTTTTTCCCGTGACAGTTTCCCCTTTAAAATTGATAGTTCCCTGCCGAGGAGGGGTCAAGCCCATTATGCTTCTCATGGTAGTGCTTTTTCCCGCCCCGTTTCTGCCCAGGATACAGACGATCTGCCCTTCGGGCACGTTGAGCGATACCCCGAACAGAATGTGGCTCAGACCATAGTAGGTATGGATACCTTCCACTTCTAACATGGTTCGGCACCTCCCAGGTAGCATTCTTGAACCTGGCTGGAATTTCTCACCTGATCAGGGTCTCCCTGTATAATTGTCAGCCCCTGATGCAAGACCATAATGCTCTGGGCAGCATTGAACACCACTTCCATATCGTGCTCGCAGAACAAAATGGTCAATTCGCGTGAATCGGCCAGTCGCTTGATTAGCTCTATGGTAGCTGTAGTCTCTTCGGGTGACATACCGGCAGTTGGCTCATCAAGAATCAGCAACTCAGGTTTATTGCCTAAAGCAATAGCTATCTCCAGTGCTCTCTGATCGCCATGAGCTAACGAGCCCGCTGTATTCCCCGCCATACCTGAAAGACCTACTCTTTCCAGGATACTATTCGTTTCCTCTACAGCCAGTTTCTCCGCCGGGTAAAAAAGTTTTCTGCTCTTTTCCTGCTGAGACAGAACAGATACCTGAACATTCCTGAACACCGTAAGGCGGGGGAATATGTTCGCTATTTGAAATGAGCGGGCGATTCCCCTCTTGCAAATTTTATAAGGGGGCAAATTACTTATATCCTCCTCATTAAATATCACCTTCCCCTGATCCGCCTTTAGCTGCCCTGTGATCAGATTAAAGAGGGTCGTCTTTCCTGACCCATTGGGCCCGATCACTGCTACTAATTCACCTTTTTCCACAGTAAGGTTAGCACCATTCACGGCCTTGAAGTCGTCGAACGATTTATGTATTTCCTCAACTCTAAGCATCTATTTACTTCCCTTCTCAATCGCTTCTTTGGGCCGAGAGCCCAATTTTTCCAGGACATAGCCCCATACCCCTTCCGGAAGAAAGAAAATCAGCAAGATCAGTATGATCCCAAGGATCAAAGTCCAATACTCGGTATAGATCCCAACAAATGTCCTGAGAGATACCATTATTGCTGCCCCCAGAATTGGGCCGGCAAATGTAAACCACCCTCCCAAAAGGCACATAATGAATATTTCAAGTGAGTAGACCCAGAACAGGAGATCCGGAAAAACTGAACCCTCCACTACAACAAAGAGAACTCCGGCAATCCCCGCAAAGAATGTAGCGATGACAATGGCGATGAGTTGATGGCGTTTGACGTTAATGCCGATGGCTTCACATCGATCCGGATTGTCGCGGATGGCCTGAAGGGTAGCACCGAAAGGGGATTTGAAAATCACGAAAAGGATCATCAGACAGATCGCGATCACGACTAGAATAAAGTAATACGAGCTCGTTGATGAACCAATGAATGAAGGCATGGGGATCCCATGGATGCCGTCAGAGCCGCCCGTAACACTGTACCAGCGAAAAGCAATTGCCCAGATCAAAGAGCCTAATGAGATTTGGAGCATTCCAAAGTACAGCCGCGTCAGCCTGACACAAAATGCACCGATAAGCAGTCCGACCAATGCTGCGATGATGGGACTGGCCACAAAGCAAGCCCATATGGGAAGGGAAGTTTTGGTCAGCATCAGGGCAAGGGTATAGGCCCCAACACCGTAAAAAACCCCATGATGAAACTGAAACAGCCCACCGTGGCCAACGACCATATTAAGGCTCATTGCTACCAAAGCGGTGACAAAAATCACCGCAAGTATGTAAGTGTAAAACCTTGGTATTATTGGCGGCAGAATAAGCAGAACAAAAAAGATAGCACCTGGAAGTATAAGTGATTTCAGACTGAAAGTATCCTTAAACAAATTTAGCTCCTCATAAAATCGCTCTGCTTCGCTTCACGATTTTATTACCAGACCGATTTAAGCATTCCTCTGGGCCGCCAGGTCAACACAATGACTACTGCAATGTATGGGAAAACTATAGCGAACTGCGGCCAGAATAAAACACCATAAGATTGGGTAAGGCCAAAGATGAGTGATCCTACCAGAGCGCCCCACATGTTTCCCAAACCCCCGATAGTGACGATAAGGAAGGCTTCCATGATAATATCGTGATCCATCCCAATGGTTACACTTACCATGGGGGAGACCAACGCCCCGCCCAATCCGGCAAGGAAACAGCCCAAGACAAATGCAAAGGCAAATACCCAGCTTACATTGACCCCTATGGCACCAACCATCTCTCGATCAACAGCTGCTGCTCGCGCGATTTTCCCAATCTTGGTTTTGTTGGAAAAGAACCAGAGTCCAACGCCTACCAGGGGACCAACAACGAGAAGAAACAAATTGTAACGGGGAAAGGGTGAGCCGAATATGGGTACGGAGCCCCGAAGTATATCGGGGGCCATGATCGAGCGGTAATCCGCTCCCCAGAACATCTTTACCAGGTCGCCCAGGATGAGCATCAATGCAAAGGTAAACAACAGCAGCATGAGATGCTCCCTTTCGTAGAGATGGCAGAACAGGGATCTCTCTGCTACAAGCGCAACGAGGGCCACAACAAAGGGCGCCAGGATCAATGCCAGCCAAAAGCCGCCTGAGCCGCCGCCCAACAGATTGGAGAGGCTAAATGCCGAAAAGGCGCCAATCATATACAGGGAGCCGTGGGCAATATTTGGTACCCTTAGTACTCCGAGAACAAAGCTCATCCCGGCAGACACGATAAACAGGATCATTGCTCGGCTAAGACCAACCAGGAATTGAGAACCCAATGCAGAAAAGGTAAATACCTGCCCTATATCCATTAGTATAGTTTTCCTTTAAAAAAAGGGGCCAGATCACTGACCCCTTTTAAACCTAACACACTATTTTCCGCGTGCCTTCCTGATCTCATCACATGTGGGCATGATCTCATCGCTGGTCAGCGTCACAATGTCTGTGGAGATGACACAACCGTATTTGGACGACATCTTGGTTACTCCCAAGTACATCGGAAGAGTCACTTGATGATCACAAGCTCGCATCTCTATCTCACCTGCAGGGCTTTCGATCTTCAGCCCTTCCAAAGCATCAATGAACTTTTCCTTGTTCACCTTGCCTGCTTTCTTATATGCCTCGGCTATGAAATGGGCTGTGATATAGCCGTGAAACGCAGGAAAACCGGGGGGTTCCCCATAAGCAGCTTGAAATGCTTTAACAAACGCCATGTTAGCTGCTGTCTCAGGATAATAGAAATGGTAATCCATAGTTCCCATCACCCCCTCCGGGCCCTCCGCACCCAGGGGCTTCAGAACGGCGTGGTCTGTGCCGGTGTGAACCCAGATGGGCACCTTCTCCCCCATGCCGGTTGCCTTGATCGCCTTCATGACATTGGTCATGCTAGCGCCACCTGTGCAGAAAATGACAGCATCCGGTTTGGCCCCTAAAATGGGTGTGATATAAGGGGCAAGGTCGGGTTCGCCCGGCTTCCACCACGATTTTCCGATCATCTCTACATCGGGCTTTAGTGCCTTCAGGTTCCTCCAGGCACCATTCGCAATATCATGACCATAGGAATAATCATCCCCGCCGACCCAGTATTTTACGTAGGGCTTTTTAGACAGGGCAACACCCCCGGCTTTGCCTCCCATGGCAGAATTTTCACCAGTCGAGAAGACATACCGATGGCCCTTTTCCCCGGTGATTCTTTCGCTTTTGGAGATCCAAACTATAAATGGAACCTTCTCCTTTTTAGCAACTGCATCGGATACGGCCAATGCTGCCCCACTGTTAATGGTGCCCACAAGAACGTCAACATCTTCTCTCATCACCAGCTCTTTGGCCATATTAAGGGCAATATCCACCTTGAATTTGGTATCATGGGTGGTAAACTCGATCTTTTTTCCCAGGACACCTTTTTTGTTAATGTCTTTCAGGGCCAGCTTAAAGCCATTAAGGGCATCATTGCAGAATACAGCAACCGGACCACTATAGCAGTCTATAATGCCTACTTTAATTGGCCTTGCATCAGAAGATAATGGATAGATAACAAAGAGAGTGAAAAAACCCAATAAAACAATGAATATCCACAATACCTTTTTCATAATAAACCCCCTCTATTAATGTTAAAAACTAAGAACTTCCCTTACTATCCCTAATTGAACACACTTAAAATCCTGCTATGTAATATCTCTACCATAAAGGTTATAAAGTCAATATTAAAATTGGTGCAAGGATCTTCTATATTACTTCTCCCAGTTTCCTGGATTCATAATACCATTTGGGTCTAAAAGCCCTTTAACCTTCTTTATTAGTTC
>Ga0307380_10000975_pt1 | contig 43169 bp, 70 predicted proteins | sample UN3MG_FD_202239 | JGI IMG/M metagenome (GOLD analysis project Ga0307380, IMG submission 202239) | Soil microbial communities from Risofladan, Vaasa, Finland - UN-3 | ecosystem: Environmental > Terrestrial > Soil > Coastal area > Acid sulfate soil | place: Finland: Risofladan, Vaasa | collected...
CTCATACCTCTTGCCATTTCGGCTTTCCTGTCAATTTGTCTGCGCGTTCCTGGCTCATCGGCCAATTGCAGTTCTTGCATCTATAATACCCCAAGGGCAAGAGCTTCCTCTTCCCACAAATCGGACAGCGATACCAGTCCTGTTCCACTTGTTTTCGTTTCATTAGTTACTTACTCACAAACGACCAGTCTCCGCGAGTTGGGCCAGGCCGAAGGCAGGCGTCAATTCCGCGTGTATCGTCACAGTGGCGGCCTGTAACCTACGGACGAGTTCAGGGCCAGGATGCCAGGTCGCCAGGGCCACGCCGCCGATGATTTCTACGCCGTCCACGCCCGTGTCCAGGATGCGCCCAATCTTGTCCTCCAGGGATTCAGGCCAGCGGACGAGGGAGCCGGTGCTGATGAGGAGCTTAGTCATCCTACCTTCACTTCTCGCACGATGCGCACGCGCTCAGGTCTACCGGCGCGGGCAAGCAATTCCTCATATTCACTGGCGGCTTTCGTGAGCTCAGCTACGTGGGCCTCAAAGTATTCATCCTCAATGACCAGTTCTGGTGTGTTGCGGTCGTAGTGCCAATAGCCAATTTCCGTAATCCACCATTTGTGCAAAGCCCTTTCATATTGCCGCCTGCGCATGTTACGTGATACCGTGTGCCATGTATTTACGAAGACGATGGGCTGTTTCAGGTGGCTGCCAAATTCTGTCTCGCCATAATACACGGTGAGCAAGCGCACTGCCCGAAAATGCTGGTTCATGAAGTCGGGAAAGCACCACGGGTCAAAAACTTTGCGCTCTATGATTTCGGGCATCAGTCATCCCCCCCCCCCAATTCAAATTTTCACGAATATGCCGCCGCCTCATCTACGGCACCATCCAGAGTATAGATCATGTCTATGAGCCATTCCATATCTTCCTCTGCGTGTTTGAGAAAATCACGTCTTCCTTTGCGCCCCGTCCGTGCGGCTTTATACCGCGCCTTTATTTCTTTGAGGTGTGGCTCTATTCTCTCAAAATCATAAGTTTCATCATCCATCCCATGCTCCTTCTAAACGACGATCCCCCACCGACCACGACTTGCCCGGTCCAGGCCAGCCGCCGATGGGGGATCATGATTCTGTTATGTCGTGTTGCTGCTCCTGGACCTGAGCATATTATAGCATACCCCTGCCCGCTTGTCAATACCCTTTTGTGGGCCGAATCGGCTCATGCACTTGACAATTTCCGCTTTTCGTTGTAGAATGAACCTCAAATGAATACCCCGCCGTCGTCCTTTCGACGGCGACTGAGCGCGAGGCGATAGGCCCGCTCCAGCAATGGAGCGGGTCTTTTTGTTTTCCGCGTGAGGAGGTGGTACATGCCCGATGCGGAAGAGAAGCAGTTATACGAGCTCTCCAACCTGGACGTAGAGGCCGTGGGCCTGGTCTGGAGGGGGGCAAACCGAAGTCCGTTCTACTTCGTCAAGAGCGATACAGGAGGTAAGGAAACAATGGCTGATGAGATCAAGGAGCCGACCGCCGCCGAGGCTACCGAGGACATGAGCGACAAGGACAAGGAACCCGGCTGGTTGGGCAAACTCGTTTCCGCTATCACCAAGGCTGCACAACCGAGCCAGGTGCCCCAGGAACCTGCCGAGGAATTCGCGCTATCCGCAACCGAGAAGGAAGAGGTCGGCGCGTTTCTGAGGAAGTTCGGCAAGGGCAAGCTCGGCGCGCAGGCATACTCCATCCTGGAGGGAATGATTGGCGGCGGCGAGGGCAAGGGGTACGGTTCTCCGCCTGAGAAGTCCAGCGACACCAGCGCGGAAGACTTTGCCGAGGCGATCAGCAAGGCAAAGCAGGAAGTGGTCGAGGAGTTTGCGCAGAAGCTCCAGGCCGAGGAAACCGCCCGCAAGAAGGTGGAAGAGGCATTCGCCGACGAACAGCGCAAGCGCCGGCTACACGAGTTCACCGACACGGCGCAGAAGGAATTCAGCGCCCTGGCTACGGGCGACCTGGAAGCGTTCGCCACCGACCTGCTGGAGATCCACGATGCGGACGAGAAGCGCTACGATCGGTTGGTCAAGGTGCTCAAGGCCGCACAAGAGGGGCTGGCGCAGGGTGCGTTGTTCCAGCAGTTCTCCAGCGCACGCCCGACCGCGGGGGGCGACCCGTTCGAGGCCGCCGTGGAACAGATCCGCGTGGAGAAGTTCGGCGAAGAGCAATACGAGATCGGCTGGACGCACGCCTTCGACGCGGCTACCCGCTCGCACCCGGACCTGGCGCGCTCCTACGCGCAGACTCACTGAGGGAGGTAAGAGGACATGGCGAAAGTTTTCAGTGACGGCATTCTGCCCATCGGCTTCTGGGCCGATGAGGACTTGAGTGCCAAGCAATACTACTGCGTCAAGGCCGCCTCAACCGCCGACTGGGTGAAGACAGCCAACGGGGCCTCTAACCCCGGTCCCCTGGGCGTGGCCCAGGATGACAACGCGGCATCGGTCGGACAAGTGGTGGCGGTCAAGCTGTTCGGGTTCACCAAGGCAGTCGTGGCCGCGTGCGACCTTGCGGGCAACACCTGCTCGGTCGGATACGGCGCGTGGCTGACTACCGGTTCCGATGGCAAGTTTTACAAGACGGGTGGCTGTGCGCTCTCGAATGCGCGCGCTTACGGCACGGTCACCTCAGGTTCCGTGATCATGCAAGTGTTCTTCAATGGCAACACGGCGGCCTGCACAGGGGCGGCGAGTTAAAGGGAGGTAACTGAGAAATGGCTAATCCTACTTCTCGCACAGTCCACATTGACACCGCAATGACCAATATCTCGGTTGCCTACCGCAACCCGGGATACATTGCCGAACAGGTCTTCCCCAACGTCCCCGTCCAGCATCAGTCGGACAAGTATTTTGTCTTTTCCAAAGCATCCTGGTTCCGCAACGAGGCGGGGCCACGTGCGCCGGGGACCCGTGGGCCGGAAGTCGAATACTCCATCTCGTCCAGCGTCTACGCCTGCAAGCCGGTCTCGGCTACGAAGACCATCCCCGACGAGATGGTAGACAACGCCGACCAACCGCTCCAGCCGCGCCGGGACGCCACCGAATTCGTCACGGACAAGGTGCTCATGTACCTGGAAGTGGACGTGGCCGGACACGTGTTCGGTACCTCCATGTGGTCCGCCTCTGGCGCTCGTGGTAGTTCCAGCGGTTCACTCTACTGGGACAACGACTCCAGCGACCCCCTGGCCGACGTGGAAGTGGCACGCGAAACCATCATCTCGAACATCGGGCGCGCCCCCAACGTGATGGTCATGGGCCGCGAGGTCTGGACACACCTCAAGAACCACCCGGACCTGCTGGACCGCATCCGCTACTCGGCGACGGGCATGATCACCGTGGACCGTGCGCGGGAACTGCTCGAGATCGAGCGCATCCTGATCGGCGACAGCATCTACACCACCAGCGCGGAAGGGGCCACGGCGACTTACTCCTACATCTGGGGCAAATTCGTCTGGCTCGGTTGGGTGCCGCCCAACGCGGGACTGATGGTGCCGGCGGCGGGATACGTGCTCTCCTGGAAGAATCGTACCATCGAGCGCTTCCGCCGTGAGGAAGAGAAAACGGATGCCATGCGTTGCGAAATGAACTACGACGTGGTTCCAACCGCGCCAGATGCTGGCTTCCTGTACAAGACCGTGGTCGCGTAACACACGAATACCTACGTTCTAGCAGGTGCAAACTGGATCGGCTCTAATCCAATAGCGCCGCCCTCTCCTGGTACGCCCATCGGCGTACTGTACTCCATAGTACGGGAGGTGCTATAGCAATGGCAAAGATGAAGTTCCGCAAAGAAACGCTGATGATGGGCAAGGTCACCATCGGCGATGGCGGCGTAACGAACTATACCGAGATTGACGATGATGGGTCAATCGTGCAACACGGCTCTGCGTCTGCCGCACTCGGCGACGTGACGACCACGGCCTGTATGGACGTATCATGTGCCTCGTTCGGTGGCAATACGAACTATACCACCATCGGCACGGACGGCACGATCACCCAATACGCCGCGGCTTCGGCCAAATTCCACAGTACACAATTCGGCGAAGGGACGACCAATACTTGCATCAGTGCGTCTGGTGACATCAAGCAGACGACTAATGCATGTGCGCTCATCAACAAGGCCCAGTTCGGTCAAGGGACGATCTATACCACGATCAGTGCATCGGGCGACATCGCTCAGGTTGGTGCTGCCAGCGCCGTGCTAGGCAAGACCAAGTTCACTTCGGCTTGCTGGGGTACTTCGACCGACTACACCCAACTCACAGGTGATGGGGACCTGAACCAGGGTGGTACGGGGGCTGCTGCCTCTGCTCACCTGCTCAAGACGCAACTCGGTGGGACCACGAACTACACTCTGGCGAGCGCGTCGGGTGACATCTCACAAGCGGGGAACGCCAGTGCGGCGTTGGGCAAGACATCCTTTGTCACTGCCTGTTTCGGTGATGATACGAACAGAACACAGCTTACCGCTTCTGGCATCATCACGCAGTCTGGCACGGCCTGTGCTGTATTCAACAAGATCAAGGTCGGGTTGACTGCAGCTTGTTTGATCATCAGTAGCGGGGCAGACATCTCACAAAGTTCGACGGCCAGCGCCCAACTCAACGCGCTCCAGGTTGGTCAAGGCACGACTAATACGTGCATCTCTGCATCGGGTGACATCAAGCAGACCGCAAACGCGAGTGCACTCCTCAATGCCCTCGTGGTAGGATTGAGCGCCGCTACCTGTATCAGCGCATCGGGTGACATCTGGCAGGACGCAACCGCCAGTGCCCGCATCAATAAGGCCCAGTTCGGTCAAGGGACAATCTACACCACCATCAGCGCATCAGGCGACATCGAGCAAGTTGGCGCTGCCAGTGCCAATCTGGGCAAGGTCAAAGTCGTCTCCGCCTGTTGGGGCACTTCGACCGACTTCACCCAACTGACTGGCGATGGTGACCTAAACCAAGGTGGCACGGGGGCCGCGGCCTCGGCTCATCTACAGAAGACGCAACTCGGTGGGACCACGAACTACACGCAGGTTAGTGCATCGGGCGACATCAGCCAGGCCGGGAATGCCAGTGCGGCCCTGGGCAAGACGTCCTTCACCTCTGGGTGTTGGGGTACTACTGGGTGTGGTTTTACTAGACTTAGCGCCTGCGGGGACATACTGCAGGACGGCACCGCAAGTGCGGTGCTCGGCATAGTCAGCCTGACCTCGGCTTGTTGGGGTGCTGCTGCATCTGGCTATACCCTCCTGTCCGCCTGCGGCGACATCACCCAGGGTGGGACGGCCAGCGCGGCATTCCAGAAGACGGCCACCTGCCACTTCTCTATCGGCGGCGGTACGTCGGCCTGCCACCTGCTGTTCGGTTCCATCGCGCCCACCTTCGCAACGGTCAACGTCGGATTCTCTACCTCGGCCTGCTCGACGGTGAGCGGGATGACCACTCGCCATATCCTGGTGGTGACGCCGTGCGCACATAGCGGCACGTGCGTACTCTTCCAGACGGCCTGCCCTGGCGCAGACAAGATTCGCATCGAGGTGCTGAACGCGGGTTCGGCCAACGCGGCTTCGTCTGCCTGCCCGTGGGGCTACATCGCCATCCAGGCGACCTAGCGAGGGATGAATGGCGAGGACTTGGCTAACACCGCAAAGTGCTTGTGTCGTGAACGCCTCTGGCTCTGTCCAGGGCAGTGAGGGGGCTTACGTCTGGCTCGTGCTGGCCGCCGGGACGGAATCGGGAGCGTGCGCCATCTTCTTCCGCTCTAACGAGGCGGACGCGGGGCGCAAACTGTTACACTTGACGACGGCGGCCAGCACGGCCACCCCGATGTACGGGCCATTCCTGACGGCCTCTGGGGTATACGTCACGCTGGCCGGAACGGGGGCCTGTGCAACCGTAGCGGCTAACAAGATTTTGACTTGACTCAGATTGGGGGCAATTCAATGCAGCCCATGCTGACGATACACTGTGGCGGAAGCGCCTTTGCGACCAACTTCGAGGGGCTGGCCCGTTGGCGGGCGGTCCTGGATTGCGCCGATGCCATAAGTTTAGCATGGAATGGCGCGCGGGTTGACGTGCGCTTGGGGGGGCTGCGCCGATGGGTGGCGTTCCTGCGCATCGTCGGCGGCAGCCCGTTTTGTGTGATAGGGTACCAGGAGACGGTGGGGGCCGCACGACGGGGGGATCTGTACATCGGCGGCTCGAATCGCAAGGTTCTGGCACGAGTGGGGGCTGACGGGTCCGCCAGTATCGGAGGGGACTGGTGAAAGAGGGACAAGGCTTTACCATCTGGGCAGGCGAATCGAAAACCGTCACCGTCACCGTGACCGATACCGATACGGGGGCCAGCGTCAACCTGGTCAGTTCGTGCGTCGCCTGGAAATTATGCACCCTGGTGCAAGGAACTTATAGCGGCTCCACACTTTTGACGAAGGATTCCGACTGGACTGGGGCATGTGGTATCACCATCAGCGGGTGTACGTTCTCGTTCCCCCTGACTCACGCCGATACAGACGCCTTGAAGGGGACATACTACCAGGAGGCAGAGATCGTGGACGCGGCGGGTAGCTCGTACAAGCCTATGCGCGGGTACGTGACCATCAACCAGGGGGCGATATGACGTGGCCGCCTCGGTCTGCCTGCTCGGCTCACGCGATTTCACCGTCGCGCTCCTGGGGTCACAGGATTGGAGCGTCACGCAGGAGGGCACACGGGACGACTCCCTGGCGCTCGTGGGGTCGCGGGATTTTAGCGTGGCCCTGTTGGGTTCTCAGGATTACACGGTGGCCCTGTTGGGGACTGTGAGCATAGAGTTCGCGGGCATGTTGGGACAGTGGGATTTCTCGAACTACTACCAGTCGGGTCATTTATTGACGGCAGGTTTTTGAGATGCCAGATAACATTGTAGTACTAGACGGAACGGGCGCAGCCCAAACGGTCAAGACGACGCAAGTCGCAACCGTCCACACGCCGCATCACATCGTGGATTCGGTGACGGGTGGCTCTATCTGCGTCTCGTCTGGCAGCGTGGTGATAACCGCTGGGTCTATGACTATCGTCAGCGGCTCGGTGGTTGCCTCCTCTGGCTCGGTCGTAGTAACGGCGGGATCGGTCACCGTGGCCTCTGGCTCTATCGTCGTTTCATCTGGCTCAATGGTGGTCACGGCTGGCTCTGTCATTATCAACAGCGGTTCAATCCAGGTCACGGCGGCACCCACCGGCGCGACGGCCTTTCAGGTGCAAGGGACAGCGGCGAGCGGGACGGTCTCAGTGGGTTATCCCGTGCGCATCGCGGGCCAGGATAGCGGGTCAGTAGTTCGGGCGATTCTGACAGACGCAAACGGCAAGCTCGTCATCAGTGGCTCGGTCGTCGCATCTTCGGGCAGCATAGTGATTACGGCAGGTTCAATCACTGCTGGCTCAGTAGTCGTCAATAGCGGGTCTATTTGCGTGTCCTCTGGCTCAGTCGTGGTGACTTCCGGGTCCATGACCTTGGTGGGAGGCACTGTCTCATTAACGGCGGCCTGCATCAAAGTACAGGGGTTCGCGGGTAGCGGTACCGCCGCCAGTGGCTTCCCTGTACTCATTGCCGGTCAGGATTCTGGCTCAATCGTGCGTATCCTACTCGTAAATGGCAGCGGGTACTTGGGCGTGAGTGGGTCGGTGGTGGCTTCTTCTGGATCGGTGGTCATTACGGCGGGGTCAATTACTGCTGGGAGCGTCGTTGTCAATAGCGGCTCTATCTGCGTTTCATCGGGCTCTGTCGTAGCAACCGCCGCGTCCATCTCCAGTGGGCCGACCGGGGCCACGGCCTTGCAAGTACAAGGTACCGCCGCCAGTGGCCTGGCAGCAATAGGTTGGCCAGTGAGAGTGGCGGGACAAGATAGCGGTTCGATAGTTCGGGTAATCCTCACGGATGGGACGGGCAGGTCCATGATAAGTGGCTCAGTCATCGTCTCTTCCGGCTCTATGGTTATGACCTCCGGATCTCTCACTGCCGGTTCCGTAGTAGTCAATAGCGGTTCAATCTGCGTATCATCCGGTTCAGTAGTTGTCACGGCAGCCTCAGTAGTTGGCACCGTCACGGCCAATGCAGGTACTGGCACATTTTCAGTTAGCGGCTCAGTGGTCGCCTCTTCCGGTTCGGTCGTGGTGACTGCGGCCTCCGTGTCGAGCGGCCCAACAGGAGCAGCGGCCTTCCAGGTCCAGGGTACGGCGGCCAGCGGCGTAGCGGCGGTAGGGTATCCCGTGCTGGTCGCGGGCCAGGACGCCGGGTCCATCGTGCGCATCCTACTGGTAGGCAGTGACGGACACGTCCAGACGGACATCCAGTCTGGCACGGTGACCGCTAATGCGGGTACGGGTACGTTTACTGTCGGCGGCACCGTGACTGCGAATGCCGGCACGGGCACATTGGCAGTCTCTGGCTCGATAGTCGCGTCCAGCGGGTCCGTGGTCGTCACGGCAGCCTCGGTGACTGCCGGAAGCGTCGTCGTGAATAGCGGCTCTATCATCGTGACCGCAGGATCGGTGGTCGTCACGAACACCGTGCCAATAAGCGGAACGATAACTGCCAACGCCGGCACAGGGACGTTGGCGGTATCTGGCTCCGTGGTCGCCTCTAGCGGGTCCGTGGTCGTGACCGCCGGGAGCGTCATCGTCAATAGTGGCACTATCACGGCTACCATCAGCGGCTCGGTCAGCACCATCACCAACGTGGCGGCCAGCGCCACCCACGTCCAGGGTACGACACCTCACGACACGGCGGCCTCCGGCAATCCTGTACAGTTCGGCGGGGTAGCCGAGAGCACGCGCCCGGCGGCGGTGGCGGATGGCGATGCCGTGCAGGTCTGGCTCGATACCCTGGGCCGGCTGGTGGTCCAGGTGGGGTCCGCCGAACAGTATTACGCGGCGGCGGAGTATACGTCCAGCCAGACTGATACAGCCCTGGTCGCGGGGTCGACGGGGATGCGCATTTATCTCTATGACATCGTGGTTTCCACCGGTTCACCTGGCACGGTGCTATTCGAGGATGGATCGGCGGGGCGGTTGATCGGACGCCTGAGCCTGGCCGCGTATGGCGGTTGGAACTTCAACAGCGCCAAGGGACTGGCACTGACAGCAGCTTGCTCGTTGACCGTAACGTCCACGACGGGGGCAGGACCATTGGCGATTACGGTCAATTATGCAGTAGCACCCACCCTGTGAGATTGAGATATGGCACTCAGGTTCAACGAATCAACAGACTACATATCCATCGCGGACTCGGCCACCCTGTCTACTACTACGGACGATTGGTGCGTGGGAATCTGGTCGTGCGTGACGGATAACTCTGGCTCACTGTACCAATACCTCGTTTCTAACAACAGCTATTATGCCGCCAATAGCCTGAACCTGAACCTGCAAGAGACAGACTTGGGGGGGCCTGCTGACGACTGCTGGCGGTGCTTCCTGGCCGACGGAGACACTACACAAATTGACTTGACGGCCTCGGCTTCCACGGGCGGCGATGATGTCTGGCGGCTCATCGTCATCACGCACAACGCATCGGCCTCACGCATGGAGATGTGGTTCGTGACCCAGGACGGGACGCCGACTCGGACCGCCTCCTTCGCCGATACCAACTTTGGAGCTATCAATAGCGGTTCGTGGTGCATCGGACGCCGGACGGACGGAAACGCAGCCCGCTACTACGGCGGGGATGCCTGCGAATTTTTCAAGGGCGACTTTTACCTCACCGTTGACGAAATGCGACTGCTAGGGACAGGCAAGACCATCGCCCAGATCGGACGGGAGCCGGCGGTCTACCACCCGATGCTGGTAAACGACGCTACATTTGTAGATATGTTCGGCACGAACAATGCCTCGCCTTCTGGGTCGCCAACGGCTATTCCTCATCCGCCAATAGGTGGGCACATGACTGGAATGGAGTATTGGTAATGACATACGCGAGCGCTTCTGACGCGGGCCTGTTCTGCCCGGAGATCATCGGGTCGGGCCAGGAATTTTCTGATACCAGTGAGCCCAACCGTGCACAGGTGGAAGGGTTTCTTGTGCAAGGGTATGCACTCATCAACACGCGCCTGGCAGGTCGGGGTTACAACACGCCCGTACTGTCTTCCGCCACAGTATATGGAGCACTGACCTCCCTGGAAGCCCTGTACGCGGCAGCCAATGTCCACTTCGCCCGCATGTCGTCGCGCCTGGGGCCACAGGAGATCGGCAAGGGCCAGGCATTCATGCAGGAGTTCACCCGCCGCCTGGACGAACTGCTCAAACTGGACCTATCACGGGCCGGTGTGTCTGTCATCGGCACTGGCAAACTGTACGCCGGCGGGATCAGTAAGAGCGACAAGGATACCCGCGAGGCCGATACCGACCGGGTGGACCCACGCTTCCAACGCGACCAGTTCCGCATGAGTGGCACGGCGCTGCCTGGCAGTAACGCACAGGACGAAGAGATCGATTGACGAGCCTGATGCAACAGGAGAAAGGGACAATCCAATGAGAAATCGAGCAATCATTAATGGAGAGGGGGTGGTTTAAATGGCTGCGATTTTATTCGTGTTTGCAGATTCAGAACGCGAGTGGAATTGCAGTCAGAGATCGGTGGCGCTCTAAGACACCCTCTGACTGTATCAACAAATTTGGTGAAGGGAAACACCGTGCGCGCCTTCTGCCCATGGCCGACTTCTCGAACTACGGCCACCCGGCCATTCAGGAATTCGTGGCGGGGTTCGATACCATCATCGTCCAGCGCAACCTGTTCCACCCGCAGACCTGGGCGGCCTGTGATTACTGGCGCTGCCTGGGGAAACTGGTGTGTGGCGACCTGGACGACGATTATCCGCGCCTGACGCCGCAGAATCCCGCGCATAGTTTCTGGATTCTGGACGTCAATGGGATCAAGGGGGCATCGGGCGTATCGCCCGTGAACGCCCTGGCAGAAGGGTTGCGCCACCTGGACGCCCTGCTCAGCCCGTCCAAAGTGATCTTGCAGGACTGGGGCGACATCGTACCGGGGTACTTGCTCCCGAACTATGCACAGGGTGAATGGTACGAGGGGGTCGAACAGAAGCCCGCACCGCAAGAGGAAGAGCGCATCGTGATCGGTTGGGGCGGGTCGGTGAGCCACTTCGATTCGTGGTGGTTCTCTGGCTTGCGGGACGCCATCGTGCCGCTATGCGAGAAATACCCGCGCCTGCATTGGCGGCTGTGCGGCAACGACTGGCGGCTGATGCGCTGGGCGGCGCAGGCGCTCCCACGTGAGCGCTGGGAACACCAAACAGGCGTGTCGCCGCAGGAATGGGGGCGTTCCGTGGCGCAGTTCGACATCGGCCTGGCTCCCTTGTGCGGACCGGAAGCGCCGCAGGCGGAGGCTTACGACAACCACCGTTCGTGGCTCAAGGCAGTGGAATACCTGCTGTGCGGCGTGCCGTGGCTCGCCTCCCCCGGCCCGGTGTACGAGGACCTGACAGGCAAGGGCGGGTTCTTGGTGGAGAAAAACACGCCGGAGGACTGGATACGGGCCATCTCACGAGTGGTGGACAACCTGGAGCAGTATCGGGCGGCCTCCCGCGACCTGATGCCGTGGGCGCGGGATACATTGACGATGGAAAAGAACGTCGGTACCTACATCAGACTATTCGAGCGAATTCAATCGGAAGTGGCAGCACGGCACAAATTCCGCCTGCCTGATGTAACCTACGTCGCGGATATGATGGGAGGACAATCCAATGTCTAACAGGAAGCGCAAGCATAGAGGTGGGGCACGCAGCGGGAGCATTGCACCTCAACCCGCGTTCGTGCGACCATTGACGGTTTCAGAACTGCAAGCCGCGTCGTATAAAGTTGCTACGACCTGGTTCGATGGGTTGAACGTGGACTTGTTCGGGGTGAACCTGGGGCAATGCCTGGTGTACTCTGTGATCCAGGCACTCAATCAAGCGTTGGCCGCCAATGCGGGGCAACCGACGGGAGGACAGGCCCATGGCTGAGGATCAAAGACCTGTCGTACTGCTGTCTGGGGGGCGGACGACTGTGCCCCTGGCGAAACCGCTCAGCCAGTGGTACCGCATCGGCGTCTACGATCACGGGGCGATAGCGCAATTCCTGCCCCACGTGGACCCCGTGCTCAGTCCAGCGGCCGGCGCAGGACCACAATTGGTAGCGACGGCTACCAATGCCGTGGCACACATCACCGGACGCATTGCGCACGGTCTACCCGGCGTGGCCCGTCGTTTCAGCCGCAATGGTATCAATCTGGACGGCCTGGACACTTGGTTGCCCGGCCTGTCTCTGTCCATACTTACACAGGTGGCGCACGACCTGCACTGTGCAGAGGCATTCGCCACCCAATTGCCCCTGGGGTGTGTGGTTACTCACGAAGACGTGACGCCGCAATTCAAGGCGCTGGCCCTGTGGGCGAAGGCGAAGGGGATACCGACGGTGCACATCCCGCACGCCAATCACTTCATCAAGACGCGCCCGGACGTGCACGACAAGTGTGTGTGTGATTGGATTTTCGCCACGTCGCCGTGGATGGCCGACTGGTATGCCGAGCGGGGGTTCCCGCGCGAACGCATCAAGTTGACCGGGTGCCCTAACTGGGACGTGTGGCACGAGGTGGTGCAAACGATCTCTAAGGAGCATGCCAGAGCGGTGATGCTGCTGGAACAAGACAGGCCCGTGGTGCTGTATTGTACCTCGTGGTCACAGTCTACCAACCTGGTGGATGATCACACTGTGAAGGACCGCGCCGACGTGGCCGTCCTGGAGGCTGCCAAGCAAGCGGGGTGGCAACTGGTCATCAAGATGCATCCCGGCGAACCGCCGGATTGGCAGAAACGATACGCAGAAATGGCGAAGGAACGCGGCGTGCCCGCGCTGGTCACGCAGTCACACCTCACCCTATCGGTGCGGGCAGCGGACGTGCTGGTATCGGTCGGACCGTCTAACGTGATCGTAGAGGCCGCCTTGGGTGACAGGCCGTCGGTGGTAGTGCCACTACGCGGCTACGGCTTCCCGTGTGAGCCGCCGTGGCTCGCAGACCCGACGCCAGAGGCGATACAGGCCGCCGTTGGGCGCGTGTTGGACAACCCACAGTTATGGACTGAGGAACGCGGGCGCTTCGTGCAGCGCTTCGCCTGGGTTCACGACGGCGGGGCCACCCGACGGGCAGCAGAGGCCGTGCGAGAGGTGGGGAAGTGGCAGTAGGGGCGGGCGACAGTTGCGCCGAGTACGTGGAACGGGCGCGGGTGGAACTGGCACAACCGCAACAGGTGGCACTGGAGGGCATAGCGTGACAGTAGGGACGACCGTAGAGGGCTTGGACCAACTGACCAGCCGGCTGGAAGGTATGCCGCAGGTCTACCGCGAGGTGGTCATCGGAAACCTCATGACCCTGGGCGGGCGGGTGGTGTACCTGTGCCAGTTGGAATTAGAGGGCGTGAAGTACACGGGCGCGCTGGAGCGCAGTCTATCATCCTCCATTGACCCTGACGCCCCGTCTCTGATCGTGGGGCCGACGGCTCCACATTCCATCTTCGTGAGGCGGGGGACGCGCCCGCACTGGGCACCCATCGGGCCGCTCAAGCGATGGGCGGCGTGGAAACTGGGAAACGAGAACCTGGCGTATCCCGTGCGTTGGTCCATTCATGAATACGGCACGAGCAGGGAACAGATGAAGAAACGTGGTACGATGGCAAACCCCTGGCCGGCGCGGGTGGTGGCCCGGGGCGACTTCCAGGTGGCGTTGGAGGCCACGGGCGACCGCATCGGCAAGGAACTGGCGGCGGCGATTACGGAGTGAAGACGTGCATTAGATTGCATATGAAACTAGCCCTAGCGAGGTTTTTCTTGCTGGATTCGTTTTGCAAGTATTGCGGACGCACTGTGCATGATTTCATAGTGCCCGATGATATATGGGCGAAGGTTAGGCCATTGATTCAATACGGCGATGTGCTCTGTTACGATTGCTTCTGCGAAAAGTGCGGGATGTTAGGGCTCCCCACGGTCTGGCAATTGGAGGCCGCATGTCCCTGCTAGAAACGACGATCAAATCCTGCGCCTCGGCGCTCCTGGACGACCTGGTGGATTCCGGCTCGTTCCTGCGTTCGCAGGTGAGCGCGTGCGACTACGCCGTGCTGGAATCGGGGGCCACGTGCGCCATCGTCGTGCAACCGCTCACCAGTACCGCGCGCCCGCTCACGTTTGGCACGCAGGAGTACGCCTGGGGCTTTCGCCTGGAGTGTTACGTCAAAGACACAGGCCGGGTGCCGGACACGCTCACCCGCGTGTACGACATTCAGGACGCAGTGGCGGGGGCCATCATGACCGGCTCGAACCTACGCACGGCGGAACGCGACGCCCGCGTGACGTCGTTCAGCAGGCCGCCGGACAGTTTCGTGGAATTCAACGGGCACGACTATTTGCCCGTGTACATATCTGTGACCGTGACCGACGAGGGGTGATCTATGCTCAATCACGAATGGTTGGAACTGAGGGACTATCTGGGGGGCGAATTCGACGGCTCCCTGTTGCCCGGCGGGCGGCGACTGGCCCTGAACACCACCAAGAACAAAACCTGGAACCACTACTACCGCCAGGACAACGAACGCCTGTACGTGGAAACGGGCCTGGGCCTGAATGACATGTACGAACCCGCCTACCGCATCATCGCGGAGATGGTACACCCGCCCGAGCACGTGCTGGACTACCGCTGCGGCGTGGGAGCCGCAGGGTTGCGGTTGGCAATAGGTGGCTACCAAGTCGCCTTCGCCGACGAGGAAGGCACCTGTCTGGACTATCTCAAGTGGCGTCTCAAGCGTCGCGGGATGGGCAACGCCGTCGTCGCGCTCAAGAGGGCGGAACGCCAACCCGTCGCCATGCTGGTGGCCGACTTCCTGTCCATCCCACAGGCCGAGCACTGGCGATTTGTGGAGGGATTGGCCCGTGCGGGGGACCTGTGCCTGGTATGCTTCGGCCCCACCCCGGAGGGGGAGGGGGTAGACATTGGGAACTTGCGGCGCAAGATCGAGGCCGCTTATACGCTCGTGCGTTGGGAAATCTTCAACGCCGTGTATCAGTTCGCCGCCTTTCGCCCGCCTTCATCGGCGGAGAGGGCGGAGGAGGTAGAAAATGGCCAATGATGGCAAAATTCGCGGGCGCAATGCGTCCATCTCACTGACCACCGCGGCCAACGCCTGGTTCTGCCTGACAGGCAACGGGAACGAAGTCACGATAGACTACAGTGCCGCTCTATTGGACACCTCGACCTACGGCAACACCACCACGTCGTTTCTGCCCGACATCCTAGACTACACCGTATCCTACAGCGGATATTGGTCCGGGTCGGGGGCAGATTCGACATCCTGCCAGGTCCTGGCACTCATCGGGGCCAGCGCCGGGACGTGCTTCCGCATGGCACCGGCCGGCTCCCTCCCGTGCGCCTGCGGCACCTGCCCGACGTACTCCGGGTGTGTCAACGTGGAGAGTGCCAATGTCGGGACGCCGGCAGCGGGACTGGTGACGATGAGTTTCACCCTACGCCCGCGTGCGGGGGACCTGACATTCGCCACGGGCAGTTGGACTGCCTAATCTAAGAAAAGGGAGGTCAATTCAATGGCCGACGATCAATACCTACTGCGGGTCGCCTGTGGGTTGCCAGGACACGAGACGGACTGGATCGAGTTCGATACGTCCGGGTGGACGCTGGCCGACTTCCGCCAGGTGTACTACGCGAACCTGGTGGACGCCCTGCGGGTGTGGGTGGAGCGCGATTCGACCGCCTGGCACCTGACGGGCAATAATGGCACGGTACAACACCCTGGACGGGGGGCATTGGCCGCTAAGTGGCTGGCCGCCTACCGCGCCCTGGGCGACGAGTGGCTGACGCTGGACCTGGTGCGCTGGTTGGGCACGACGCCGCTGTTTGCTCTCAACCAACGCCTGGAAGTGCCGAAAAAAAGTCCTGCTGGCAGCGCGCGCCCTGGGGAGGGGCGAGAAAGCGCCGGCGTTGCCGGAGATACGGATGGCGCTTCTGGTGGAGGAGATGGGGGCGGGGGTGTTACCACATGACGACCCGTTCATGGCCTTGCAACTGCGCCACGTCCTGGCCGTGCGGGACGCATACAGGACGGTGGGCACGGAGCGCCAGAAGGATTTGGGCGAAGGGCAGTGGGAGATGATCGCGCAGTTGGACAAGTTGGCTGCTGGAGAATAGATGGCTGAGAGTGATGTCCTGATTATCGTCGCAGCGAAAGACGAGGCCACCCGGATACTCAAGGCCATAGGCGTGTCCGCCGAGCAGATGGGCGCGAGTGTGGAGAAGACCGGCGAAGCCGCCAAGAAAACAAAGCCCCAGATGACCAGCCTAGAGAAGGACATCAGACAACTGGGGACAGCAATGGCGCTCGTCGGAACCGCTAAGGCCGCCTATAGCCTGGGCCGACTCGGAGCGGAGGCTATACGCACCTCCAGGGCTTTCCAGAATATTTCAGGTGGAGCGGGGGAGGCCGCCAACCGCCTCAATGCCATGCGAGACGCTACCCGTGGCGCGATGACTGAGCAGGATCTAATGTCAAACGCCAACCTACTCATGCAGATGGGACTTGCCAACAACTCTGAGGAGTTGGGGCGGATGACAGAAATGGCGACGAAATTGGGCAGTGCGATGGGCGCTGGTCCAAATGAGGCCATCGGTTCGTTTGCCATGATGTTGGCGAACCAGTCTATCCCCAGACTGGATATGTTCGGTATTAGTTCCGGCAGGGTACGCGAACGGATTGCCGAGTTACAGGCCCAGACGAAAGGAATGACGCGCGAGGCCGCCTTCATGCAAGCCGTGATGGACGAGGGGGGCAAGGCGATGGAGCGGCTGGGGGATTCGACAAATGATCCGCTATTGGCATTTGAGCAATTTGAGGCGCAGATTTCCAATACCAGAACTGAAATTGCCATGAAAGCAGCGCCGACTGTAGCCGGCTTCCTGGGCCTAATGAACCGGGGGATGGAAGAGGCGGGGCAATGGGGGATGCGGCTCAAGCAGTTTGGCGGCGGTATCGCGGCGGCGGCGCTCAATATGGTGGGGGCGAAAGATGCAGCGCTCGGCCTGCTGAACAATTGGGACTTGCTAGACCGTGAGGGGCAGCAGGTTGTCATCACAACCGGCGACTTGGGCGTGGCGCAAGCGATGGCAACGGGCGCGCTCCAGACGATGGGGGAAGCGGCGGGGACAGCAGGGGAGGCCCAAGACGGCCTGGCAACTTCCATCGGTACTGTGGCTAAATCGTTTGGGGAGATGACATTCGACAACGAGAGCCTGTGGAACTTGGCGATGGCCTCCGGGGCAAGCGTGGACGCTCTCGCACAACTGGCGATCAACCTGGGTATCGCTACCGATGGGGAGATACAAGCATCTCTGAAAGCATACGAGACGGTGGAAGCGTTCGGGGCGGGCACCTTGTCGGCAGACCAGTACGCGGCGGCCATGGGGCGCATTGGCGATGCTGCCAGTGAAGCGGCGGCAAAGGCCGACAGGCTGGCACAGTTAGCGCCACTGGGCATGGGCGGCGGGGCAAAGGGCTACCAACACGGCACATCGTTCCACTCTGGCGGCATGGCCATGGTCGGGGAAGCCGGCCCGGAAGCCGTTTTCCTCCCGCGCGGTTCGCAGGTGTTCCCGTCTCAATCGTCGGTCACGAAGTCATACAGTGATAGCCGTTCTTGGAACATCCAAGTAAACGACCGCATGGCGGCAGGGATGCTCATCGAGCAATCTCGCCAGGCGAAGCTCAGCCGATTCAATGCGACCATGTGAATTAATGGAGGTGTACGATGGCACTCGATGAAAAGGCACGATTCTATAGCCCGGTGATGCTCGGTTCCGGTAGCCAGGCCGTCATCTGGGACGACGGCGCGCCCGACGGCTCGATTGCTCCGCAGTCTGACGCTGCCAAGGGTTCGCTCTACCTGCGCAACGACATGACCACGGATCAATCCGGCATGTACGTCAAGGTGGACACGGCCAACGCCGACGACGACTGGGTGAGAGCGGCAGTAGACAAGGACGAAGGCTCGTTCACCTGGGAGGGCGACCACACCTGGGGCACGAGCAAAAAGGTATACTTCCGCGATACCGGTTTGTATATCTACAGCCCCGCCGATACCCACCTGCAGATCAGCGTGGACGGCATGCTGCTGGTATCTGGCGGGTCCGGCCTGCTGTTCGAGGGAGACGCGCAAGTCTACCAGAACATCAACTTTGGCCCGCACCTGTTCCGGGGGGCCAATGCCTCCGTCGTCGCGGGCGCGCAGCGGCACACGAGCTCGGCCTGCTATCCCGTGCTCCAGTTCGCCACCTGTGACCTGGGGCAAGCCTATCCCGACGTGTTCAAGGTACCGACTGACGCGGCTTCGTCTGGCTCCGTCCAGGCAGATGTGATCTGGGCCGCCTGTACCGACGGGGATGCAGCGGTATTCCTCGTGGGCTACGATTACATCGCTACGGCGGAAGGGGCGGGCACTTGCAGCGGGTCCGTCATAATGGCAGGCTCGTGCGTGGCGGCCTCCAACTTCACGGCGACGACCATCGGCAACCTGCCTTCCTTCACGCAAGGTGATTACGTGGCGTTGCGGGTGGAACACGACGGCACGTCGGCCTGCGACGACAGCGGGTCTACCACGGACATGGTGACGCTGGTACTGCGCTACGTGGCGGATCGCGTAGGCGCGACGACGGGGTAGCCGTAATGGAGGAGGGCTAATCCAATGGCCGCCTTATTGCAACTGGTACGCGGCAACGACGGGCTGACGACGGGCAGCGCGTTCAGCCTGCTCGATTACACGAATGATTTCAACGTTTCCTACGGGGGATGGGTACAAAGCGTGGAGCAAGGTAACGATCCCGACCTCGTATCGGAGACTATCACCCTGCGGTTGAAGCAGCAACATGCCCGTGTAGAAGGGGGCGGCCAATCGGCCATAACGCCGCTGAATGATGTATCGGTATACGTCCAGCAACTCAACGATAAACTGCGCCAGGCCGAGGAATACTTTGACGATGAAGATGAATTGTATGGCATATGGCTGCAGTCACATTACGATGGGGAGACGTACACACGGCAAGCCCTCATCCGCCGGGGGCGGGTGGCCCCCCAGAGTTCTTTTCTTTCCTGGGCAGGTAAGCGCGGCGTAGTACCCGAATACATCCTGTCCCTTGAGCGGTTCCCCTGGGAGTCCACTTCATTTAGGTCGGGAAATGTTTCCAGTGTCAATTGCCGTGGAGCTCTCGGAACCCTCTTCATGGTAGACGCAAGTCAAACTGTCAATGGGGATACCGAGGCCCGAATCCAATCCCTGATGGTAGAAAATGACGGCACGAGCACTTGCCTTGCAGATGCTTGGGTAGGTTTCCGCTCTGGTCGGTTTGGGACGCCGACTAATTTCCAGCCGATATGGGGGTTGGGGGATTCCAGCGTAACGACAGGCAGTGATACCTCCCGCGTTTCTGATTCTACGGCCTATGGCTCCTACAAGGCGCAATGTTCCTTCACCACCTGTGCCTCAATGGCAGCGCGGGCTACGGCCACGTTGGGCTCATACACAAGTTACCCATCGGACCAGGCCGGGACATTTACCGTCCTGATGCGCGCGAAAGTGGCAAGTTCCACTATCTGCTATGCCCGCCTACTCAGCGGGTATTCTTCTGGCAGCGGATATGATTATCGAGATCGGGTCAAGATCACCTCCACAAGTTGGAAACTGTACGATATGGGTACAGTGAAGATTCCCCCGCACAAATATCCGCCCACTGGAACTGACCTTAGTGGATTTGCCATGCGCATCCAGGCCGAACGTACAACAGGGACCACTTTGGACATGAATTATCTGGCATTGATCCCACGTACGGAGGGCTTTGTATACATCGGCGGGGCTGCTATGGTATCTGCCTACCGTGCCACGGTGCACTCGCTATGCAACAAACGCATTTTCGGGTATCAGGTCATGTCATCAGATTACCAGTCCATCACGGTCTCCCCTGCACACTTTACGCTTCCTCTCGGCTCAGTCAGTATCGTAGCGGCAGGACAACAGGCCGGTCAGCATAGCCTGACAGATGCCATGAGTATTACAATTCGCTTCGTCCCGCGCTGGCGCATGTTGCGGGGGAACGTGACATGACCACAGGCTACAGCCTGAACCTCCACGCCGCCACCCGCACGGGCGGCGGGCGCGACCAGAACATGGACGACCGCCTCACGAACTGGCGGCGCTCCATCCGCTCCGTGGGAGGTTTCTGGCAGGGGACCGCCGATTATGATCTGCAACGCGGCACCATCGAGGATGCGCAGGACTTGTTCCTGAACGGCCTCATGCGCCGGTTCACGGAGAGCGCGGGCAATTACATCACCTGGGAGGGTTATCTGGCCGAAATGGCCTTGACCCTGAATGGCACCACCTACACCCGCAGCACGCAAACGATGGGCAATGCCCTACGTTGTATTTACACCCGCATCACAGACAATCTCTTCCTGGACGGCGACGCCGAAGGAGCCTGCCCCGGGACCTGGACGGCCTGCGGCGCGGCAGCCACCGTTACGCGGGTTACGACCTGGACCACGCGCGGCACCTACAGCGCCCGGTGTGTGGTCACGTCTGGCAGCAACGACAACGGTGTGTTAGTAGAGGACGGGGCCGAAACCCCCTCGTCAGTACTCACTATCGAGGATGGATTGGCGTACCAGTGCACCGCGTCGGTCAAGGTGGACGCGGGCACGTGGGTGCTGAAAGTACAGCGTACCGATACCAGTGCTACCCTGGCGAAAGCGAAAACTTCTGGTTGTGGCGAGTTCGTGTTGACGGCGGAGATTCCCAACGACAATGAATACATCGGGACGATCAAGGTGTTCCTGGTACAGAAGGACTTGACGGATTCTGGCGACATCTACGTAGACAACGCCATACTCACCATTGCGCCGATACGCGCCGAAACGACCTGGTATACCGATACCCAGTCCATCACGGACCACGGGCGCATCGAGGACGCTCTGCTGGAGGGGCAGATGACCAACGCGGCGGCATTGGCGAAGGTACAGAAGGAACTGGCCCGCCGTTCATGGCCGCGCACCTATCCGCCCGACCGCCTGGAAGTCACGCAGGCGGGGGGGGGCGACGGCCTGTCCCTGACCTTCCTGGGCTACGCCTGGACGCTCAATTGGAGATACACGAAACTGAGCGGCACTGCCGACGCCAGTGCGCACGTATCGGCGCTGGTAGGTGAATCGGATTACGTGACTGCCGGGGCCGTTCAGGCAAACACGATGGATTACCTCATCAACATCAACTTTCCGATGCGCGTGTGGGAAGTGCTCAAGGACCTGATCGAATCCGGTGACGAGGCCAGGGCGCGTTGGGAGGGTGGCGTGTACGCGGGGCGGGTGTTCCACTACCGGCCCGTGGAAACCACGCCGCAGTATCACTACCGCGAGGGACGCCTACTGACTGTGCACAGCAACCCGGTTGACCCCTGGATGGCAAGGCCCGGCATAGCACGTCTGGACGAGATGCCCGTGGGGCCAGGCTCCTTCACAGGTGACGAAACCGACGATCCACGCAACGTGCTCATTGACGAGGTGGAATTCATCGCGCCGGATGGCTTGAGCATCCAACGCGCGGGGTGATACGGATATGCCAGGACGCAGACTCACCGGCAACGACATATACGAGGCCCAGCGCCTCGCCACCATCATCGGTGGGATGGGGACCGGAACATCCCACTCGCCCGTCTCCCTGTCCGCCTCCGCCGAGACGATCATGGCCATCGGGGAGGGGGATGAACCACAGGAACTAACCCTCAACGTACAAACTGCCAATATGGTATGGGCAGGCCCGACGACTGGGGCAGCGGCGGTACCGACCTTTCGCCAGGTCAACACGGCAGATTTGACGGCAGCCAGCCTGATGGGCATTCCCGCGCTCACGTTTTCCACCACGAACGTCGAAGGAACGTCCGCCAGTCTGTTGCGGAAAGATGCCACGATTGCGCTATTCAGTACAGCGAATCCATGCCCGCTCACGCCAGACAACGCCGCCGCGCCGGGCACGTCCGGGTGCGCCTCCCGGCTCGATCACGTGCACCACGTTGCGGGCGGGGTGCCATCCCTGACGCTCGGCACGACGAATGTGGAGGGCACGTCCACCTCCCTCTTGCGCACCGATGCCACGTTCGACGCCCGCCACACGGTAGCCTCTACCACGGCACTGGGCACGCTCCACACTGTCACGGGTTTGACAGCGGGACAGGTGCTCATCGCCACGGGCGCGACGACTGCGCGATTTGCGGCGCTTTCGGCCTCTGACATCGGGGCGGACATCGGGGGCACGCCCGGCCTCACATTCGGCACGACGAATACCGAAGGTTCATCCGCCTCTTACCTGCGCACCGATGCGACCATTGGCCTCTTCAGCACTCAGGTGCCCGTAGACCTGGGGGCGACCACGGCGGCAGCGGCGGGCACGTCTGGGTGTGCGGCTCGACGGGATCACGCACACGCCGTTGGCAGCGGTGCGCCGACGGCAAATCTCCATCAGTCTAGCACCAACACGGAAGGCTCGTCGGCCTCGTTCGCGCGCAGTGACCACAGCCATGCAATCACAAGCAGCGCCAATCCTGGTGCATCGGCCTCGATCCTGGCGACAAGCGCAGCAGGGGCACTGACACTGACAGGATTGCTCACCCTCACCGCTGGGACCACCTACAACGGCGCAACAGGTACGAACGTGCTGACCGTACCAGACAATGTGGCACAGGCGATACACCTAGTGGATGTAGGCGGGATTGAATACCTCCGCGTCATATCTACGAATACCCAACCCATCGTGTGTTTCAACGACGGCGGCGCAGATATGGATTTCTTTGTGGAGTCGGATACACTGACGGATGCCCTAGTCGTACGGGGATCGGATGGTCGGATCACACTTGGGATATTGACTGCTGGGTACGTGAAGTCGGACGCCTCGGGTGTTCTGTCATCTGATGCGATTGCCTTGGCCGATCTGCCCGCTGGTGCGAACTACCAATACATCGGGAGCGGAGCGGGCGTGGCTGCCAGTTGGATCAATGTTTCGACGCTGGCGGGGGTGGGACTGACACATGCAACGGGGGTACTGGCAGTGGGCATGCCCACGGCAGTAAGCATTTCAACGGCAAATAGTGTGAGTGGCACGACGCACACGCATGCTGTCACATGCAGTTCTGGCCCCGGTGTGAGTGCAGCTATTCTGTCAACCGGTACGACTGGAGAGCTAGCGCTGACTGGTATCCTGTCTCTCGCTGAATATCTGGACCACATCGGCGATACAGACACTTATTGGCGTTTTCAGACTGATAATATCACCATCCGCGCGGGTGGCGTAGATATGATTGATGTCGTGGAAGCGGCTACAGATTACGTCAACTTTCCTGCTGGGTTAGCCTATATCAATGAAACTGCCAACACATTTATGACGCAGGGAATTACTCTCAATCAAGGTGCTAACGATAATGAGATAATTGCACTAAAATCGAGTGATGTGGCCCACGGTATCACGGATTGGACAGAGACAGATACTTATGCGACGATGGCAAAGATTAACGCAAATTCTGGGGGCTTGCACCTGATTGGGTATAAGGACGCGGATGATGCTGCATACCAGGTAGCCTTAGCACTCACGGGGAGATTAGGATTAGCAGCAGACACTACGAAAAGCACTGCGGCCCTGGGAGTAGTGCAAATTGCAGCTCAAGTTAAGAGCGGAACAGGAGTTACAGCTGTAGGGGCAGATGGAAACCTGGTCGTTATCGCCAACAGCACAACTGCCCGCTTCATCTTCGACGCTGAGGGGAGCGCGCATGCAGAAGTGGAATGGACTACCTTTGACGAATACGATGACGTGGCGCTTTTATCCGACCTAGAAACCGCAATGCTTGCTCAACACGATCCCGTCAAGGCGCAATTCACAGATTTCCTACAATACAACCGCGCAGACCTGGAGCGGGCTGGAATCGTGCATTTCGATGATACACCAGGTCACGCGATGGTAAACTTTACGCGGCTCAGCATGCTCCTGGTGGGAGCGATAGGGCAACTGGCGGCACAACTGCCAGCGGGGATATGAAGCAGATTTAGCAGAAACGAAAGGACAATCCAATGGAACTTTCACACGATGACAAGATTACGATCATCTCCCAACACATACACGACTGGGAAACCGCTGCCTACAGCGCCGCTATCTCGGCGCGGGTGGCAGACCGCATCCAGGATGAAACCATGCACCAACGGGCCGTTGCGCAGGCCGAACGGGCCGAACGGGCGCTGGACGTGTTGCGCGAGGAGTTAAAGGGACTGGGCACCGAGACGGCGTAACCGCCCCATCATCGGCCCTTTACGTAGACGCGCACACGATATATCACGCCGCCCGACTCTGGCAGCACCATCACGGGCGTAGGTGTCTCTTGTGGCTTGATGCGACCAGGACGAGCGGTTGCAGTCGCAGTCGCAGTCGGCGTCGGGGTAGTCTTCTCTACCTGCGGCGTGGGTGTCGGAGTTGGTTCTGGCGTGAAGGTGGGAATTTCTGGGCTGGACATCTCTGGTGTTTCCGTCGGTTTCGCCTCCAGTGTTCCCGTCGGTTTCACCAGTGTGACGGGCAAGGACGGGGTGCCCTTTGCCGGGGTTTTCGTCAGGGGGGGGATGGGCGTCGGTAGTGGTGATTGCCCTGCGGCCGGGTTGCCCAGCACCAGTACGGCCAGCGCCAGGGCGATTAATGATGCGAAAATTGTATTTTTCATGACTTTAACCTCCAGGTTCGTTTCAATATTCCTGCCGTTCCCATGGTCACCACCCACACCACCAATGGTGATATAGATATGATGCTATACCACGGCCAGGCCAGCAAGTCCGCGTCCCTGAGCGCCGCCAGGAAATAGCAGGCCGGCACGGATAGGCCGAAGACGGTGAGACGATGGTACTCGGCAGCGGTCAGGCGGCCTAGCACCACGGCAGCACCGCGCCTAGCGCCACCAGCACCACCACCGCGCCCAGCAGCAGCAGCGCGGGTTGCCACCACTTGAGGTCATGCAGGAGTTTCACGGGGTTGCCTCCAAGTCCGCGCTCAATTCTCCATTCAACTCCGCCCAGCGCAGCCGGATGGCAGTCATCGCCCCGTCTGGTGCGTTCTGGCGCTCGGCGGTGCGCCGATAGAGTGCATCGAGCGGGTCTATGTTCTCAGTCACCGCTCGTTGGCATTCCTGACACAGCGGGTCATGCACATCGCCCAACTCAGACAGACCACTCACCGGTCGCCCACAGATAGAACAGTTGTGCTCAGTCATTTACAACCTCCACAACGCCTCCAGCCCCGCCCCCGCCGCGTCCCAGTCGGTCAACCCGCGCTTGACAATGGCGAGAGCCTCGTCCACCTCGGTCGCCCTCCTCCCGTTCCCGATGACCGCCGCCAGTTTCGCAAGCACCCGGCGCGCCGACTGGCAGCCCTGGCGCAAGTCGTCCAGGTTGCCCCCTTTAACATACTCGGCGGCGTTCACGGCGGACATCAGCGCGCCACGGATGAATTCGATGGCCAGGTGCTTGTCTGTCATCGCCCCTCCCCCACCCACACGAAATGCAGGTCGTGCAGACTGGTGCTATCGGCTACCTCATCCCCCACGAGTTGCCAACCCCAGCGTACCAATTGCGCAGTGCGGACAGAAATCTTGCCCTCTGGCACTCGGTTCAAGGTAAATGTATCGCCGAGGCGGGGGCCAGATGGTGTTACAATCACCCTGCCGTTCCCGCGCTCTTGCTCCAGTTCCCGCGGCTGCTCCCACGGCCAGCGCACGCCCATCGCACGCAGGAGTAAGATCATTCCCACCGCGCCGATGAACAGGGAGGCGGGGCACAGGCCGAAAGCGAACATTGCGAGTAGTTGCCAATTCATCAGACCATTACTCCACTAAAAGCAAACAGGTCAACCATCGTATATTTTGATTCTGCATCTTGCAAGTTGGAAACCGCAACCTCAAAGTATGACTCCTTGAGTTCAATGAGGATGGCCTTGCGCCCAAATCGCACGGCTTGATATGCTTCGCTGCCAATGCCTCCAAACGGCGTCAGTACTATCTCACCAGGATTGGAATACAGCTTGATGCACCGTTCAATGGTGCCTAACTGCAAAGGGCAAATGTGCTTTTCATCGTCATTGTCGCGCGCGCCTGAATGCTGGAGGGTATCAGACTCATGGATACCGAGCCAAATCCCATTGGCCCACTCGATCCAGGTTTCATTATCCAGTTCTCCATTGTCTACAGGACGAATGGGGACCGCATTTTCACCCGGCTTCTTGAATATCAAAACCTGGTCCACCAGTGCTGGGCGGCTGTCACTGCTATCCTTACGCATCTGAGTAAACAGGAGCGCCTTCGACTTCGTGCGGATCGCCTGTGCTTGCGGATTCTTTTGGACAAACGCTCGCCCGGTAAATGTCCAGCCCGCTGCCTCATAGGCCTGGATGACTTCACCAGGAAAGTCCTTGATTCCAATGTAACCATCCCGTTGAGCCATCGCAGGGATGTCAGAGGTGTGAACACAAGTCAAGCGACCAGGCTTCGTCACCCGTAACATCTGGCAGATGATAAAGGCAAAGTGGTCAAAGAATTCACCACTATTCTTGCTATTGCCTAGATCTCGTTCACTATCTGTGTAGGTAAATAAATCTGCGAACGGCGGGGAGTACACGGAAAAGTCAATCGAATCGTCAGGGATTTCCTGCAGTCGCTCACAGGAGTCGCCGAGCATGGCTGTCCAATTCTTGCCTGTTACCGTGCTGGTTTTGTACGTGCTGGATTGTGCCGTAACCATCTCAAGTTCTCCTTTTTCGTAACTCTTGATTTGCTCAATCAGGCCCGCCCGCAGACGGGTTGCCATTGCATCCTTACGCTGCACATTGAGATAGATTTCTTGCTCCAAGTCAGACAGGATCACGTGGACCTCTACTGGATGCACCTGCCCATATCGCCACTCACGGCGGATGCATTGGTACCATGCCTCCCACGAATCATTCAGGCCGAAGAAGACCATCTTGTGGGCATTCTGAAAGTTCATCCCGAAACCACCAACTCGAGACTTTGTGACCAGAACGCGGCCTTGCCCATCCTGGAAATTCTCAAAGGCAGTTGCCTTGTACTCTGGGTCGTCACTGCCTTTGACTTCTACAGCCCCGTCCAGGGCAGCGGTAACTTTCCTACTTTCCTCCTCCAGGCCAGTCCAAACAATCCACTGCTCATCCGTACCATTGATCGTAGAAGTCAATTCTTGCAACCTAGCATCCAGGGTAGAGCGCCGTACACTGGCCCGATCCGCAATTCCCTTGAGGTGGGTGAAGAATAGCTGATCTCCTGGCCGATATTCCACGTTCACGAAGCGGGGAATGATTTTCAGTTCTGGCAAGATGAATCCGTCGTCATCATAACCTAGATCGGATGGTCTCACCATGCTGATGGCCCAAGAGGATAGCCAGCGGAAGAATGGCTGCTCAGCGTGATGCTTGATCCGCCACTCCTGGCCACCCTTGTTGCTTCCCTTCCGCCGATAGGATGTTCCATTGATGAAATAGGTATGCTCACGGTTGGCGTTAATGAAGAATATTGCCAGCATCTCGGCTTGGGTACAAACCCCCAAGAATTCAGCATGGTTGCCAATCTCGATGAAATCGTTAGGAGCAGGCGTTGCGGTACAGGCCAGACGATAGGGGATTTGCTGGCAAAGGGTGATTAACTTTCGGCGCGTCTTTCCACCAATTGCCTTGAGGATACTACTTTCATCCAGCACAACGGCCCCAAACTGAGAAAAGTCGAAGTGATCAACCATCTCATAGTTCGTAATCCACAACCAATCACCCGTCACCTCATTCTGGCTACGGACATAATGCACATCCAGGCCGATCTTTGCCCCTTCCCGTACCGTCTGGCGGGCGACGGATAGAGGCGCAATGATTAAGGTCTTCTTGCCTACGAGGCGTGCCCATTCCAGTTGGATGAATGTCTTCCCCAATCCGGTATCCAGGAAGATGGCAGCACGACCTTTCTTGACAGCCCACCGCACCACATCTCTCTGGAATGGGAATAGTAGGGGATTGACTTGTTTCTCATCAATCTCCATGCCCACTGGTTGCAAGATGCTACTTTTCCGTGACAGAAATTCATCATAAGACACGAGATTCTCCTTTCCATTGTAAACTATCATCCGCCCACCTCCCTCCGTTCTGTCTGTCCCACCCATCCCGTCCCTCCGCGCACCGGGCACCAGCGCACCCGGCCAGCGCCGAGATACACCCGTCGCCTGCCCGCACAGACCAGGCACCGCACCGGCTCTGGCGCGTGCGGCGGCTCTGTCGGGCGGGCCGCGCTGTCGGGCGGGGTGGGGGAGGTGCCAATAATCATCCGATTCATAACTCAATCCCTCCCGGCCTCACCCACCTATCCAGGATCAATCCTGACGTTGGGTTGATCGTGTGCGAACCTTTCCCCAGGCCGCTGTAACGGCTGTACTTGAGCTCCACGCTCATCTGCCCGTGCGCCTCGTGGTCGATCATCGGTAACAACGTCGCGTCTGAGGCGGCGGAAGCCTCACCGCCACCTTTGACGCCGATGCTGTAACCGCTGGTGCCGGCATTGATGGCCGCCTCGTTGCGCTGGGACAGCATCCCGAACACCACGCCCTCCCGTTGCGCGATTCTCTGGACGGCCAGGGCGGTCGCGCTCTGGCGTTCGTAGATCGTGCCGCCACGGTCGTTGAACAGTTGCGAGTAATCCGCCCAGTGCACCAGGGAGCCGTGGTCGAACTTGCTCCGCTGTACCAGGTGGCGCAATGTCGCCAAGTCGGTGATCCCGTCGTTGGCGTCCCACACCCGGACATTGTAGCCGCACCAGGTCGTGCGCGCCTGCTCCACGGCCTCCAATTCTGCCTTCGTGAGGGTGGGCAATCGGTCACGCCACACCCTGAGCAAGAACATGCCCGACATGCGCAGTTTGCGCGCGTCGCGTTCGCCCCACTCGCACAAGAGGCGGGTGGCGATCATGGCCTGGCAATCGAGGGTGAACAGTTCGCGCGATCCTTCTGCGCAGTACACGTCAGCCCCCTGCCCTTGCTCCAATGCGCTGAGAACCAGATTTCTCATGCACGTGCTTTTCCCGGCCTTGTAGTTCCCAACGATCCAATAATTCAACCCCGGCCACATACCGCCGGTGATGTCGTCAAACCAACTCAGGCCAGACAATATCCCCCGCCCCTGGAAGCGTTCTACCATCCCCCAGGCGCTTTCACTGACCGCCTCGGCATCACCCTTGCGCCCGGATGTCTCGGCCATAATGCCCGATAGCCGATGTTCCGTATATTCTACGGCGGCGGGCAGGTCGTCTGGTTTTTCTACGGCTTGTAACTCCGCCCCGATCCTGTGTAATTCGGCCAGTGAACCGAGCCGTTTCAACTCCCCGGCCAGGTAGACCACCTGCCGATTGTCGTCATCTGTCCACCCATTCGCTATCGCCTGGAGGTAGCCGTTGTCGCTCTGGCACCTGAGCCCCACCGCCTCGACCGACGGCGGTACGCCCTCTTCCATGCACCGCAAGACACCCGCCCAGGCCGCCGCCTCTTTCGACGGGAACCAATGCGTTCCCTTGCCCAGTACGTCCAGCACTGGGAATATCGCGCCGTCGTCCACCATGACTGACGCGAGTATCTTGTGCGCTATGGTTGCCCAGGCGGCGGTGAGGTCTTTCATTGCTGGTGCTTCTCTCTCTCTTCGCGCAGGCGGCGGAAGACGGCGAGTTGCGGGTCATCTTTCATTTGCTGCTCGACCGGGTCGGCGGAAGTGGGTGACTGGGTTGTCCTTGCCGCAACGATTTGCCGCACCGCGAAACAAAAACTGTGCGGACTGGTCAAGGACAATTGCCTCTCTTTTGGCTTCGCGCGGTTCTCCCTGATGGCCTGGTCTATTGCCGCAATCACCAAGTCGGCATTGCCGTCAGCAACCTGGTACAACTGGACAATACCCGCCAGCCAGGACTTGATGTCAGACGTACTACCCCAGGCAGGTTTCAGGCCATGTTGTTCCAAGCAGTACCCAATGCGCTTGATGACATCACGCGGCACATCCTCCCGTCCCCATCGTTGGATAGCGCGGCTTTCTTCCCCCCACGCCGCCCAAGGTTCTCCCGCGATACGAGCATACATGCGGGCCTCCGTGATGCGCAGTTGTTCACGGTATTCATCCGCCGAATGAGGCGGGTGATTCTCAGGCGGTGTTTCTGCCTCCAAGTCGGCTATCCATTCGGCTGTCTCCTGGTCAGCAGGCTGCAAAATGGCCTCACTCGGCGCGCAAGCGCCGGAAGTATTATCTTGAGTTAGGTTAGGTTGAGTTGAATTGAGTTGAGTTGTCGCCCCACCTGGATTTCCACCTGGTACTCCACCTGGACTTTCCACATTCTCGGAGGGTTCGGGCGCTTGGTTTTCAGGTGGGAGACCAGTCCCATTGTCCCCATTGCCATTTTCGTTCGCGCCCACCAATTCACCCTTCATGAAAAATCCACCAGGCGTATTCCAGTTCTCTTCCTGATAGCCATTTCCTCGCCGCTGGGTACGCACTCGGTCTACCCATCCCATAGGCGGCTGGTAGCGGCTCGGCTGTGCCCACTGCAATTGCTGATATTCCCACCAGTGCACGACTTGATACAGGGATCGCCCGCGCACATCACGGTATACGCAAATCATGTCCTGAGTGATCATCTCATCGAGAATAGCGGGCAAATGCGCCAAGGTGATCTCTGGCACATTAGGACACACGAACCATTTTACCACGTCGGGATCAGCCACCCCCCGCCCCTGATCGTCACTTGCGGCGAGCAGCATAGGCCACAAGACCTTGCCCAGCAGCGAGAGCCGACCGAAGGATATAGACTTGCCCAACTCATAGACTAACGCCTTGCTCATAACCCTTGCTCCTCGAAGTAGAACTTGAACTCATCAAAAGGCATGATACCGGAAACGTCTACCCCAATTTTCTCTAAGTAGGCAAGTTGCTCGTCTGTAAACTTTGGTGCTTGCGCATAATGTCTCGCTAGTCGGCGACGAAATTCTGAAACTGGTGCACAGAGTTTTACGCCATTGCATCTTTGGCAACAAGGTACTAGGTTGCCATAACTTTCGTCACCGCCAAGGCTGCGGGCGATGAGGTGGTCAATGACGAATCCTCTGAATGGGTTTGTTTGTTCCCCGCAATACCAACATCGCCCGCTTGTCTTATCCCACACTACAGCCCGAACCATTGACCGTGCGATGAACTTGGCGGGCGGGTCGCCTTTATACTCTTCTTCTGCCAAGGCAAATGCCTCTTGCAGTGCCAATGTCTCATCATGTGATCTCATTTGCCTACCTCATGTGCTCCCATCTCCCGCTATACTGCCCGCTCCAATACTGTCTATCCCCCGCCCCCGGCCTGGTGGCCGTCTCATCCCCGCGCTGGTAGAACCTCGCCGTGTCCACGCCTGCTGCCTGGGCCATTTCCAGCAGGATTTGCCGGAGGTGCTGGCGCTTGGCGGACACACTGCCGAACCGACACCAGGCCCACGCCTCGATGGGACCGCCACCTTCTTCGGCGGAGAAGTTGTACCAGGTATCCGGCTTGTCGTCGTTGACGATCAGGCCGCCGTGGCCCAGGATGCGCGTCTCCCCGTCGGGCTCCCGCCTGAGTTCGCCGCCGATCCCGAACTGCTCGAACACGTCCAGGGCAGTGGGCCAGGCGGTGCGCACGGCGTTGATGAGCGTGTCGCCCGTGGTCGGCGCAACCCCCCCGCGCCCGGTCGGTGCTGGCCGCTCTTGGGTAGGTGGGGCCAGCCTGTCCAGCCACCCGATGAGCGCGCGCAGGTCGGGCACCTGGGTGATGGGGCCGGCCTGGAGGAAAACGTAGGGATTGCCCGATGGGTGGATGGATGGCGGCAGCACGCTCTGGCAATTGCGCGCCCGCACATTCAGACTGCCCAAGTCCGTCTTCCAGGTACGGTTGCCGCGTGGTCTGTCCTGCTTGTCGTCCTTGCCGAAGTTGGGCAGGGTGGCTACCATCAAGGGAATGTGGTACCCCGCGCCGCCCCCACTGCGCACGATGCGCCCGGCGAGTAGGGCAGGAAACGCAGAACGCAGGGCCTCGTATAACCCCGCATCCTTGTCCACGTCCAGGAGTACGTAACCGCCAGACACCTCGCCGTGCACCGCGCCGATGTTATAGGCCCGCCCGTTGCTCCACCAGGCCAGGACCTCTTCGCGCGTGCTGCGGGTGGTCTGGTACTGCTCCCACTCAATGGCGGGTGCTTTTTCTTTTGGCCGGACTGGTATGATGCACAACCCTTCGTCGTGATACTGCAAAGCCGCCTGTAACATTGGGCTATCTTGCCCCATCTTCTACCCCCTAGTGTTTCCTCGTCAACCTCGCCGCTATCCGTTCTGCCTCCGCCCAATCCCTCGGCCTGTACCCCAGTTGCCGCAACTGCGCCATGATCCGCGCCCGTTCCGTGTCCCGTCGCTGCCGGTGCTGGCGGCAGAGGAGGGAGAGGGTAGGGGCGGCGGTCATGCTATGCCGCCTCTAATTCCGACGGCCAAACACCCACGCGCGTGTGGGGTGCACGGGTGGCAGCACCAGGTTGACGTCGCCCGCGCGCCAAACACCCACGCGCGTGTGGGGTGCACTTGTGCGCGTAACTTTGCCGCATCCTTCTGTACCAAACACCCACGCGCGTGTGGGGTGCACTCGCCGGGTCCGTGGTCGCCAATTTCTGCCATTCCAAACACCCACGCGCGTGTGGGGTGCACACCAGAATTATAATGTGCCATCCGAGACCTCTGCCACAATTGGCTGCTCGGTTCCTGGTTCACAGTATGGCCTTCGTTCACCACAACTCCCCAGGCAATCCCCGTCTGTTTGACGGTTCTGTCCATACGCCGCCAGATTTCTAGCGGCATTTAGATCACGGTCTATGACTAACCCGCAGTCATCGCAGGTGTAGGTTCTGTCGGCCAAGGTCAGATTGGCCTTGACACATCCGCACCGTGAGCAAGCCTTGCTCGACGGCCAGAACCTGCCTGCCACGACGACGTTGACGCCACGCCACTGCGCTTTGTACTCGATCTGTCGTCTCAGTTCACGGAGTGCCACGTCAGATATTGCCCTTGCTAGGCAATGGTTTTTCAGCATGCCGCTTACATTCAGGTCCTCAATTACTACCATCTGCGGCTTGGCTTTCGCCGTGAGATGGTGGCTAACCTGGTGAAGTGCATGCCGTCGAATGTTAACAGCCCTGGCGTAACACCGCGCGATCTTGACCTTGGTCTTGTGCCAGTTCTGACCACCTTGTTTGCGCCGTGAGAGTTCACGCTGTAGGCGGCCAAGTTTGCGCTCTGCATTCACAAGTGCTTTCGGATTCTCAAATATCGTGCCGTCTGAGCATACTGCCAGATGGCTTATGCCCAAGTCCACGCCGATGGTACCCTTACCTATTTCCGGTTTGGCCTGATCTTCTTCTACCTGTACAGAAGCGTACCACCTACCTGCCCGCTCAGAGATGATTACAGATAGGAGTTTCACCTGCTGTTCGGATGGTAGATAGCCATGCTCCTTCAGCCTCACCCATCCGATACGCGGTAGTTTGATTCGATCTTCCTCCACGTGGATGCATCCGCGCAGGGTAAACGAACCAATGCCGCGCTTGCGAGATTTGAACTTGGGGAAACCTGGTTCCTGGAGGCCCTGCTTCACACGTCGAAAGAAGTTCTGATAGGCAGTGTCCAGGTTGGCAAAGGCGGATTCCTGTACAACGTATGGCACCTCGTAAAGCCACGGCCACTGCTCACGTTTCATCGCATTGAAACGCCGCTTCTGCTCATATAGGTTCGTGTTCTGCTGGCCTTGCTCCCATCGCTCTTTCCGGTCGGCCAATGCCCAATTGTAGCAGAAGCGTGCGGCACCAGCGCACCTGAGAAACCACGTGCACTGTACATTATTTGGGTCAAGTTCTGTCTTGTACGCTTTGTGCATTTCTATTCTCAAAAACAAAAGGCACCTTTTACGAGCCCGTTGGCCGTTGGCAGCCCGATGGGATACAGGGTCGGCCAGCGGCGCTCGTAAAAAGCGCCTTTCACTCTATCCCATCTTTTCAGGCCCTGCCAGGCCGCGCGGCTTTTCTCATCCTCGCGCACCATTATGATACCATGCTTTTTCGGATTTGTCAAGTACTTGGAGCAATCTGCTCCATCTCAGGAATCGTCGCCCGCTCCCGCTCCAGCCCCAGCCGCAGTTGCGCCCGCGCGGCCTCGATGCGCTGGCGGGCGATTTCGCAGAACTCCGGGTCTCGCTCTATGCCTACGTCCCGTCCTGGCTCCACCCGCTCCAACCCTTCGGCGCACACGAGCCGCAAGTCTCCACGCTCGCTCATCACGAACCCTTTCCCATTCCGTGTGATTCTGCGCAATGTCACGGTGACCACCCCGGCGTTGCCGATGTAGCGCAGGGCGGTGCCGGGTGGGAGGGAGCGCAGGTCGTCGGGGGTCATGCGGCCTCCACGCGTTCTGTCACCCAGGCTACTACGGTATCGTAGGGAATGATGCCCCCCTGCCGCTCTACGCCCGCGACGAAGTCAAACTTGAAAGCCTGATGCAACCGCCAGGCTTCCTCCAAGCATTCGCCCTGGTGGCACTTCATCGTCGGCCCCTCATACCCCATCCGACGCAGGACCAGTTCAACGATGTTCAGTGCCAGGTCGGCGGGGCCGCTGCCACCGTAGCCGAACTCGTAGCCATTGGGACTGTGGTGTGTTACCAGGTGGGGAACATTCGTGTGGACGCCCAGTTCGTCGCGTTTGAGGACAATGCCCGTCTCGATGGGGTCAAGTAGGGCATAGTCGGTGAAGTCGCCGTCGTCACCATTGCCGCCGTCCAGGTCACCCATGCCCTGCGTACCGCGACAGATGGGACCAATGCCCAGACGCACGCTCGTGGGGTCTGTCAGTGTGCGCCCACAGTTGTAGCAGTGGGTTGATGGTAAACGTCCGAAAAGTGTATTCATTCATGGCCTCCTAATAAAAAAGCACCTCTTGGCTCAGTCCTGGTGGCCGGTGGCAATTACCCGAAGCAAACAGACTATGTGAAGGGATAACGACCACCAGCACTGAGCGAAAAGGTGCTAGTCTATCTGTTTGCTTCCAGGCTTGCCACAGCCTGCGCGCTTTTCTTTCACGCTATGACATTCTCCACGTCACTGGCATTATTATAGTACAGAATCCAGAATTTGTCAAGCGATTGGTCCGATTTGCTCCATCTCAGGAATCGTCGCCCGCTCCTGCCCCCGCCGCAGTTGTGCGCGCGCTCGCATTTACATCGTACTTAGGAACCGTCGTGCTCCGCACCTGGCACACGCATGGCAGTCATTAGTATTGACGGATTCACACCGGCGACAACGCCATAGGTTTTCCCCTAGTTCCGGATATGTAGCCCCTCGCTCTTGGCGCTTCTTCCGCTTGCCGCCGAAGATCAGGATGAGCACAGCGACCGCACCCACCACCCACCAGGCCTCCTTCGGCACGGTCGTGGTATTTCTGAGAAGGTCGTATTTTTCTGTCGCAAATACAGCGGCGAGCGCCGCCAAGACAACTGCGAATCCCACGGCCAGATACGTTACGAGCGTCAGGAATAACGCTCCCTGCCGCAATATTGGGTTTGGGATGCGGTCGGCCTTCTGAAACTCCTTGTGCGCCTTTTCGGGTATCAATACCCATACCACGAATAGCACGATGCTGCCCCCTAGCCAGGTTACAAACCACTTCATATCATTCATTTCGTCCTCCCTTTCCTTTCATCTGCGCCTTCCAGCCCCAGCCGCAGTTGCGCCCGCGCGGCCAGGTCACTTCGCAATCCAACGGGCCAGCGCCAGGAGCAGCAATACGGTAATCACAACGCCCAATTTTTCCCGCGCCTGTGGAGATTTGCTTAGGAATGTAAAGAGCAGGCACGTTGCAAGGATACACATCACCGTGCTGATTAGCATTACCAATATAAATATCCTTGTGCGCTGGTTCATCTCTCCTCGCTTAGAATGGCTTGTATTGCCTCAAGTTCTCTCTGGGATAGAGGTTTTTCACCAAAGTGGCAACAAGTACCAGGTGGGTGTGGCACGGCGCAAGAAATCTGTACCAGCCCAGTCTGAGCCAACCATATAGCCTCGCAGATAGGACAGCGGTATATCTTGATAAGTACCTCATCCCTATACGGAGTAATCATCTTGCCTCCTCCTTCCCCGTCGTCGCCACCTGCTTTCCATCGTGCTCCGTGCCACATACCGTGCACCTCCAGCGCATCTTCCCACCCGTGGCTGCGCCCTTGGCCTCGTTGTGCGCGTGCTGGCCGGGGCCGTACTGCGTATCCTGAAACCTGCTTGAACACTTGCAAGGCATGATCGTCGTTGACATATTACTTACCTCCAGTCATGATAGAGCCGACGGCTGGACTCGAACCAGCAACCCGCTGCGTACAGGGCAGTTGCTCTTCCGATTGAGCTACGCCGGCGTTGGCAGTCACGCCACCTGCCCCGGCCACAACACGTCACCCTCCCGCCCCACTGCCGCCAGTAGTTTGCGCATCCGGCCCAGGACGATGGTGCGGCCACGGGCATACGAGAAGCGGTCCTTGACCGAGCACTCGGCGACAACCTCGAATTCGTCGCCGTCCAGGTCGACGAAGGCGACAGTTTGGCCGCCGTACATTGCGGGGCGCGGTTCTTGCGGCACAGCAGCCTCGAACCCGATCCCGCGCCGGTAGCGCAATGTCACAGGCACAGGTGGTGCTACGGGTCTAAAGTATGCAATCCTCACTCGCGGCTTGTTCTTCACAGTAACTCCTTTCGTAATGGCCTCTCACAGCCTATCGGATCACCTGCTACATTCGCTTCGTTGCACCGCCACTCACGCGGGCAATTGGCGCAGACGCCGCCGTGTGAACGTCGTCGGATATGGGGTGCTTTTACCGGCATTGCCCAGTAAGTGCCTGCGGCGGTACGGTAGGGTATACGAGGTATCGCGGCAAGTTCTGGTTCAGGTGCCAAAGTCACCCTCCACTACTTCCGGTTCTCTGGCGATCGGTGCTGGCTGCGGCCACTCCAGCGATTTTGCCAGTTCGCCGTAGAACGCACTTGCGTCGTTTTCCTTCACCATCTGCTTGGCGTGGTCTTCCTCCAGGCGGCGGAGCAGGCGGATGAGAACATGGGTGAGCAGGGCAATGTCATTCGTCACGGCCGGCCTCCCACCACCCATCATGAATTTCTTGCTTGAGCCGTCCAATTGCCTCATCTCTCTCATGGCCAGTCTCCAGGTGCGCGTCCGAACCACCTCCGACCTTACACGGAATCACCAGAATGGCCGTGATGAATGCGCTTACCGCCATAGCGGCAATGATGCATGCTGCGAATTCGCCCGGAGTTAAGGGTATCATTTCTCCTCCAAACCTTGTTCCATCAGTAGGTATTGCGCTGCCAACCTCTCCATCTGGCGACGGCGACGCATCACCTGTATCGCGTTGCCTGCCACCTGGCGGGCATCATGCTCTCTCAGGCGATCCTCTAACCTCTTGCCAGTCATCAGTCCAGCGGCAACCTTCGTCTGCGCGCCTGGCACGTCCAGCAGTGAAGGGTACGCGCGGAGCAAGGCCAATGCCTCCTCGTATGCTGCAACCTTGCGCGGGTCGCGGTAGCGGTTCGAGGGGTCACGTTCCTGCGCCTCCTGTTCCTGCGCGGCGATGGCGCGTTCATGGTCGGCGTAGCACTCACACACTGGCATCCTCCTCAAGTTTCCTGAGAACCCGTGCCATAATCCCATCCGGTGCGCCTTGGCATTCCCGGCGCAGGTTGGTTAGTTCATCGGGCGACATGACCTTTATCGCCGTTACTACGCGGGAACATTGCCAGCATAGTCTGCCTGTCTCTGCTGGGCGTCCGCAAATAGGACATTCAACTGTCATGACTGTCCTCCACAATATGCTCCAGCATCACCCTGTCTGCCGCTGGACACCTGGGACAGTCGTGCCGGCCGACAATCGGCGTCCGCACCTGGTACCCGCAGACCCGGCAGCGGTACAGGTCGCCGGGTGGCCGCGGCGGCTGCTCAGCGTCTCCCATGCCACCCAATGCGGCCTTGACCATCCCGATGAATCCTGCCGGGTTTTCGTCCAGGTGTTTTGCCGTGCACCTGAACACGTGCCAGCCCAGTGCATTGGCCGCATTCCCCTTGTTAATGTCCCTCAAAATGCCGCTTATGCTTCTGTGTGCCCCGCACATCTGGAGAATGCCGCCGTCATATTCCACGGCCACCTTCTGTGCAGGCCAGGCAAAGTCGAACGGCCATTTTCGATTGGGGTGAAACTTGTATTGGCGTACTGGCTCTGGCGCTCCTGGTGCGAGCAAGTGCCATAGGCGCAAAAACCACAATTCCCCGGTCTCTTTGCTGGCAGCGGTATACTGTTGTGCGGGGGTCGGTTCGGTCATGGTTTCTCCTGAATATTCTCACGCTTTACCCAGCGGATTTCCCCGTCCAGGCACATGATCTGTACTTGGTCCTTGCCAGGGTCCTGGATGACTAGCGCGACTTCATCAGGCCAGTCCGTGCCATAGAATTGGCCTCGTTTCCAAGACACGGCTTCTGTATGACGGAATTGCCTTGTTCCCTGCTTGCTCATAGTCCCTCCCGTTTCTGCCCCGTGGCGGCGGCCCGTTCTGCGTCCCGCTCCAGTTTCTCCTGGCGTTGGGCTGGGATGTAACCACGACTTCCCATCCCGCCTTGCGCAGGCGCTTGACGATCTCGCGTTGCACCTGGCGCTTGGCGTATTGGCCATAATTGTACAGCTCAATCGGCTTTGGCTCACTCATTTTTTCCTTGCCTCACGATATTGACGGATGTTACGTGCCTCTACCCGATGGGGCGGGCACTTACCATGCTGCCAGCGCCAGCAGGTCTTGAATACCCGCCGAAATGAGATGGGTGGGTGATCTTCCCGCTCTGCGCCGAAGGCACCCATTGTGGTTCCACCATCGGTGCAATACTCATGCACCTTGGTCGTTTCCTCCAGGAAACACTTGCACCGGCGGCAAGACTTATCTGGCAATGACCAGACTATTTCTTGTCCCTCCCGCTTACCCATCGCGATTTCCCTCCACGACGGCTTCGGCGAACTGCGCGAACACTGTCGGTAGCCACTGGCGGAACTCCTCGACCGTGATATGAAACATCCCATCAGGATATTCCTCGTTTACTGCTTCCACGGCCTCCGCGTCAGATATGCCAATGAGATGGGCGAATGCGCGCCAGCACAGGAACTCTTTGCCCGTAGCGGCCTCGGCTTCTGGTTTGATGGTATCCACGAACAGCAGCAGCAAGTCCCTGCCGCTGATGGATACCTCAACGGTGACGGTCTTCGTGATCTTCATAGTCCTCCCTTTCCTTTCATCTCGGCGGCCCGTTCTGCGTCCCGCTCTAGTTCATCCTGGCGCTGGGCCAGCCGCGCCAGGACCTGCGGGCCATGTATCTGCGCATCAGAGTGAGAGAATAGGTCACTAAGTGCTCGGAGTTCGGGCACAGTCATCTTGGCAATGAGTTTGGAGGCAGATGGGAATATGTGGGGCATCCCTACAACCTTTCCTTGATGATTACCTGTGCCTCAAAAAAGTCATCGCGCCCAGTCGGTATCTGGTTGTGCGGGCACACCAGAAGGCCGCTGTCGGTCAGGCTCACGGTAGACCTGTCATTGAGATAGGTCGCGGTGGTGACCTCCTTGCCGTTCTGCGCGTCGTAGTACTTGCGCAGGTCGGCTCCGCTCCAGGTGCCCTTGCCATCGTCGCGGCCCAGTACGTCCTGGCGGTACTCTAGGTCCGTCGCCAAGCGAAAGGCTACTTGTGGGTCAATGCCGTATTCCTCTGCGAGTTCGGCGATCACCTCGTAGACGTAGAATGCGATATGCGGCAGGATGTCGTCGGCGTTCCAATTTTCCCAGATGACCGCCAGTCGCTTCACCCACCCTTCCTTGTGGCCGAACAAGTGGGCGGCGGTTTTCATCGCACCACGGCCATGGTCGGTACTGACTGCGCAGAGTTGCGCAACCATGCGGTGAGCGGCGGTCAAGAGTTCCTGGGCCTGGACGCATTGGCCTGAGTAGTATTCCAGATCAAAAATTTCTGGGGTATCTTGCTCACTCATGTCTCTCCTTCCACTTCGGCCTGTTCAGCGAGCCAGGCGTCAACCTCGAATTCTGTCATCGCCACATACCCGTCGGGGATGCGCCCGCCAGCGTTGCAATACCAGCAGGGGTAACATAGGCAATGAGTGTCACCCGGCCACCTGTACCACGTTGTCACCTGGTGGTACTGTGAGCCAGGTTCGCGGATGGCCCTGACGGAATGGTAGGACTGCGCTCGCATGCCGTCCAACGATCCGCATTGCTCACAATGATACTGCGTGCGGGCGGCGTTCTCTTCGGCCAGGCGCTCATAGCCTGTTTCCTTCTCGGCCCAGGCGGCAGTGTCTCTATTCGTCGGTGTCGGCATTGTCTTCCTCCCCTTCTTCTGCAGCAGCCTGAATGTACTCAGCCCTGGCTCTGCGTAATGCCTCATCACGGACGGCCTCATCGGCGACCACCTGGTCGTGTAGTCGCTGTTGTGTTTCGTTTCTCCACACCTGGTCGTGTTCTGCTTCGATTCCCCGCACCAGCCGCATCGCCTCGGCGCACTTGCGGATCGCGCCCACTGTAACCTCCCAGGCATCCTCATCATGAATGTAGGCCGGTACCTCCAGGCCACAGCCGGTGGAGCGCTCAATGGCCTCCACCGCGGCGACCAGGACGGGGTAGCAGGCGGCGCGGCGTTCTTGTTCAGCGGCATTGCACGGGGCAGCGCGGTAACGCTCGGCCTCAAGTTCAATCTCGTACAATACTCTGCTTTCTCTTACGATGTCGGACATAGTTCTCCTTTCCCTTGCCCCTCCGGCGGCGAGAGCAGTCGCCGGAGGGACGGCTTGTGGCCTAGAGCAACACTTCCTGCTCTAATTCTTGCTCTGGCTCCTCGTCCTGTGCTTGTTCCGGGATTGCCGCCTCGCGCAATTCAATGGCGGCTTTCAGATCCAGCCCGGCCTGTTCAATCTGCCGATAAGTGGCATTTTCCGGCAACGGCTCAGTACTGATACTGAGTACGGTGGCCCTGTCAACCAATGCCGCGTAATGGGCCAGGTAGGTATCGCGGGTGACCGCTTTTCTACCGTCGCCACCACTCGTGGCGGTTTCCGCTTCTGCTTCTACCTTCACCGCCTGCGTGGGGTTGGCCTCGTCGGGGACAAACTCCCCCTCCTCATCCCATTCATCCTCTTCCCGTATGATCCTGTCCAGTATGTCCTCGCTCACCCCGTTCTTCAGAAGGGCGATAGGTTCTGTGGTAGGCAGTGCCGCGCGTTGCATTGCGGCAATCTTGGCTTCCACCCATCGCGGGTCGGCTTCCACGGACAAGAGCCATTTCTCCATCCGCACCCGTTGCCCATTCCCTCGCGGTGTGCTGATGATGCGCGGGCGGCGCTTGAGCACCATGGGAATTCCCGTGAGTCCCCCGCCGTTCAGGGCGGCAATCGCCCGCAGGTTGGCATACAGTTCGAGGATGTCCCACTTGCTGGTGGTGTGGACTACCACGTAGCCCCCCCGGCGCAGTGCGGGAATGATGACTCTCAAGCGACCGGATTCTTTGCATCCCTTGCACTGCGGAATGGGGCAGTCCTTGACGGTGTGGCACATCTCGCCGGTTCTTTCGTCGCGCCACATGTATGCCCGCTCGCCCTCAATGTCCCCGCGACATTGGAGTGCGCCAGCCGTGTTGCGCTCCATGTACGCCTCGAAGTTGCGGTCCACGTCATCGAACGGGAGGATCACGTCCAATTCGCGCGGCTCGTCCCCGAAGACGCTCGCAAATCTGGCGGCGGCGGTTTCCTCTCCTGGAATCGGGGCGTAGCGGAAATAGTCCAGGTCCTTCCCGATCTTGCCGTCTGGCCCTTTGGGAGCGCCCTTGCGGATGTCCCCAATCTTGGGGAACATCGGATCGTGCGCTCGTAGTCCTTTCAGTGGCATCGTTTTGCTCCTTTCCTCATATCTCTACCGGCTCTTCCTGGAGCCGGACTATCCCCACGCGCTTGGTCTCCTGTGGGGCCTGTCCAAAAAACATTTCCGCCAACTCGGCAGGCAGGTCGGCCAGTACCTCGCGGGCCTCCTGCTGCTGGCGGGCGTATTCGTGCTGGTGAATAAAATCCTGCGCGCCACACGCGCCACAGGTGATGAACCATCCCGCTTTCTCAGTACATTTCTCGGTCAGGAGACCGCCGCACTTATTGCAACAATAGTCGCGTTGGAGCGTGGCGTATGTGAGGCGGCGGGTGCCTACCTGGCAATCATAACGGGTGAAGTTGGAGGCTTTCATGTATCACACTTCCCTGTATATTCTGTGCATGTCTCTGCCAATGTATCATAGATGTCGGTGAAGATGCGTGGGGCTTTCTTGTTGCATCTATCCATATTTAGCATCCATACCCCCTGTAGGGCGTCATCAATCCGCCTTCGCAGGAAGCATAATGATTGGTATTGGCAATTGTAGCAACTACGTTTTTCATCCATAGCCACACTTCCCTTGTGTGAGGGCGTCACACGGACTGAGAGGACATTGCAAGCAGGCATCGGCTTCGGCGTCCAGGAGACCGGCGAGCATCCGCGCACACTCTCCTACCGTCCACCCCGTGGCATCGTGTCCACCAGGGGTGACGGCTCCCCACTGGCCTGTTTCGTCTTGCTGTGGCACAAGGGGATTCACGAAAGCTGGGACCGCGGTCTCAATCTGTAGTGCCGTGTCTACTGTGCTCATTCTGTTCCCCCTTGCTTCTTAATCTTCCTGCGCAACCGCTTTACCTCTTCGGTTGCGATGTCATTCATCCGGATAATTGCAAATGCCGCGGTTAAGACGTGTGTACCGATCTCGCTCAACTTCGTCTCCGCCGCCTTGGGGTTCTGCCG
>Ga0307380_10000977_pt1 | contig 43125 bp, 28 predicted proteins | sample UN3MG_FD_202239 | JGI IMG/M metagenome (GOLD analysis project Ga0307380, IMG submission 202239) | Soil microbial communities from Risofladan, Vaasa, Finland - UN-3 | ecosystem: Environmental > Terrestrial > Soil > Coastal area > Acid sulfate soil | place: Finland: Risofladan, Vaasa | collected...
CTATACCGATAGCCATCGCCCAGCGGACGACAAGAAAAACGCTCCACGCCGCCCCGATCTTGGCCGCGTCGCGCGCGTCACGGGCAGCTAAGAATCGCTGGAAATCATACATCTGGGCCGGTCCGCCAGCATTGAGCAGAAGGCCCTTCAAAACCCAGACAATCACAAGGGCGCCGAAAAGCTCGAACTGTGCATTCTCGGTTCCGGCAAATTCTTCGATTCGCCACGGCACGCTCAGTGAACTCCAATTTTCCGGCAGGCCGGACATCAGCTCCGGAGTCAGGTGGGACCATGCGATGCAGGCAATGATTAGGCTGCCCAGCGTCAGAATGACCGTTTGGATGACATCAGTGACGACCACGCTGTAAAGTCCGCCAAGAACGACGTAGAGAGTTGTTATGCCAATAATCAAAACAGCCAGGCAATCCGGTTCGTGTTCCGTGAATATGTGCCGGAGCCACGGGTTGGAAGTATATTGGGCAAGAGATTCAAGCGGAACGTAAACGGAGGCAAACTTGCCGATTCCCTGATAGGCGTATCCGACAAAACTGGCTAACGTCAGCACTGCCATCAGGGCGTAGGCGGTCCGGGCCAGCCTGCCGCCTGCGTCACTGCCGAAGCGGGTCTTCATCCACTCGGCCGCTGTCATGACGTTCGAGCGGCGGACCCATTTTCCCATGTAGCTCAGGAAAAATGCGCCCATCAGAAAACCCCACATCCAGTGGTGCCACATCGACTTCATTCCCAGGACGTACAGGATGGAAATTATCCACATAGTCCCGGTAATATCGAAATTGGATACCGACCCGGACATGGCCAGAGCCAGCCAGTGGATACCTTTGCCCCCAAGAAAATAGGCCCGCAGATTCTCTGAAGCGCGCTTCTGATACCAGAAACCCAGCCCGATCACAACGGCAAAATAGAGCAGGATTATCACATAATCGATTGGACTCATGTAACGATTCTCCCCGGCCTATAATCCGGCATTTACAGTGTCAAACATCGCCGCGATATTCTCCGGCGGTACGTTGGCCAGGATGTTGTGTACCTGCTGGAAAACGAAACCGCCGCCGGGGCTGAGTGTCCCGACCTGTTTTTTGACGTGTTCGGTAACTTCTTTAGGCGTGCCGTTCGGCAGAACATCCCTCGTGTCACAGCCGCCGCCCCAGAAGGTAAGTTCGCTTCCAAACTCGGCCTTGAGCTCTGCGGCGTCCATTCCCGAACAATTGATCTGAACAGGATTGATGGCATCGAGGCCTGCTTCGATCAAGTGCGGCAACAATTCCCGGACACCTCCGCAGCAGTGGAGCATGACCTTGACATCGGCCAGCGTTTTCGCGAGGTCCCAGAGCAATTTGTGCCGGGGCTTGAAAAATTCGCAATACATTTTGGGTGACATCATCGGCCCGGTCTGCATTCCAAGATCGTCGCCGAATAAAATAATGTCGATATGCTCGCCGGCAGCGGTTAAAAACCGCTCCAGATTGACTATATGAATTCCAATCAACTTATCGAGGAAACGGTGAGCGTGTTGCGGCTCAGCAGCCAGCAGCATCATGAACTGATCGTTACGATAAAGAAACTGCCCCACTTCGAAGAGGTTGCCGCCGAAGAGGCCGATGATCGCGCGGTCTGTCCCGGCACGCAAACGCTTTGCACCTTCTGACAGTTCCTTACTGTCAATCGGGCCGGGCGGGCTGGCAATGGCCGTCCACATGGATTCTCCAAGAACATCGGAGATCGCGCTGAGGTCGTCACCTTCGAGAAAAGGAAAATATGTCTGTTCGAAATAGAGCGATCCATCGGGCATGTGAGCGAGAATTCTGCCGCCCTGTGAGCGGATAATCCAGCGTTTATCTTCCCTTTCAATTCGCGTCCATGCGGGGACAAAACACGCCGTGCCGTCCGGCAGAGTCCAGGGTTTCCATGATTGCTCCTCCCGTGCAAAGCCCCGGCCCAGCTCGATGGTATCAATCCCAAATCGATCCAGCACATCATCATCGACAACGGCCAATTGCTGAATGATGTCATAAACGCGAATCGGCCCGGGCGGCAGACCCAGATACTTGCGCAGCTTCGGATACGCAATAGCCGCGATGCCCGAAGACCGGTGCCCGGAAAAGTCTACGGGGACACGGTCCGTTTCCCGGTGTTCCAACGCCGCCAGAATTCGTTCTCTTGATGTCATCGCCATTTATTTACTTTCCAGGCAGCGAAGCTCGCAAAGTGACAATTTCGTACGCAGCCATTTCTATCGGTCCGGCTGTTTTGGAAACTTCCTCTTCCGCCAGGTTGCTGAGCCATACTGTTTCAGGCGCCGGTTTTGCCCATGTGAGTGTGGTTTTTTCAGGTTGCCCGCCTGTATTGAAAAGACGCACGATCCAGGCCTTGCCGTCGGAACTGGGCTTGAAGGCCGTCACAATTATGCTTGCGGGCTCAACTTTCATAATTGAATCCGGGATGGACGTCTTATTATCTACCGGAACAACGATGAGCGGCTGACTGCACTCAGCGCCAAACTTTGCCGCCTTGCCTGAATCGAAACCGCGGTGAGGCTCGATTGAATAACGAAATGTCGTTGGCCCTTCCTGAGACGCCTTGTAGTTGGTTTCCCAGTAGTTGTTCATCACATAGGAGTACAGTGTCGTTGACGGTTCGATGCTCTCAATCCATCCCACGGTCTTGCCCCTTGGGTCGGAAGTAATGGCGCCGACTTCGATCAGCGGTGCATCAGGCGTTGCCCAGGTGACGCCGTAATCGGCGTTGGATACGTCCACCCATCTTTGAACTGTGAAGTAGTTCTTACAGGCGCCGGGCAGTTGGTCTTCTTCAGGCCTGACAACGGCCCAGGGAATATCCATTCGCATCACACCTTCAGGTACTTTAAAGGGAAAGGCCAGGTGTACCGCTTCCTGCTCGTAGATATTCTTCTTGTCGATAACATTGATAATGTCTACGCGGTCGATGCCGTCAACGACTCGAAGCTCACGAACCAGCTTGTTGCATCCCGGGGCATCGGATTCGATCAACATCGATGCGACCAGCGGCCCTCGCTCCTTGACACGGATTGTAACCGGTCCGTTACGCTTCGGCTCTGTCGGGTCCCTGCCTGCGACGTAGAAATAATCGTTTAGTCCCAGCCCGGCCTCGCTGTCAACCAGTTCTATATTCTGCTGCTTCCACTTCAGACTCTCGGCCGCACCGGTTTTCTCATTGACGGTAAGCAATATCGTGCCGTTGCTTAGTTCGGTATCTTTCGCAGCAGCGCTGCCGGATGTGGAAGCCTCGCCGGCACCGAAGGTGAATCGCTTGGCGGAAAAAGGTGCGATGTCCGATGCAAGAAAAGCCAGCTCACCCGTAGATAATCGCTGTGACTTTACGGCTTGCCCTTCGGAGTCCCTGACAACGTCACCGGGCACCGCCAGGCTCTTCGGCAGCACGACCAGGTCCGTTCGCGTCCAGGAGGAAGTATTGAAAACATCCACCGCCGCAACTTGTTTTTCCGCCGTACGATGTCCGGCTAATGCGTTGTTAAGGAGATTGCGAGACTGCAAATCGGCATTAAGTGCAAAGGCCTGTTTGATCTTCCACTGGGCCTTAGTGAAATCGCTTTCGGGCTGGCTGATACTGCAGTGCGCGCCCCATGTGTGTTCGTCATAGAGAATGACGTTGCGCCACGCATCCTGAAACTGCTCGGCGGGGTAGCCCGCCGGATCGAGCATGGCCCACAGAGTCTCGGTCTGAACCAGACGTTCGGCGGCATCACGATTGATTGAAGTCTCGGCCGCGGACGAGCCCGCCCCGTCTTCCCAGTACGGCGTGAAATCGCCGCGAACCCTGGGTACCTGGCCGGCGTATCGCCGTTCGAACTGGCTGAACATTTCTGTAGTTGTGGCCACAACCAACTTAGGATAGGCGTACTTCTGGTTCCACTCCTTGACGAAGTCGCTCATGTCCGGGTCGGGCGGGCCGTTGTCACCGCCTATCGAGTAGCGAAGCTGGATCATATCGTAAGGGTACTCGGAGTCTCCCAGACGTTTGAGATAATCGAAGAGCCTTCCGGCGTCGAGACGCCCGCTGTGGAAGAAGGAATAACCTTCGCCGGCCACCCAGCAGAGGATGTTTTCCCGTCCCGACGGTGACTGCCAGTAGAAGGGTTTGTCGCCCCAGGTCGATAGTGTATAGCCGATACGGTGCCCGCGGTTGGGGCCGACGGAGAAATATTTCACTCCGCTCTGGGCCAGGACCGGCACGATTCCCCATGTATAGCCGGGGACATCGGTGATCATCGCCGAGTCGATTGTCACATCGTATTGCCGCCTGAGCGTCCGGGCATAATCCACCAGGCGGACAAGCTCTTCCGGCCGGCACAGGGCCGTCAGCTCGTTGCCGTACAAGGCATCCAGGCCGATCCAGCCCTTTTTCACGGCATCGACGAAGGCCTGGCTATCTTCCGGCGACGCCTGCTTCAGGAAGCTGTCCACCGCCCAGAGCACTTCGACGTTCCACTTAAACGCCGAGCCGGCCGGATAATCCGCCGTCTTGCGCGCCAGATCGATGACCTGTTCGAAATACTTCCAATGTTTGCGTTCCACTTCCGTTTGCACGTGTGTGTACCCGATGTCCACATGTGAGTGGTGCAGCAAATATACTTCCCATTTCCGGACGGGTTTGATGGTCAGCGTCTGCTTGCCGATAGTTTTGCCAGCCACCTTTGCTTCGATCTTCACCGAAGTCGGCTCCTGGACCGCCGGAGCGAATCCCTCAATGACTTTGAAGCCTGGTTTCAGCGACTGTTTGACTAATCCGGCCCCATTGACTATGACTTCAGCCTCGGCCGGCTCACCAATGTGAAGGACCGACACCAGCACAGGTTGATACATCTTGCCATCGTCATGTTTGATCAGGTACGGCCGGCTGTGAGCATCCAGGAACCTGGTCACCGGCTCGACCGGTCCGGCATCGAAACCGGATGGCACAGTCATAGCCACCTGGTCGTACAGGACCCAACTGCCTTCCAGCGATGTGATGGTGATATGATTGCTGCCCACTTTTAGCGCCCCGGCCGGAAAGTCAATGACGAGCCGGCACTCACGGCCTTTGTCCGGCTGGCCGTGGGCCGAAGCGTCGCCGGCACCCTTGGGCAATTCACGGACAAAAGATATGTCATTGATTTTGATTTCCATTTTAGGCGGGCTGGCATTGTGCGTATCGACAAAGTCCAGCAAAAGTTGACCTTTGCCCTCGGTTGACGTCATCTTGAGACCGAAAAGAATTGTAAAGGTGTGGCTCTTGCCGCCGGCCCAGACATCCGCCGGGCCAGGCTGTATATAGGGCCAGTCTTTTTTTGGGTCGGACTGCCCGGCCACAAACAGAGCATCATGACCGAACGTCACCGAATACTGATTACTCCTGTCCGGGCCAAGAGCAAATTCCGCCGTATCATTGTCGGCTTTACCAATCTGCCAAAGCAGCGTATTGTCCCCGGCAGCCGGCGCGGGCAGGCACCAGAGCAGCAAAAACATTAACATCAAAGTTTTAGTTAGAATAGCATGTTTCATTTTATCAGCTCCATTTTAGTACGGGCGGTTCCGTCAGGCCTGCATTGCCTTTTTCGGAGTTGCCGGACTGATCGCGAACCGCCCTTACGGCTTTTTGCGCGTAATTGTACCTGCTCTGCTCGTCCATTTCCACCTCGTTTTGCGAAACTTTATGAGCTGTCCTTGCAAGCTTGTAAAGGATTAGTTATCATTCGGCCTGCTGCGTGTTGTAGAAGCTATCGCAGTTGGAATTTTTGGCCTGCGTCGTAGCGGCCTGATTGTACGGAAGTTGGATAAGATCGAATAGGGCTATATCATGAAGCATTTAATCTCAAGAAAGCTGGGGGTATTTGTTTGGATTTTCATCTGTTTTGCGGCAATGGTTCCTTGCGGCCGGCTGGAGGCAGTGGATTCGGCCGCCGTAAAGAGACAATTTTCCGATCCGCCGCGAGAGTACCATTCGGCGCCCTTGTGGGTGTGGAACGACATGCTGACCGATGAACAGATTGTCGGCACTCTGCGGGACCTGGCGGGCCAGCAGGTAAAGCAGGTCTTCGTTCATCCAAGGCCCGGGCTGATGACGCCGTACCTGTCGCCGGAATGGTTCAGACTCTGGAAGGTCGCTCTCAAAGAAGCCGAGCGGCTCGATATGAACGTGTGGATCTACGATGAGAACTCGTACCCATCGGGCTTTGCCGGCGGACTCGTACCGGAAGTTATGCCTGAATCGCGCGGCAAGGGCCTTTCCCTCAACGAGGTCAAGACGGCCCCCAGCCCTGATGACAACATCGTGGCCGTTTTTCAGATAACCGGCGATGCATACGAGAACATCACCGAGAAGATCCGAAAAGGTCAGACCTTCGATGACGGCCGCTATCTGGTGGCATCAATCCGCCTCGCTCCAACCGGCGGCTGGTTTGGCGGCAAGTATTACGTCGACCTGCTCAAGCCGGGCGTCACGGAGAAGTTCATCGAGGTTACTATGGAGGAATATCGCCGCCACATCGGCGAGCACTTCGGCAAGCGTGTGCCCGGCTGGTTCACCGATGAGCCACACCTCGCCCCTGCCGGCGGTCTCCACTGGTCGGACCATCTGCCGCAGTTGTTTCAAGAGCGCTGGGGATACAGCCTGATCGACCATCTGCCCCAGCTTGCCCGACCCATCGGCGACTGGAAACGCGTCCGCCACAACTACTACTGCCTTCTGCTCGAGCAGTTTATCGACAGGTGGGCCAAACCCTGCTATGAGTACTGCGAAAAGCACAACCTGGAATTCACCGGCCACTACTGGGAACACGGCTGGCCCGGTGCCGGCCACGGCGGCGACAATATGGCGATGTACGCATGGCACCAGAGACCGGCGATTGATACGCTGATGAATCAGTACAGTGAAGATACGCACGCCCAGTTCGGCAATGTCCGGGCAGTCAAGGAGCTTTCGAGCGTGGCCAATCAATTCGGAAGAATGAGGACATTGTGTGAGGCATACGGCGCCGGCGGCTGGGACCTGCGTTTCGAGGACATGAAACGAATCGGCGACTGGCTCTACGTGCTGGGGGTCAATACCCTCAATGAGCATCTTTCATATATCACGATAAGAGGTGCTCGCAAGCGCGACCATCCGCAGTCATTCTCGTATCACGAACCCTGGTGGAAGGCGTACCATGTGATGGCCGAGTACTTCGCCAGGCTCTCGCTGATAATGTCACAGGGTCGGCAGGTTAACCGGATTCTTGTGATCGAGCCGACAACGACAGCGTGGATGTATCAGGGCGATGCGATACCGAAAGGCAGGCTCAGCGAGATTGGCAGCCGGTTCCAGGAGATGCTTATGTCGCTCGAACGGGCCCAGGTCGAGTACGATATCGGGTGCGAGGATATTATTGCCCGGCAGGGCTCGACCGAAGGGCCGCTCTTTCGTGTGGGAAAGTGCGCTTACAGTACGGTCGTTTTGACGCCTTTGACGGAGAATCTGAACCGGCAAACGATGGACCTGCTCGGCGCGTACGTGCAGGCCGGCGGAGCGGTTATCTGCTGCGGGCAGGCGCCCTCCTACGTTGACGGCCGGCCCTCGAAGCACGGCGCAGAAGCGGCAAAACAATCCGCATGGAAGCAGGTCGAGCCGGCCGATGTGCCGCAAACGCTGCTGGCCGCTTCGAAGGACGGGTTTGCCGTCGAGCGGGACAGTGACGACAAAGGCATACTATTTCATCACAGGCGAACGCTCGAGGACGGCGAATTTCTGCTGCTGGCCAATACGAGCATCGACGTACCTTCGGCGGGTCTGGTAAAATCCGCTGCCGGGCGTATCGAGCAATGGGATCCTGCTACGGCGGAGATTTCCATTTATCCGTTTGAAAAAACGGCTGCCGGCGTAAAAGCCCGTTTCGAGCTTCCACCGTGCGGGAGCCTCGTGCTGTTCCTGTCGAAAAAATCCCATGCCCCCGTGGCTGAGCCAAAAATAACGACCAGGGTCGTAGCCTCGCAAGGTGAGCTTGATATTCGCCCGATAGAAGATAATGTGTTTACGCTGGATTTTGTTGATATCACCTCCGGCGGCGAGACGAAGAAGAATATTTATTTCTATAAGGCCTCTCAATTCGCATTCGCGCAGAACGGGATGGGTCGGAATCCGTGGGACAGTGCCGTTCAGTTTCGCGATGAGCTTATCAGCAGGACGTTCGGCCCGGACAGCGGCTTTGAGGCGACGTATCGATTTACCATCGAGCGGCAGGTTCCCGAGCGGCTTTGGATTGTTATAGAGCGGCCGGACTTGTACTCGATCAAGTGCAACGGTAAAGCAGTTTCGGCGATGGAGAATACATGGTGGCTGGACAAGTCGTTCGGGAAAATCGACATCGCTGATGCCGCCAGGGTTGGCGAGAATATCGTGACAATAACGGCATCGCCTTTTACAGTTTATCACGAAATTGAGCCGGCTTATGTACTGGGGGCATTTACGCTTAAAGAAGCTGGCTCTGGCTTTGTGATTGCCGGCGGTTCGGAGCCTGCCATGAAACTCGGAAGTTGGAAAGAGCAGGGCTATCCGTTCTACGCCGCGGGTGTCTGTTATAAACAGGCATTCAATGTCACGCAACCGGCCGGTCGGTATCTTGTCGAGCTGGACAAGTGGTACGGAAGCGTTGCGGAGGTTATCGTTAACGGTAAGTCCGCAGGCCATATTGCGTATAAGCCCTGGCAGTGCGATGTTACGGATTTGATTGAGCAGGGGACGAACACAATTGAGGTTGTTGTCATCGGTACGCTCAAAAATACCCTTGGGCCGCATCACGCGGGAACAGGGCTGGGCAGCGCCTGGCCCGGCATGTTCCAGCAAGGCCCCGAGACAGGTCCGCCGCCGGGCAAAGATTATCACACCATCGACTATGGACTTTTTGAATCGTTTGTTCTTAAACAAATCATAGAGAAATAGTGACAATCTAATACCGATTGTAGTTAAAATTTGGCGATTCAGGGTACCATATATCGTTCGCGAACATCCCCAAGCTTGAACCCCGCCGTGCGGTGGTCCAAGCTTGAGGCTGCCACCCCTCGCCTGCTCAATTGCAAGCTTCATATGATTATCATCGGATCTGCTGTCCACGGATTAGCTCGGTTTCTTAGATGTTCGTTTGAACACCGCAGATCCGCGACGAGCGCAGCTTAGTGTTCCAGCTTAGACAACATCACTGGTAGTAGAAATGTCGGAGTTATCTTGAGTCTTATTTCCGAATCGCAACTGTTTTCGATACTCCTTTATGTCATCACAAAGCAAGCTACCGCCATGCTTTAGACGCTTCCCGTTTGTCATCTTGACGCCCTCCGCCCATTTCGGGACCGAACAATCATCTATTGAAAATAGAAAATAATCAATAGTCAATAAGAAATACCCCCAAGGGGAGTCGAACCCCTGTCTCCAGGATGAGAACCTGATATCCTAGGCCACTAGACGATGGGGGCGCCGGAAATTCAAATGTCAAAATCCAAAATATAGAAATAGCGGCGGTTGGATTCGAACCAACGACCCTGGGCTTATGAATCCCATGCTCTAACCAACTGAGCTACGCCGCCTGAAGCTCTATAAACAGACGCCTTAAAATACCAGATGTATTTTCATTTCCAAACGAAAAACACATTCTAACAAATTCTATCTTACTTTACATCCCGAAGTGTAATGTTGCAAGAAAATTAGGGGTGATTTGTAGCATTTTTGCGATCGGCAGGAAAATTGCCTGAACAGTCCGGCCGAGCCGAGTTCAGAAGTCGGCTGCTAAGATCTTGCAGCCAATCGGCTAAAAAGGGAATCGGCGTCGAAATTTACAGGCCCAAAGGACTCAGGAATGACTTAGGCCGAATATAAGATTCTGCCTTAGACATTAATAAGAAGTCCGGCTCAGTATAATTACTCTGATTGACAATTTACGGAGCCGGAAAAAGAGCTTCTGTCTGTGTGCTGGGTGGATAAGCGGAACGACACTGCTGAAGTTCCTGCTTAACCATGTTGCCCAACTGGCGGTGCTCTGCTTCCATGTCAGCTACGATTGGATCATTGCATCCCATAAGCGAGACTGTTAAAAAGATCGCCGTGGCTGTTGTCAACACTCTTGTCCTTATCGAATCATAATGGCTTTTCATCATTCTCCCCTTATATCAAAATCAGTGATTTCTTCTGATTTCCCACGCTTCAGCTTTCAGTGACTGTCTGTGCACATCGAGAGATTCGCCCCCTCCGTTGAGGTCAGATATGTCTCGGCACACAGCATTAGGCAACGAGCCTAAGCAACAGTCAGTGTCGCTCGGCTGCACGTTTAGTACATAAAATCCCAAATCTAAAATAGAAGAGATTTTGATGTAGGAGGCTACGCTAACCACCCCAGCAAAGCTATTTTAATATTATTATATCCGTTTGTGCTCAAAAGTCAAGTAAAAAGTAATTCAAACGCCGGTGCTTGTTTCGGCAGCATATCCCGTTCAAGAAGTCTTAACGGCTTATGGGAAGCCAAAAAGTCGTTTATAAGCCCTTATTGCATAAGGAGCTGCGTCATACTGAAATGCGAAGCCATAATCCTCTCGGTATCGTCCGGCCTGCACACTTTCCTCAATCAAATCTGCGAAGATTTATTATTGCGATATATGGAATTGTTTTGGGAGTTTGTCCCCTGTTGTCCCATAAAAGCAGGGCCTATGCCGTATGACTTGGCATAGGCCCCGAATTAACACAAGACCTAATAGTATCTGCTGGAAAGGTCTTTTATTCTGCAGCAGCTTCTCTCGGCCGGTAAAGGCGAATATCATCGAAGTACATTTTGCCCGCACCGCCGGGTGTAGTCATATTGCCTTTTGTACCCAGACCAATTGCGATTTTGTCGACATTGGTCAGGTTAATGCCCTGGTCTGCGAAAGCCTGAAGCGGAATCACCCACTCCGTCCAGATGTCTGTTGTTGCTGCGTTTGCGTCATCGTTGACCACCACCGCAGGAGTGCCGGCTGCGTTGGAGACCGCAACGTACAAAGGCTCAGGACTGTTGCTCTCGATGCCGATATCCTGGCTGGTCCACTGCGTGCCGGCCGTGCCGGTTATCCGAACATTGGAGTATTGTGCCTCGCATGTGGCATTGTTGTTATGACTGCTCAATGCCAGGCCCACATAGACATTCGAAGTCATCGAGATGTTCTGTGGATTCCATGCCATCGCCTGCCAGGTGGTTCCATTGCTGGAATAGTACGCTTTGAAGTTGCCCGCAACGCCACGCTCTAATCTTACCCAATATGGAGCAGTAATTGCTATTTGTTCAGCCGTTGCTATCGAGGTGTCGCTCGTGACGCTTATGTCAGTATCACTTCTCATCTGGAATCGACATCCCATGCCGGGTGTGATATACACGGCGGCAAACTTCGAGCCGGCATCCAGTGTTTCGCGGATCATCACGCCGGCCTTGGCCCACGGGTCTGTGTCGCCGACGCTGAGCACCTGAGCTTCAATCGTTCCGACGCCGGCGAATGTCTTATAGGCAAAGTGGAACTGATCCGCGGTGCCGGCAATATCTGCGCCCGTAGCGGTAATCGTATAGGTGCCAACAGGTCCCTCGGTAAAGCTGCCGACGGATCCCGGACGCCCTCTGAACCACAGTGACAATTCTGCAACGCTTTCCTCTGTCCAGTCACGTGGTGCGGTCAGCGTCAGTTCAGTTTCGGAATAATTGGCGTAGCCCTGCTTGTTATTGTCATAGACAAGGGGCATTGACTGACGGTTGCTGTGGACGATGGTTTCTTCGGTATATGAACCAGTCGTCTCGTCACCGACGGCAGCGCCGGTGCCGTTGCCGGCAAAATATGGCTCAGTGCCGGGCGCTCCGTAGCCGAGCCCATCATGCCAGGCGTACCATATCTGGTTCTCATCGGCGTTGTAGTCCTCAAAGTTATCTATAAGAAGGAAATCACCAGTCGTAAAGCTCCAGAGGCTGCCTGCCCACGGACTATCGGGATTTACGCTATTGACCTCATCCACACGCCAGTAGTAAGTCGTCGCCCAGGCGAGTTTGCCCGGATCGTAAATTTCGTCACCAATTGCCTTGGTACCTTTATACTCCGGCGAGGCTTTGGTGGCATTCTTCACGGCGTCTACGTCCGTGCCGAAGTACACCTCATGCGAAGCGGCATAATCTCCCGCATTCCAGCCGAGAATCGGTGTCATTTTCGTTCCGGTTGCTCTGTTGGCCGGGCTTGGGCTGCTGGCACGGATTGGCGGCGATAATGCGGCCTGCGGCACGAATTGCTCCGGCGTCGATGGACTTGACCAGAGCAGCTCCACCACTGCACCGTTACCGCTTTCATAATACTCCATTTGAAGGCTGTAAACATTCCCGGCGACAAGGTCGATCCTGCCGCTGTTCTCGGTAGTATCGTGGTCGGTCCAGTTGTCAACAAGCTGCCGGCCGTCCACCCACAACCGTACGCCATCGGCGCTGTTCGTGTAGAAGGTATAAGTTTCGGTAAATGCCGCCTCAATTTCACCTGTCCATCTGACCGAAAATGCACCCGCGCCAACCGCATCGTCCGGTGGTGTGCCTTCCGGCCAGTTGAATTTGATCTGAGGGTCTGTTCGGGTCAACACGTGATTGCTTAAATCCATGCCCCTGAAGTACTCCGCCCTTACACCTCCACCGGCAACGGCCGTTGTAAAGCTCCAGACATCCCCCGTATGCGTGGCCGAACCGTCAAACTCATCGACCCGCCAGTAATAGTTTTTCCCTGATTCAAGAGGGCCCGGAGTGTAGGTTGTTAATCCCTGCGAAGCCCTTCCGACTGCGTTGCTGACATCGTCAAAGTTATCACCAAAATACACAAAGTGTAATTTTGAGCCGAAGCCGGCCGTCCAGCTAAGGATCGCATTCGGATCGATGAACTTGGCCCCGGCAGCGGGCTCAGGCCTGTAGGCTTTCTTGCTGGGAACCGTAAAGCTCCAGACATCGCCTTTCCACGGACTGTCCGGGTTCAGATCGTTGACCTCATCGATTCGCCAGTAGTATGTTGTTCCCGGAATAAACCCGTCAGGAAATGCATATCCGGAGAAGCCGGCAACAAAGTAAACGTCAGCCTGGTTACCTCTGAACGTATCGCCTGTGCCTTCGTTGACATCATCGAAATTGTCGCCCAGATACACATCGTGTGAAACCGCAAAAGAACCCGGCATCCAGCCTAAACTCACCCATGTGTCGGCATAGAGAACACCATCGGCCGGATAGGGACCCCAGGCATAAGGCCACGGCCCGGCTTCCATGATCGCTTGAATCTCCGCCTGAGAGAGCGGCCGGTCGTAGATACGGACTTCGTCCATAGCCTCGGGAAATAATCGGGCGGGATCCCTCTCATCGTCAAGGATGCCCAGAGCGACTCCAAAAGTGTCTCCAGGATTGAACACGCTGTTATCGGCGGCAGAGCCAATTTCCTGGCCATTTATGTACAGCCTGATCTGACCTTCGGCTTTGACCATAGTCGCATGATACCACTGGCCGTCGTCATATCTTGTGGTTGTGTAGATATCGGTTCCACCGCCGGTCCCCAGGGGGTATCGGTGCAGATATCTCAGCACACCATCTGCTCTGACCTCCAGAAGAATGCCGTGCCGGACTCCCTTGGCGTAGGCAGAAAGAATGTCCCTGTTGTCCGAGCCGCCATCCACGCGAAACCACACAGTCATGGTGTACACCGGCAGGTTAAAGGCCCCATCGATGAAAACGTATTCCGGCACGGTCGTGGTTCCGTCGAACAAGAGAATGCCTCCTCGTTGAATGTCTCGTCCCCACGAGACGTCGCCGGTAAACTCCGCATCGACGCTTTTTCCACTGACGTCCCTGGCAACCGTTCCGGCACCGTCATCGAATGACCACCAGCCGACAAGGCCTGGATCAACATTCCCGGCAGTGCTTATGCCGGCCAGGACCGGCAACAAAATAAAAGAAAAGGAATAGATAAGTTTTCTACACATGATAATCCTCCTTCAAAAACAAGTTCATATGGAGCGACTAATAATGCTTTTTTTCACAATATTCGATCTATCTTCAGGCTGGGTAATGATTTGTGATTTGGCATCACCTCCTTTTCTCAAAAGCCTGATATACGTCGCTTATTGAAAAGTCAAAGCCAAAACAAACGATAGACATTTACGTTGCTAAGAGACTGAAAATCTACAAGTTCCAGCAATCCTATTTATACCAGATGAGACACCCTTTCATCAAGAAAAATCTCTGGATTGTGCATTGGTCGCTTTGGGTGTGGCTAATTTTTCTGGCACTACATAAGCTTGTCTTGTGTAAAGGATTGTGTTCTTTGTCATTGCGAGCGAAGCGAAGCAATCTCGACCGTTCGCAGGATAGAGATTGCCACGGCCACATGCTGTGGCCTCGCAATGACGATAGGGGAAGTTTCCAGCTTTGAGAGCAAGCATTTAAGAACGAAAAATCGCCTGCCAGAATATCTGGTCGCACCCGTCGCTTTTAGCGTTTGATTTTTGTTTTGACGCTGCTTTCGCTTGCGGTTATTTTGTTGCCTGAAAGACGATGCTTGCCATAGACATTATTGGATTGTGTGAAAAGCGGCAAATTCCGCAAAATAACGATAATGAAGGCAAGTTTGAGGGCTTTTTGACCGAAGAATTCTTCAGTTTTGACGGGGATGACTAATATGTGGTATGCCATCTACATTACCAGCGTAGTAGTAATAGGAGTGCTGGCTTTCTTTATAGGCAGGAAGCTGGCCTGCTCGCCGGCGACCGAATCGAAGACGAGCACATTTCTTATCAAATCCATTCAGGCGATAGCGGAATTGGCGGTTCTGGAGTATATCACCGAGGGCGTCGCCGAGATCAAGCAAAAGAAGACCAGCCTGATAACCGTTCGCTGGAAAAGGGGACTGCTTAGATATACAGCCAAATTGAAGCTCGGCTTTGACCTTGACCAACTGGATTATACTGTCGATGATTCTCAGCATCTTATTCGCATAACGCTGCCGAGCCCGAGAATCCTGAGCTGCGAAATTTACAATCGGAAGTTTTATAAACTGCCCCTGGAGAAGGCGGAAAATGTCCCCTGGAAGTACGACATTATAGAGGATTTCAGCTCCGATGAAGTTCTTGCTCTTGACGATGAAGCCCGGACAAACGCCCTGAAAAATGTGAATGAATTTTACGTCCTGGACCTTCTTCGGGATAAAACCAAGCTTGCCTTCAAGAAGATTTTTTCGCTTTCTTATCCGGAATACTCCACGGATATATCCATTATGGCTGAATCCACTTCCAAAATAGCCGGCGAACTCCCTGCAGAGCCGGCCTCTGAAGATAAGGATTCCGATTCCGGCAAATAGCGGAACGCTGAAGTCAAAGTCCTCGGCTGAGCAAGTCTTCATTCCTTGATTTAACGCTTTATTTCCATGACAGATATAACTATAATGCCGCTATGCTGGAAAAAGGACTTGTGCAGATTTATACCGGTGACGGCAAGGGCAAAACGACCGCTGCGTTCGGCTTGGCACTGCGTGCCTCCGGTCAGGGCAACAAGGTGCTGATCTATCAATTCTTAAAGCCCGCATCCCTCGATATCGGGGAACGTTTCGCAATTCAACTGGGAGCTGTCAGAATCAGAGTCGAAACGCTCGATGTGCCGTGGGATATGTCCGGGTCTTTAGAGGACAAAAAAGCCGTCACTAAGATACAGGCGGCAATCAGCGATGCCCTTAAAAGAATCACGCAGACGGCGGAAAAAAGATTTTACGATGTGCTGATACTTGATGAGATCGTATTTTGCCTTTCGGAAGGCCTGGCTAAATTTGATGATGTCAAAGATCTCATAGATAAAAGAGATTCGGCGGTTGAAATAATTTTAACCGGCCGGGGCGCAACCACGGAATTGATAGAATTGGCGGATTTGGTGACGGAAATGAAAAATATAAAGCATCCGTTCGATAAAGGACTGCCGGCAAGAAGGGGAATTGAGTATTAATTACTCAAACTGACCGATTCGTGCTGTCATCCCTGCGAAAGCAGGGATCCAGAAACGTAATGGATTTAGTGGATTCCCGCTCCCCGCTTTCGCGGGGACAAGTTTACACCTGCGAAAGCAGGTGCGGGAATGACAAATAGTGTACGTTATTGTGATTGAATGACTTACCATGTTGTTCGATTCAAAAACGGTCAGTTTGACTTAATTACTATGAAATCATAACAATGAACTGATGAGGAACCTTTGCTATGAGTCAAAATGTTGCTGCGATTATTTGTGCTGCCGGGGCCAGCAGCCGATTCGGGGGAAAAAGAAAGAAGGCATTTGTCGATGTAGCCGGCAGGGCGGTTTTCTTCCGCAGTGTAGAGCTTTTCTCCAATCGCGACGACGTAAAACAGGTTCTTTTAGGCATCTCGCCCGAGGACGAAGAATTAGTGAGCGTCAAATGGGGCCCGAATCTGAAGTTCTTTAATGTGTCAATCTTCATAGGTGGTGCTGAGCGTTTCGATACTGTCAATAAAGGGATCGAGCTTATCAGGGACGAGATCGATCTTATCGCCGTCCACGATGCCTGCCGGTGTTGTGTGACGGAAGAAATCATAGACTCCACTATCACCGCTGCTGCCAGGAGCGGTGCGGCGATACCCGCCTGTCCGGTTACGGCAACGATAAAACAAGCGAAGGATAATATTATAACTCAAACCACTGATAGAACCGGTCTCTATGAAGCTCAGACACCACAAATATTCTCGGCTTCCCTGCTCAAGAAGGCGTACGAAAACCTCGATAGCCTCGATAAGAGCAAAATCAGCGATGATTCGCAATTAGTCGAAGCGTTGGGTCACAAGGTCACAATTGTGGAGACGGACTCTTCGAATATTAAAATTACCCGCCAAAGTGATATTGCAGTTGCCGAAGCTATCCTGAAGTCCCGGCCGAAACTCACGCCGAAAGGTCCTATTGGCCCCTATATTGAGGCGCAGTGGTAATTTCCTTAAGGGCCGGAAGTAGCTGATAATTGCGGATAAAAAAAAAGAAAACATCGAGCAACGGTCTGCTACCCGATGTTTTCCGGAGGGGAGAAAAAATCGTTTTATGAACTTTCATTTGTTATCGGCACCGGCATTATTGCACTTAAACTAAAAATCGACAAATTCACTGCTTAAATAATAAATTAATGTTATCCTGCCTTTGCATTTATGTACGCTAAAAGCAGTTAAAAGTTCGTTTTTTTTCGTCTTTGGAGGGGATATTGTATTCTGCTGGCTATGCAGTCCGTACAAACAATGTAGACGGAATATAAGCATTATCGGCCGGTAAACGGCTATATAGGGGAGAGACCATCAAACGTTCCGGTCCGACCTTCAAATTGGGTTGATAAGGAGCTTGGAATGTAAAGTCGCCTAATAGTCTGTCAAATGTGATTTAATAGTCTGGAAGGGTGGCAGTTGCCCAGGGCAGGCACACGGGCCTGCCCCTACCGGGATGGCTTCTGCCGTATTGACCATACCCAAAGTCTTCGGCTTTGAGGCTGCCACCGAATCACAGGTAGACAATTTACAAATTCATGTTTGACAAACTACTATTGTTCTATGCACCTTGTAGATTACCGCTTGCCATAGAACTGCCCAAAAGGGTAAACTTAACATGAAATGGCGATGGTCTTTTCTCAGGGGCAAAGTAGCTTCTTTATGGAATCCGACCAGGAATTGATTGAATTGGCAAATAAGGGCGATCCGGACGCCTTCGAGGCCCTCTACCGCCGATACCGGGATTGGGTTTACCGGTTGGCCTGGCGATTTACCGGCAACATGCCAGATGCGCTGGATGTCCTACAGGAAACCTTTACCTATCTGCTGGGCAAGTTCCCCGGTTTTGAGCTTACATCTTCTATGACGACCTTTCTTTATCCGGCAGTTAGACATATTTCCATCACAATCTGCAGTAAAAAAAACAGGATTACATCCGATGAAGATATACTAAGCGAACTGGCTGCGGCCACATCGGAAGAAACTGAACTTTGCCGTTCCGAACTGGCCGCTGTACTGGCGATATTGCCTGAAGAGCAGCGGGAGGTTCTTTTAATGCGGTTCGTGGACGATATGAGCCTAAAGGAGATTGCTGCCGCACTAAATATTCCCACAGGGACCGTTAAATCAAGGCTTCACAATGCCTTACGTGTACTTCGCTATGACCGTCGGACACGAGATTATTTTCTTGAATAAGCTTCAAGTCCGTTGTGGCATAAAATAAGGATTCGGCAATATTATATGGTTAGCTGCCGCACGTGATTAATTACGTGAAAATGACGTATCTCCTATTTTAATAAGGACTTGTATAAAAGTGCCAACGTATGCTTTAATCGTTACATAAAGTGATTATGTTTTGAATAGAATCTCCCCAGACACTATGTAAAAAAGAAATCTTTGATTTTGAGTAACCTTCAGAGTAGACGGGATGATGGCTTTCTGTTAAAATCCTGCCGGTTCGTTGCGATATAACCATTTGTGAAGCTTTTATTACAGATTCTTGTTTATATGAAAATAATGGAGCTTTGATGCGATTGATTCTGGTCGACAGCTTGCCTGATGTCAGGTGCAACTTCTTTCCTCTGTCATTAGGGCGTCCGCTCTGGGAGCTTCGCTGCGGCATGAGTTCACTGGCGGACAAGCTAATTGCCAAAATCAAGCCCGATGATATCGCCTATTTCGTTCCTGATTATATGGCGGAAGTTTATCGAGCGCAAGTAGGTAAACCTGTAAATAATATGGCCGCTTTGGCCGGAGATGATCTAATTCTTGTCAATCCCGTCGTTAAGGCGGAGAATTTTAAGGTTCCGGCAAAAGGCGCCAGTGAGGTTGGTCTGGATGAGCAGGGAATGGTTATCTACGCCCGGATAAGCAAAGACGATGTCAAACGGCTTGCTTCTGATGATATCGAGACATTTATTGCCTCGGCCAGGGCGAAATTGCCGAATGTTTCGTCCAAAATCCCGGTATGGAATTATATTTGGGACCTCGTTTTAGCCAACGGCGAGAACATAACGGCTGAGTTTGCAGCGGCGGGGCAAACAGGAATCGCAGGAACGCTGGAGCATCCCGTCGCCATTCGGGGCAGTAAGAAGGATGTCTACGTGGCGCCCGGGGTGAAGGTGCATCCGATGGTGACCATCGATGCCGAGCACGGACCGGTTTATATCGACCAGGGCGCGGAGATATTGCCGTTTACCCGAATTGAAGGCCCATGCTACATCGGGAAGGATTCAATTCTCTTAGGCGCCAACTGTCGTGAGGGCAATTCGATAGGGCCTTGCTGCCGAATCGGCGGTGAGGTAGAAGAGTCGATCATACACGGATATTCGAACAAGTACCACGATGGTTTTCTCGGTCACAGCTACGTCGGTGAGTGGGTGAACCTGGGAGCCCTGACGACAAACAGCGACCTGAAGAACGACTACTCGAACGTCTCGGTCATGCTGGATGGGCAGCGGCCCATTGATACAGGCTCGACCAAAGTCGGTTCGTTGATTGGCGACCATGTGAAAACGTCGATCGGCACTCTTTTGAATACGGGTTCATATCTGGGGGCGATGGCGCTTATCATGGCGACGGGCAAACCGCTGCCGAAGCACATACCGTCATTCGGCTGGTTCATAGAGGGAATCGTGACCAAGGGTTTCGGCAAAGGCAGATTGTACGAAACGGCTAAAACAGCCATGAGCCGGCGCAAAAGCGAATGGACCCCTGCAATGGAAGCAATGTGGAATGCGGTTTTTGAAATGACAGCGCCTGTGCGGAAAAAGGCCATTAAAAAGGGCCGCAGAACGCTGTTAAAGTAGACTGAAATATAGGACAGGAGAATAATCTATGGCGACAGTAGAAGAACGGGTCAAGGCGGTTACCGCCAATATCTTAAAACTGAATCTGGATGAAATCAAGATGGAGCACAATTTTACCGCCGATTTAGGCGCCGAGAGCGTGCAGTCGATTGAACTTGTCGCGATGTTTGAGGAGGAGTTCGGCATCGAGATGGACGAGGATGCCGCACTTTCCGTTGAAACTGTCGGCGACGCGGTTAAGTTCATTACCGCTGTTTGCAAAGAGCAGGGTGTCGACGTAGAGTAGATTAGAGTAACAGGTTATAACACAAAAGCAGAAAGGACTTTTAATGGGCAAAGTCAAAAAGAAACATCCTCTTGTTGATGCAAAGAGGCCGAATTTATTGGAAGATATCTTTCCATATAGTATGCCCCCGCGGATTCGTCTGGAAGGCCCGGTGATTGAGCAAATCGACGGCGAGCCGGTGGAGTTCGACTTCGGGGCCGTTAAGGACAGACCCATCCTGATAAGCGACACGACATTTCGCGACGGGCAGCAGGCCCGTCCACCCTATACAATTGAGCAGATGGTCCAGATTTATGATTTGATGTCGAAGCTGAGCGGGCCAAACGGCGTGATTCGGCAGACGGAATTCTTCCTGTATACGAAGAACGACCGCGAAACGCTGGAGCGCTGCCAGGCATTGGGACACAAGTATCCCGAGTGCACCGGCTGGATTCGTGCCGTCAAGGGCGATTTTCGGCTCGTGAAAGAGGCCGGCCTCAAAGAAACGGGAATGCTGACGAGTTGCTCGGATTATCATATCTTTCATAAGTTGAAATTCCGCAGCCGGAAAGAGTGCATCGACAGCTATTGTGAGGTCGTAGATGCGGCTTTTGAGGCGGGTGTGCGTCCACGTTGTCATCTGGAAGATTTGACGCGTGCCGATATCGAGGGATTCGTGCTGCCGTTCGTGGACAGGCTTATGGAGATGAGCCGGCAGGTGCCGGAGGAGCAGTCCGTTAAGATCCGGCTGTGTGATACGATGGGCTATGGCGTCAGCTATCCGGGCGCCGAGCTGCCGCGGAGCATCCCCAAGCTGATTTACAAGCTCAACCGCGAGTGCGGCGTGCCGAGCGACAGGCTGGAATGGCACGGGCACAATGACTTCCACAAGGTGCATGTCAACGCGGCAACAGCGTGGCTGTATGGCTGCGACTTCATCAATACGACGCTCTTCGGTTTCGGCGAACGGACCGGCAATCCTCCGCTGGAAGGGGCCATCTTCGAGTATATCGCCCTGAAAGGCGACCTCTGCGGGATCAATACAATGGCGATTACCGAGCTGGCCGACTACATGCGGTCGATCGGACTGCCTATTCCGGATAATTATCCGTTCGCGGGCCGGGCGTTCAACACGACCAGGGCCGGAATTCATGCCGGGGGTCTTCGTCAGGACGAGCAGATATACAATATTTTCGATACGGCAAAGCTGTTGGGCCGGCCGCCGCGAGTGGCAATTACCGACAAGAGCGGTGCAGACGGCGTGGCTCACTGGCTCAACGAGTTCTTCGGCCTGAAGGGCGACGACCGGATCAACAAAATCAGAGTTCACAAATTAGCCCGCTGGGTCATCGACCAGTACGATGTTGAAGGCCGTCTGACGGCCATTAGCGACCAGGAGCTTGAGGCTAAAGCTCAAGAATTCTATCCTGACTATTGGGAAAAGTATAAAAGCGGGCAATAAAAGTCATTTTTTCGATTTTCGATCTGCGGTTTTCGATTTTGAAATCGTCATTCGTCAATAATATGGATGGTAATAATCGCCGTTTGTCGCGGTCTTAGGGTTGGTCTATATCATCATTCTGCATAGTGTAGCTTGTAATTAGCAATCTGGTCATCCGGGCGCCATAAATCTAAAGGAGCGGATCGTGCTGGATATTCTCTTTATGTGTTAGTGGCGTCCTATAATTGCCGAATACACCTCATTTTTGCTGCTTGCCTGGATTAGAATACCTATGACATTTTATAAGGGGCAAGTTCCAGGCAAATCGTTGCTGTTCTGTGATCTGTCACCAGGCCGGGAAGTGGTCTTTTCATGAGATTCCAGTACTTAAAATAGCTATGAGCGCAAAAGTAACCGAAAAAGGAGGAAAAAGGTAGAACAAACAGAAAGAATCTGTTAATATAGACTGTTTAAGGGTTTTGGGAATGCTATCAGGTAATTCAAATGGGCAGTTCCACGCCACATTGGCCGTACGAGCGGCTGAGGTAATCGGGAATATAGTCCGTAGAAGTCCTGCATGCCATGATGGGGGCTCAAAGAGAAATCAAACTTAGATAAGTTATGGAGATCTAACTATACATCAATAGAGAAAGGACCGGATAAACATGAAAGACGCAAAGCAGCATTGGTGCTGTTTGTTAATGATGGCTTATATGGTTGTCTTTTGGACTACGCAATCCAGCATAGGATTAGTAGTGAGCGAGGTCATGTATCACCCAGCCGATGCGGGAGAAACGCTTGAGTTCATTGAAATGTATAACAACCGGGCGGTTTTCGAAGACCTCACCGGTTATGCATTCACAAACGGTATTCAGTATGTGTTCGAACCTGGGACAATTATTAATTCCCGGGAGTACCTGGTTGTAGCTCGCGATCCGGCTGCTCTGGAGGCGGCATACCCAATCAGCAATGTGCTGGGTCCTTTTACCGGCCGGCTCGGCAACGATGGTGAGCGTATCGATCTGTCCAACAATAACGGTGAGATTATCATCTCCCTGCGGTACGACGACGAAAGACCCTGGCCGGTGTCGCCCGATGGGACAGGGCACTCGCTGATTCTCGCCAGGCAGAGCGGCGATCCGCAGGAGGCGTCAACCTGGTCGCCCAGCATGCTTATCGGCGGCACGCCGGGCGGGGCTGATGAAATCCAGTCCGGCGGCTCCGACGAACCGACACAGGTGACACTCGTGGACATGGGCCACCCCGGTCGGTATTTCAAAGGGACACAGGAACCATCGCTGGGCCCCGGCGGCCAGGCTGCCACGACCTGGACGGAGCTCGGATTCAACGATGATCCTGTCAGGACCGGATGGCTCGATGGTCCCAGCGGGTACGGATACAGCAACGAGTCCGGCGAGCTGCAGTTAATCGGGACGCAACTGAACGACATGCAGGGAAACTATATCTCCATATATGCCCGTCTGCGGTTCACGCTGACAGCAGGGCAGGTCAGCGGCATGTCTGACCTGGAGACTGAGGTTTACTATGACGATGCTTTCGTATTGTATCTGAACGGCGTACGTGTGGCGGACTCCGGGGACATCTCCGGCAATCCGCCGCGATTTGACCAGGGTGGTGGACAGGCTACGGATGACCAAGTTGCTAATGTGAACCTGTCCAATCGGATAAACCTGCTGGTTCCAGGCACCAACGTACTGGCCATCCAGATTCATAATGCAACCCTCTCCAGCAGTTCCGATTGTGTTGGAACGCCGATCCTCCGTGCAGTCATAGAGACTCACAAGGGTGCCGTCGATCCCCGCGCACGCGTTGTAATCAACGAGGCGCTGGCCAACAGTGACGCGGCCACCGGCGCCGACCGGATCGAACTTTACAATCCAGGCCCAACCACGGTCGATCTGAGCAGCGTTTATCTAAGCGATGACGAGGCTGAGCTGCTAAAGTACAAGATTCCTGATGGTGTCATGCTGCAGCCAGGCGATTTCCTGGCGTTCAGTGAAGGCGAGTTCGGATTCGGATTGTCGGCTTCAGGCGAGACGATTTACGTGACGGCCGCCACGAATGACACTGTGCCCCTGCCGGTACGCGTGCTGGATGCTGTGAACTGCGGGGCAATGGAGCCGGAAGTGACGTTCGGCCGCTTCCCGGATGGGGCGGACTCTTTCTGCTTCCTTGCTTCGGCGACGTTCGGAGGGCCAAACGCCCGGCCGGCGATTAACGACATTGTAATCAATGAAATCATGTACCATCACGCCACGCGGGACGAACGCTACGAATATATCGAGCTGTACAATCGCGGCACCGGCACGGTCTCACTTGCCGGGTGGGCTTTCACCGACGGCATTACCTACACATTCGAGCCCGGCACGGAAATAGCGCCCGGTTCGTATCTTATTGTGGCAAAGGACCCGAACTTTATCGCGGGCGTGTATGACAATCTTAATATCGGTTCGAATCTTCTCGGGCCGTATGCGGGCGGGCTCGATGATCACAGCGAACGTATCCGGCTGTCGTACCCGTACAAAGACGTTGATTCGCTAAGCGGTGACATTAACGTCCTGACGATCACGGCCGATGAGGTTACTTATTACGATGGTGGCCGGTGGCCGAGCTGGGCCGACGGCCAGGGAGCCAGCCTGGAGCTGCGCGATCCGGACAGTGACAACGATGCGCCCGACGCCTGGGCCGACAGCGACGAGAGCGGCAAGACCGCATGGGAGCAGTTCTCATTTACTATCAACAGCAGCGATTCCAGGTACACTCACAATCGTGTAACCGTCTTTGACCTTTTGCTGCTCAATCGTGGTGAGGTGCTAATCGACGACCTCGAGTTGATTATCGGCGGCACGAGCCGCCTCAGCAACGACGGCTTCGAGAGCGGCGAGTCCGGCTGGCGATTTCTCGGTAATCACGTTCGCTCATTAGTGACCAAGGCGGACCGTCGCTCCGGTGCTCAATCACTGCACCTGATTTCGACCGGGCACGGCGACCCCGGGGCTAACCGCATCAACCAGTCGTTTTCCGGTGTCACGGCAAGTACGGTGACGTTCCGCGGCTGGGCCCGGTGGCTGCGGGGAACCCGGTTCCTTTTGTTGCGGACGAGCGAGCGTTCGCCAGTTCAGCCGCCTCGACCCGCCCATTCGTTCGAGCTGACCATGCCCCCTGACCTGGGCACGCCGGGCAGGCAAAACACGGCTTTTGTGTCTAACCGCGGGCCCGACATTCTCGATGTACAGCATACTCCCGTTCTGCCGGCCGGTGGTGAGCCGATTGTCGTAACCGCCCGCGTTACCGACAACGACGGCGTGGGATCAGTCACTCTTTTCTATCGCTCAGAGGGCAGCGGAACATTCAGAAGTACGTCTATGCTCGACAACGGTTCCGGCGATGATCAGATCAGCGGGGACGGAATCTATACAGCTTCGATTCCGGGGACCTCCAGCGGCACGATGCGGGCGTTTTACATCGAGGCCTCCGACGGCTCGGCGTCAACGCGGTTTCCAACCAAACTGGATCCGTCGGCGGATGTGCCGGACCGAACCTGCCTGGTTCGCATCGGAGATTCTCGGCCGAATACCAGGTTAGCGACCTATCGGATGTGGCTTTCGGATGACGTAATCAGCACGTTTCGATCGCGTCCCAATCTCTCGAACGAGCTGATGGATTGCACGTTTGTCTACAACAACACCGAGGTCTTCTATAATGTCGGCATCCGCTATCGCGGCAGCCCGTTCATCCGCAGCGGTTCAGGCCGCGACCCACGCAACCGCTACGCCTACCGTATCGACTTCAATCCGGACCGGAAATTCCACGGCCGTGAGGAGATAAATCTCGACAATACCGAGGGAGGCAACCGCGGCCCGCTCCAGGAACGCGCATCGTATTGGTTCTATAAGCAGATGGGTCTACAGTTTTCAATGCAGGAGTTCGTGCGCCCGATCATCAACGGGAACGCCCACTCCAATTTCGAGGACGTCCAGAAAATCGACGGCGACTATATTGGTGGATGGTTTCCCAACGATACTGAGGGCTACATTCATAAGATAGACGACTACTTTGAGTATTCGGCCGACGGCACGGGATTCTCGAACCTTGATGAAGGGCTTAAGTCCGACTCAAGTCACCCTCGGCTGAAGGAGACCTATCGCTGGGGGTTCGAGAAGCGGTCACATCGCGAGAACGACAACTGGGACCATCTTTTGGATTTTGCCGCTGCGTTTAATACACCTTCGAGCAGTACGCTGTATGAGAGAAATATCGAATCGGTTGTCCACCCCGAATACATGGCACGGGTCCTGGCGATCCGCCACGCCGTCGGTGACTGGGACAGCTATGGATACCGCCGAGGCAAGAATAACTTTTTCTACTATGCCCTGCCGGAGGGTAAATGGTATCTGCTGCCCTGGGACATAGACTTTACGCTCGGTTCGGGCGATGGAGCCAACACCGACCTGTTCTCCATGAATACCGGCCAGTTTCCGGAAGTAAATCAGTTCCTCAACTATCCCAAATACCAACGAATGTACCTGCAGGCCTACGCGGAGCTTGTGAACGGTCCGTGGCAGACCTCATACGGGACGGCCAATCCGCCAACGGAGTTCGATAAGTTTCTGGATGATGCGGCTAACGCTTTGATAGCCGATGGTCAAGGCAGCGGCCGAAGGGATGCTATCAAACGGTTCGTGCGAGACCGCCGGAGCTATATTTTAATGCAGATTCCGTCTCTGACGTTCGAGATTACGACCAACAGCGGCAGCGATTTCTTTACATCGGCATCGACGGTAACGATCAAGGGTGTCGCCCCGATGGAAGTAGCGGGGATTTCGGTTAACGGCACGTCCGTACCGGTAGAATTCTCGGGCAGCAGCGTGTTCGAAGTGGATGTCGAAATCGCAGAAGGCCCGAATCTGCTCAATGTTCAGGGATTAAACGGTGTTGGAAATCCCGTAACCGGTGCTAAGGACTCCATTACGGTAACCCGCATCATGCCTTGTGTGATTACCTCGGTAATACCGAATCAAGTATATAACGATGGTACGTCACAGATTACGATAAACGGAAGCGGCTTTGAGCCGGGATCGGCCACCTCAGTGGCGCTAACCCTACTCTCGGAAGAGGTCGGTTTTGATGCCCTTTACGTCCAGAGCAATCAGGCGTTTGATCTTATTGACGCGGCGACACTTCTGCTGGACGATCCGGGCCGCAGCGTTGGGAATCCTATCCATGCAGTTCATGAATGGATCAACCTCTGGAATACTGGTGGTCGTGGGTTATTCACCTCTAACGAACAAAGGTTTGCGCCGCCGTTCCAGAGGGGTGCCGACAACTTCGCTGTGCGGTTTACAGGCTATATTTTCGCCCCTTCTCCGGGAGTACGGTACTTCGGCGTGAACTGTGACGACGGATTCAGCTTGTGGATAGGCGGTCAACTCGTCGGGGAATATGCGGATTCCCATAATCCGGCTACAACTGATGTGACGCAAAACCGAACCGATGGTACAATGACCTTCGACTTTCCAGCCGCGGGCAGTTACTATTTAATCCTTGACTACTATGAAAATGGAGGGGGGGAGGAGATCGAGTTCTTCCAGACCAACTCTAACGGCGCCGATCGTCGATTGATTAATGTCGACTCCGAGCTGGTTGTGTTCCGGGACAACGACACGAGAATTGACGCGACCAACATTGTGATTGTGGACGAGAATACGATTACCTGCCAGGTCGATCTGGATGGCGCTGAGCCCGGGGCATGGAACGTGGTTGTAACGCCGGAGTATGGCGATACCGCACGGTGCGTTCTGCCCGGCGCAGTGCAGATCATCAGCCAATAAACCTGTACGGTAGAGTAGACGCTCCATATTATTGACGATTGCCGAATGAAGATTTCAAAATCGCAAATCGAAAATCGAAAAAATGACTTTCTATGGGGCTTTAATGACTTTCTGTTCTTTGAAGACTTTGCCGGTCATGTAATCTGTGAAGGTTACCTTGACTGTTAATGGTTCTTCCAGACTCTCGATTTTGTCGGCTACGTCGAATGTTAATCTGTAATTGATGGTTATTAAGGTGGCAAACCAGAGCTCTTTCAGCTCATTTGACTCAACGCGCCACTCGTCGAGCAGAGCCTCGCTGTCAGCCTTGTTCAGGTCCCATAGCTGAACGTCCACGGCGCCAACCGCCTTTATTGTGTCACCCTGTTCGTCGGCCGGTTTTATATAGACAATCAGCTTTTCCTTCTTGCCGTCTTTGTCTTTATCAAAGAAGCCTGTATATCTGCCAATCTTGACACTCTTAAGCCGATTGAGGTTTTCGAGCTTTACCTCTTTGGGCAACCCGGACAGTACCTGTACTTGTTGCTTGAGCTGTTTGTTCTCGATCTCGGACTGTTCGATTTGCTTTTGTAGCTGTGTTTTCTCCTGCGTCAATTGTTCTATCTGCACGGCCGGCGATTCTTTCCCATTAGGATTTGCACAGCCTGTGACCAGGATTAGAAAAGTCAAAATGCAAAATGCAAAATGTAAATTTGATGAAGTCATCATCGCTTTGCGTTGATTCGACAATTTTGATATTGGACATTGGATGTTCATTATTCTTGCTCCGGCTCCTGCTCTCTGACGATTTCGGGCGCCTTTTGCAGTATCCTGTCGGCTAATCCGTATTCGATCGCTTCGGCTGCATCGAGCCAGAGATTCCGGTCACAATCTTTCTCGACTTTCTCGGTGGTTTGGCTCGTATGCTGTGCCAGGATATCGTAAAGGCGAGCGCGCAGCCGTAATATTTCCTTTGCTTCGATATCCAGATCGGTAGCCGGCCCTATCAATTGCCCTGATATCAACGGCTGGTGCAGGAGGATCCTGTTGCTGGCTAATAGGAACCGCTTACCCGCATGGCCGCCGGCCAATAACACCGCCGCCATACTTGCTGCCTGCCCGACGCAATACGTCGCAACCTCGCAGCGTAAAAACTGCATCGTATCATAGATTGCAAGCCCTGCCGTGATCGAGCCGCCGGGCGAATTGATGTAAAAGTGAATGTCCTTCTTGGCATCTTCATTGCTCAGGAAGAGCATCTGGGCGATGATTAGATTAGCAGTCACATCATCAATCGGCCCGCCGAGAAAGACGATTCTGTCCTTCAACAATCTTGAATAAATATCATAGGCACGTTCCGTTCGGCCACTTTTCTCAATAACTATTGGCACCAGATTCTGATTTAAGCTCATGTTTTGTTCCCCGTATTGCGTTTTTACTTCTTGTCTTTCTCGTCTTTGTTTTCTTCCTTTACTTCTTCCTTTAGGACTTCATCGATAAGGCCGTATTCGTGAGCCTCTTCGGCAGTCATATACCTGTCTCTTTCAGTCTCAGCGGCAATTTTTTCGACCGGCTGACCGGTATGTTTTGCGAGCAGTTCATTTATCATGGACTTAGCCTTGAGTATCTCTTCGGCCTGTATCTTGATGTCGGCTGCCTGGCCGCTGACTCCGCCCCAGGGCTGGTGCAGCATTACTTTCGCGTGCGGAAGGGCGTGACGTTTGCCCTTTGTGCCGGCTGCCAGTATTATGGCGGCTCCGGATTGAGCCCTGCCTATGCAATAGGTCGCAATCGGAGAGCTGACAAACCGCATAGTATCGTAAATGGCCATGGTATCATCCACGCTGCCGCCGGGAGAATTGACGTACAGGCTGATTTCACTGCTGCGCTTCAGGTTGTCGAGGTACAGCATCTTCATGATGACTTCGGCAGCTCTTTGATATGATATTTCGCCTATCAGAAAGACGATGCGGTTCTCCAGCAGCATATCGTCGAGGCTCATCTGGCGATAGCGTTGATACTGGCCGTATTGATTGTAAACGTCCATATTTGTGGTCTCCATTTTGTAATGATTTGCGAAGTGGAATCCCTTCGTAATATCTTGTGCTTGATGCTCAATAGACATTCATTACTCCCTTTACTTGGCCGATACCATGTATTTTCAGGATTGTTTTTCCTCAGGTTCGACTGATTTTTTTGCTACTTTTTTTTCGGCTTTTTTCACTGATTTCTTATCGGTTTTCTTGGTTTTTTTAGCTTTCTTCCCGGGCTTTTTCTCCGTTATTACTGCCGTTTCGAGCAATTTTGCAATGCACTTATCCTGGCGCACCTCCAAACTGAATTGAGCTAACGAGCCGTTGCGTTCCATATCTTCTCTCATCCTCTCGGGCCGCTGTCCTCTCTGCATGGCTAATTGGGCGATATGGCCGTTAATTTCTTCATCAGTCACATCAATCTCGAGCTTGTCGGCAACTTTATCCATTATGAAGAAAGTTTTTAGCTGTTGTTGGGCCTGCTGTTCGCTGCCGGCCTTAAGCTGCTCTACCTGCTCGCCGATCTGCTCGCGGGAAAGTCCCCGCATGAGCAAGTTCGTATATTGTCTTTGCAGCACGCTGCTGGCCTGCTCGGCCACAACATTCATCGGCAGGTCGAAATCGGTTTTGTCGAGCAGATACTCGTAAATCTGCTCGGTCATCTCCGTTCGGCTTTGTGCTTCCAGCCGGCTATGAAGCGTATCTTGAATTTTTTCCCGCAGCTCGTCTTTATTTTCGGCATCGTATCGTTTGAGGAAGTTTTCGTCAAGTTCAGCAGGTTTTAGCCATTTGATATCTTTGATGCTTATCCGGATGTCCACTTTTTTGCCGCGATATTCTTCTCTGAAAAAAGTTTTCGGGACATCGACACTTGTCTCTTTGGTTTCTTCCGCATTGGCCCCGACCAGCAGCTCATCGAGCTTCTCAACGGGGATTGCCCCGACAAAACCATTCTGTCTTACATATATCTCGACGTTGTCCAGTTTCTGTTCTTCTTCAATTCCCTCTGTTTTAAGAACCGCATCGGCAATGATCTGGTCTTCAAGCTCGACAGAACCTTCCTCCCGCGGGGTCCATACACCCGACCATCTCTGCATTTGCTCAATTTCTCTGTCGATCTGCTCGTCCGTAACTTCGAGCTTTGTCTTGGTGACTGGAATGCCTTCGAGCTGCGGCAGGTCAAATTCCGGACGTACTTCGACCTCGAAATCAAACGTCAGAGAGCCTTCGGTCGGCAGTTCTATATTTTCAAAGTCAATGTCCGGCTCGCCGATGGTTTGCAGCTTGTTGTCTTCAATCGCCGACTTGCTCGCATCGGCCAATAAAGTCAATTTGATTTGCTCTGTCGTCTCTTTTCCGAATCTCTTCTCCAGGAGCCGACGGGGTGCTCGACCTTTTCTAAAGCCCGGCACAAGGGCTTCTTTACCCAGTTCCTCATATTGTTTGTCTGTGGCTTTTGTGATTTTCTCTTGGACTATCTCTATGGTGACTTTCTTTTTGCAGGGGCCTGCTTCTTCGATTGTCACTATATCTTTCGGTTCCGGAGAGTCTTCTTTCTTCTGTGCTTCGGGTTGTTCTTCCTTCAGCTCGGTAGTTTCTTCTTCCTTTAGTGCTTCGGGGTGTTCTTCGTCAGCCATTTCCTTGCTCCCTACGATTTTATAAAACCTTCAAATATTAAATAAAAAAGGCGTCAGGGAAACAATTCCCTTAGCCCGGTCTTCGTGGTTTTCAATCCCGCGCCTATCAGTTCAGACACATAGTTGATAGGAGCCGGACCTAAACGTATCGGAGACCAACGCCAAACTACACTTAGCCGGTAGCTCACCGATACTATTTAGCCGTTGGTATTTAGCCGTTGGTATTTAGAAAAAAGATTCAATCTAATCAAGTCAAGTACAACCGATGTAACGACTAAATACTATCGACCAACAACTATAACAAAGCGGGCGATGAGATTTGAACTCACGACATTCACGTTGGCAACGTGACGCTCTACCACTGAGCTACGCCCGCATATTCGTATCTCGTTTTTATCTCGTATCCCAAGCTTTACTCTGTAATTAACATGATACTAACGGCAAATTATAAGGTCTCTTGTCGTCTATGCAAGGCATTTTTTTACAAAAATTTTGATGTATTTCGGCAAAAAACAGCCAAATGGTGATTGGAAATCTATGGAAGACGTGCGATATCCACCTGCTGCCATATATGTAAACCGCCTTCGATAAATCTAAAAAAGCCATTTTTTTTAAGAAGATTGATTGCGATTGTCTCTTATATCTATGGTATAATATCCCTTGCCGGCAACCGAGATATCATAATATTATTAGAGTAAGAATTGATTCAAGAAGAGATAGTTAAGAAAATGATCGAAGAATACCCGGAGACAGGCAGAAAACGGATTTATGTACTTCTGTTTTTGTTGATACTGCTTGGGGGATTAGCAATTTATTTTGCCATTAATACAACAACGGAACCGAATACCGTTTTGGCTGAGCAGGGCAAAGAGGCTGATGCCAACCAGCCGCTTGCCGAGCCGAACCAGCCCAAAGCAGGGCCGAATCAACCGCCGGCCGAGCCAAACCAGCCTGCTGTCGAGCCGAACCGGCCTCCTGCCGAGCCTAATCAACCGCCCGGCCGGGAGATGGAAGATCCTAACGATAAGAAAGTGCTTCGTCCTGTCCACAAACATCCGGCTTTTACTGAACGGGTCGTAGAACGGGCAAGAATGGTCGACTGGCAGATCGAGGCGCGGACCGTCAAGGATCCTAACGTCCTATCGGCGATGAGAACTGTGCCGCGGCATGTTTTTGTCCGGTCGACGGAGCAGCGCTCCGCCTATAATGACAATCCGCTGCCCATAGGTTATCAGCAGACTATCAGTCAGCCGTATATCGTGGCCTTTATGACTGAGGTCCTAAAGCTAACGCGCAATTCCAAAGTCCTGGAAATCGGTACCGGCTCGGGCTATCAGGCCGCGGTTTGTGCCGAAATTGCGCAGCAGGTTTATACTATCGAGATCGTCGAAGAGCTTGCCAAGAGCGCCAGGCAGCGCCTCAAGGAGCTGGGCTACCGGAATGTATTCGCCAAAGCCGGCGACGGGTATTTCGGGTGGCCGGAACACGCTCCTTTCGATGCGATAATTGGCACTGCCGCGGCCGGACGTATTCCTGAGCCGCTGATCGAGCAGCTAAAGCCGGGTGGACGAATGATCCTGCCGTACGGAAGTCCGAGAGGCTTCCAGTATCTGGTACTGATTACAAAAGATAAAGAGGGTAATATTAGCCGCAGAAATGTTATGCCGGTCCGATTTGTTCCCATGACCGGTGAAGTGCAAAAACCCGAAGAAGAATCCAAAGAATAAATCCCGGCTTTGAGCACTTATCTTATTTTATTGGCCCTCTGCGACCGAGAGGCCAATATATCTTATACGCTTTGCCGATCACATCGCTCAGGGGGATGGCTCCGAAAGCTCTGCTGTCATGGCTATCGGCACTGTTGTCACCGATAACAAAAATGTTATTCTCCGGCACTCTGTACGGCTCTGCCTCCATGCCGACGTAATCCCTGGCGGGAGATTCGATGTCTTGGAGGGCTGGATGTTGGACTTTTTGCCCGTCGATGTAAAGGATTTTGTTCTTGATCTCAAGTGTCTCGCCCGGAAGCGCCGCGACACGCTTGATATACGTTATATTGGAATCTTTCGGTGACTTGAAGGCCACAACATCGCCGCGCTTGGGAACGTATTGTCTGGTCTTTCTAACAAATAACCTGTCGCCGGGAAGAAGTGTTGGTTTCATCGCTCCAGTAGGCAAGAAAAAAGGTTCGGCGACATATGCTCTGAACGCATGCCGATTATAGCCATTAAGCAGATACGAGCATAAGATAACAATAGCGATAATCGATATCGTTCTATTGGACGGCTCTCGCCGAATCGGTGCCGATATGTACGCATGATAACAAACAAACATGGAAAAAAACGCCCACGAAACGACATACAACGACGGAAACTTCATGCTGACCATCAGTAGAACACCTGTGATTATTATAAATCCGATACCCAACAGCCGCTTCTTGATATAAATCTGGCCGAGACCCGGTATCAGGTCCGAAAGAAAGAGTGCCAGCCAGGCGTCCTTTCCTTGTTTTCTCTCGGTTTCGAAGTTGTCTGAATTTGCCTTTCTCGCGCATTTGTGGGCGTCAAAGAGGTTCCAAATCCAGAGAATTAAAAAAGCAACATAAACTCCTGCCGTAAAAAGGATGTCACATTTCGGGCTAAGTACGGTCCAGATTGAAAAACAAATCAGAGCGGCTGCTGTGAATATAAGGATACTCCCCCGCCATTTCCTTCCGGAATAGATTTGCCCGATGCCGGCAATGAAAAAAGATAACACCACCGCAAGCCAGGGCTCCTTTGGACAGTTATCACTTTTTTTCATAGCATCTCTCTTGTGCAATATCCTGCTAACAGGTCAAGTGCAGGGCGCCGGCGACGTTTTCACCTTTCCCGGCTAATTCATTGAACCTCGACACGGCCTTGTGCGTGTTAGCAGTAAACAGTTCGATTCCGTGTTCCCGCAAAACCTGACTTAGATCTTCCGAAACCTTCATCAGCCCCGATGCCCCGCAGCCGACCACCAGAGTCGCGGGCCTGGCTGCTATGATCGGCTCAAGGTCTTCCACAGCCAGCAAATGCCCCTGTTTTCTCCGCCAATGGGCCTGGACGGAATCGCCAAGAATTAGGCAATCACTGTTATACGCCGTCCCGTCAATCACGATTTTCCCGAATTGATATGAATCAATATACATCGCCGCATATTTTACTAAATGAAACGCCCTAATACGCTTTTTAGACTACACCCGGATGAGCTTACGACTAATAGCGGGGAAATACAAGATAAAACATCTCATAACCTGCCGCATAACGGCATTATCCTCTTCGGACTTGCTCCTGAGGGAAAATCATCGTATCTTATAGGCTGGACGCCGGGTAGCAGGACACATGAAACATTACGCTGGACATTATGAGAGAATAAGGAATGGCCCTCAATAAAAGCAAAGAATGTGATGAGCAAGTCAGCGGCAAAGCAGATTCTTGCCCTCACTGCGGCGCACCGGTCAAAGGCCGCACGGCCAAGAAGCGGAAGAAGTGGCACGAGAGAACATCTGTTACTTTATGCGTGGCGGCCGGGCTGATTATCGTGGGTTTTGGATTTATCCACGTAATCACAGGTGTGGTGTCTCCTTTTGACCTGCCGTTTGATATCGTTCTCAAAGAATCCTTTGGCTATCGTGAAACATTCATAAACGCCCGGAAAATAATTGCACTTCCATACACCGCAGCGAAAATCAAGTATCCGCTCAGTTGCAAAGCTCTCCAGAGCAGGAACTATATCGAGTCCGGCGGCGTTTTTGAGACAAGAATGACCCGTCACTTGCGGGAGGATATGAAAACATGGCAGGCGGAATTCGAAAGAGCACTGAATAAGCCGGAGCGGCAATGGCAGGACAAATTGATGGGGTTTACTCCGGGAATTGAGGCGGATCCCGAGGATCCCAATGCCTGCAACAATCGGGGAATCGCCTCGGCCAAGGATGGGCAATATGAAACAGCAATCGCCCAGTTCACCAGGGCTTTCCAGAGAAATCCGGTATTTGCCGAAGCCTATTACAATCGAGGGCTTGTTGACCTGGCAATAGGCCAGTTAGGCCAGGCGATCTCCGACTTCACCAAAGCCGTGGAGATAAAACCGGGATTCGCCGAAGGCTATTCCAGCCGGGGGCCCATTTACGTTGCGATGAGCCAGTACGAACAGGCCATCTCCGACTTCACAAAGGTAATTGAGAACGATCCGGCTTCCGCCGAAACCTATTTCAGGCGGGGCCTCGCCTGCTATGCAGACGGCCAATACGACAGAGCGTGGGAGGACGTGCGTAAGATACAAAGCCTCGGCTTGCCTGTACCTCCGGAATTTCTAACACTCCTGCGTGCAGCTTCAGGAAACCAACGATAAATTGAGGCACAGCAACATTTACCTGATGGGTGCCCATGCATATCCGGCTTCTTTCTGACGAACAATAACCAGGCTGCAGGGGGTCTTGGTTCTTATTTTTCAAAAAATCCCGTTTTTCAATATCATCAGGGCATATCCGGCCCGCACTAAAAATAAAGATTTTTTCCTTGTGTTGAATCTCCTAATGTGCTATAAGATGAATAGAATATTGAAGTTTGGGTATTTGATGGTGGGTGTGTCGTCCAGTCAATTCATAGTGCCCTCGAACGGTAGCTGAAAATCATAGTTGAGTTTCATCGGCAGTAAATTCAGATTGTATTAAGGGATCATTGATGATGCACAGAAAAAAGGCATTTACTTTAATTGAGCTTCTGGTTGTCATTGCGATTATTGCGGTACTAATGGCGATATTGATGCCGGCTTTGCGAAGGGTAAAGGAGCAGGTGCGGAACCAAGCCTGCGTCTCCCACCTCAGAAGCATAGGTCTTGGAATCGTTATGTACCTACAGGACAACGATTACAAGATGCCCGACTTTCATACACATACAGGTGCTTCTAATGGGCATCTCTGGTATACTGCCGGCGGAAACTTGCTTAAAGCAAGTGACAATCATTCATATTGGGGTGTAATCTATCTGGACTATGTAAAGGAGCTGGAGCTTTTCGGCTGCCCGACCTTCAAAAACTTCTCTCAGATAGTAGCACAAGACATGCTATATGACGAAGGTGAGGTAGATAATGCTGCGTATTCCATGAATGGCTGGCTGACCAAGGAGAATTCTACTGCTCTGCCGCGTCATGCGGAAATTATCGTCGCGCACGATCATATGGAACCGAGAATCGAGAATGGAAACGATATGCTCTGCCCCGATTCAAGCGGCAGAAATCTCACACATTACAGGGAGGGCGGCGGCCGGTCGAACTGGTATCGTGGTATCTTCAGGCATTCTGCAAGAAATACCGGTGACGATTTTGAAACAGGTGGGGAACTCAACTGCCTCTGGCTGGACGGTCATGTTACTGCCTTCAAGGAAACATTGGGCGAAGAAATACCGAAACGCTGGTACGACCCACTCGGAAAGAATTGAGTTTGGCGCGTAGAACACTATAACCGGACGGCTTTGAAAAGAATCCACACGGTATCTGTGAACACAATAGCGGGTCATGATGAGAATCTACAATCATCATGCTCACTGCCTTTCGTGGCATAAAGCCATGCCATGTGTCTGAGCCTTAATCGGACACAAACGATATCAAAGGTTTGCGCTCTCAACTGTCCTCAGCGAGGACTCCGGAAGGATTGAGTATCCTGTCTTGTTTCTTGCCGAAGCTGCCAATAGTACGAGGACGGCTCAATTCGGGCTCTTGAATGACCTGGTCGCTTCCGGTTATTTCACGCCGGAGTTGTTCGTTGGCAGCCTTCAACTTGGCGAATTGCTGCTCAAGGCACTCCTCGGCCTGTTTATACTTGGCGGTTTCCTGCTGGAGCTGTTCGATTAGTTTCTGAAGGTTCTTCCACTTTTTTGTGGTTTCTTTCCATCGCTTCTGGCTTCCATCGTTTTTCGAAATGGATACTATGCGGCGACTGTTAGTATCACCTTCGGATCCCTGATGAGCTCCCTTACCTGAATCTAAATTGATCCCGATGGTCGAAGAGCTTTTTTCGATTCGCTTTGTTACGATCCTTTTGGCCTTTGCTTTTCGTCTTTGTACAAGAATTAACAAAAACAGAACCAGAGCTGTTATGGCTATTGTCTGAAGTTCCCATCCGGCCCACTCTCGTCCGGAGTATAGCCACGAGACGTATTGTGTGAATGTATTCATAAGGCTTTCTACGGTCATTTTTTACCTCCTAAATATAGTACTAATCGCTAATCCATTTGCGTCCACTTTCACCGTAAGACCTTTTTCGCTTTAACTTTAGTCCGCGTAGAAGTTGCCGTGGTTATCATAAGAAGGACAGTGAAGATTTGTTTGCTCATTTGGCGTTCCTTCGCAATAAAATACGGCCTCCGGTTCAAACCATTATCTGGTTACCCTCTTGTTGCCTCTGGGTTCTCGAACAAGTGTTTTTCTGTGGAAGAAAGCCGGATGCGAAACGAAAAAAGGCCTTCTCACCACTTCTCCTTTTACACTGTTGGTATTTTGTTGGTGCCGGCAACGCATGTCAACAAAAAAGTCCTATAAAATTATTTTTTTCGGCTATAACAGATATGGCCCGGTATAATCCCATACTGAACCGGTTCAGGACTACCTGAAAACCGCTTTAGTAATATTCTAAAGGGTCTAAAAGCGCATTCACGAAGTGCGGAGAATATTGTACATTGTACGTATATCCTTATTTGTTGCTTGTTGCCCACTTGACAAAAGCACTAAATCCGGTTATAGGAAGTAAACAAATTGGTTTAATTGGGGTTTGGGAAGATAATGAAAATAGCAAAAGTTACTGCACAGGAACTGTTGGATTCGCGAGGTAATCCGACGATTGAGGCCATTGTGATTCTGGAGAACGGATTGACGGCCACTGCCATGGTTCCATCCGGGGCCTCAACGGGAATACATGAGGCATTGGAATTGCGAGATGGCAACCCCCGGCGCTATTTGGGCAGAGGTGTGTTACAGGCCGTAGCTCATGTCAATGAGATGATTGCGCCCGCTGTCGTGGGACGCGATGTCACCGACCAGGCGGGTATTGATAATCATCTGCTGGAAATCGACGGTACTCCCAATAAATCTAAGGTAGGGGCCAACGCCATTTTATCGGTGTCTATTGCCTGCCTGAAGGCCGGTGCTTTGGCTAATGGAGTTCCATTCTTTGAGTATGTGGCGAGCCTGATTGATGAGCGTCCGGTTGAGAAGTTTACCATGCCGATACCCATGATGAACGTGCTGAACGGCGGCAAACATGCCGAGGGTTCCGCCGATCTGCAGGAGTATATGATTATGCCGATTGGCGCGCCATCTATTGTCGAGGCGGTGCGCTGGGGCGCGGAAATCTTCCATCATCTGGGCGGAATCATTCAGAAAAAGGGCTGGCCCACTACCGTAGGGGATGAAGGCGGCTACGCTCCGCCGGTCCGTTCAAACGAGGAACCTCTTCAACTGATTATGGAGGCCATGGACGAGGCGGGGTACACCCCCGGCACTCAGATCGGAATCGCGTTGGATCCTGCGGCCTCGGAACTTCATCAAAACGATCGATACCATCTGGAAAAAGACGGGCGCAGGGACCTGACCAGCGAGGAAATGGTCGAGCTTTATGTCGAATGGGCCAGAAAGTATCCTATTGTCTCCATCGAGGACGGCCTTGCGGAAGAGGACTGGGATGGATTTGCCCATCTCTGGCAAGAAACCGACAATGCGATTCAAATTGTCGGCGACGATCTTTTTGTCACTAATGTCGAACGCGTGGAAATGGGAATCCGGAAAAAGGCCGCTAATTCCGTCCTTATCAAGGTCAACCAAATCGGAACCATTACCGAATCGCTCCAGACAATCAAGCTGGCGCATCAAAACGGCATGACCTGTATCATCTCGCACCGGTCGGGTGAAACCGAATTGCCCTTCGAGGCCGACTTTGCCGTAGGCACGCATGTGGGGCAGATCAAGATCGGGTCGCTATCGAGATCCGAACGCGTAGCTGAGTACAATCAGCTCATGCGAATCGAACGGGAGCTTGGAGACAGGGCCCGGATGGCTCGCTTTGTCTTTTCGCCAAAACCGGCTTAGCGGCTGGTCACGGCGCCGGTCGTAACAGGCGGAGCATATCCCTGCTTTTGAAAAGAAGGTGAGGTTACAGTACGGAAAGATACATTGCCAACAATGGTGAAATCCAGCTCACCTGCAAGGAGGCAAAGACCAAATGGGGTATATCATCAGGTAAATTCCTGCGAGCAATTGGCCGGCTCGTAGAAGCCGGACTCATTGATATAGCCAAGTCTGGATTTGGTTTGCACAAAGACGTCACTTTACATGCGATATTCCTGCTGCAGGCCATTCTAAGTGGTACCGGGCATGTCTGTCTTTGTATACCAATACGATGAAAAACTACAAAATACTCTAAAGTATCTTCGCAGCAAGCAGGACTAAAAAGCCTATTGTGCCAAGAATCCAAAGCAATATAATCCCCGTGTCATCTGTGTTCTGGTTTGCTTGCTTATGCGGTTGTTTTCCCTCGTATTCTGCTTGGTTGTAGCGATATTGCCAATATGCTGTACTACTATCCAGGTTGTCTAAAAGTTGTCTTTCTTGCTTTTTCATGAGTAGACCCTCCCAGTATAAAGTATAAAACATAAATCATGCAAGTGCAAATGGAACTAATATGTCAAGGATAAGAGGCTGGTAAGAGGGTTGGAACGTACCCACTTGCCGGTTAAGTAATTGTTATAAAAGGGCTTACGCAAAAAGTAAGAGGGTAAGATAGTAGGAGCGAAAAAGTTCTATATACGTATGTATAGTCGCATTAGAGCATACGCTCTCTTGTTGCCTAAATATTCATACTCATTTTTTTTTATTTAACTTATAAAAAAAGGTTCTTACCTTCTTATTTTTTAGATAAGTGCTTGATAAAAAAGAAGTTAGAGACAAGAAGATTGTTCTGTAGCCTTCTTGCCACCCTCTTATTAAGTCTGATTAGGCGGCAAATTGTCAGACTGGATGGATCAACTGGAATTGTAACAAGGAAAGAGGATTTGAAACAAATAAATGCGGAGGGTTCAAATTGTGAAATGGCAGCCGTCTTCGTTTGGCAACGAAAGTGGAGACAAGAGAGCCAAAAAGGGCGATATACCAAGTCCCGATAACTCTTTTATAGTGGAACACTTAGGCACCGGAACAGATGGCTTGTCATCGATTGACATAGAACGGAGCAGGAGGGATTCGAACCCCCGGTACCTTTCGGTACAACGGTTTTCAAGACCGTCGCCTTAAGCCGCTCGGCCACTGCTCCTTCGTATTTTGCATACTTTACAACCAGCAGGCCGGCATTGCAAGAAAATTAGGGGCAACTGCCCGGGCTCCATCTAAACCGATAGTGCAAGAGCAACAAACGTAAATCAGACAATAAAGCCAACGCTTCCGCCGGACTACAGTGTCCAGTTATTTTGATACTCCGGGCGGATGTACCGGTCCGCTTCGGGAGCGTTGGTTGCTTTCATATTTTGCCCGTCCCAGGCCAATTTCCTGCCGGTACGCAGGGCGACATTGCCCAGGAGAACCATCTCGGTCATCGGGCCTGCGTAGTTGAAGTTCGAGCTTGCGGGCTTGCCTCCCTTGCAGGCGTCGATCCAGTCTCTGTGGTGTCCTTTGGATCGGACAAGCGTCCTGGGCGGCCGTTTATAGGCTTTCATCTTGGTCTCGGGGATGATTCGGGGATTGCCGCCCCAGCCGGGACACATGATCTTGCCCTTATCGCCCACGAAGAGAATTCCGTTGCCGCCGCCGGTCAGTTCCCTGCCGGGTTCCAGCTCTTCCGGACGCGGCGGCATCAGCCCGCCTCCATACCAGGTCACCTTGACCGGCGGCATGTTCTTGCGGGCGCCGAACTGATAGTGGATGGTCGATGTTGACGGCGTCGTTTCCGGATTGATTCCGCTCGAACTGGCTTCAACGCTTATCGGATGACCTAATTCCAAAGCCCAGAAGGCGGGATCCATATTATGGCAGGCCATATCTCCGATTGCTCCTGTTCCGAAGTCCCACCAGCCGCGCCAACTATACGGTGCGTACGCCGGGTGATAAGGCCTTCGCGCCGCGGGGCCGAGCCATAAATCCCAATCCAATCCGGATGGTACCGGCGGTGTTTCCTTGGGCCTGGCTGTTCGATTCCCTCCCCAGCCGGCTCCCGTATGGCTCCATGAATGCACTTCCCGCACATCTCCGATTGCGCCGTCCCGAATCCATTCGACGGTGAGCCGAATTCCTTCGCCGCTGTGACCCTGGTTGCCCATCTGCGTGGCGACTTTGGCCTGCCTGGCTGCTTCGGCGATTTTGCGGGCTTCATGGATCGAGTGCGTCAGAGGTTTCTCGCAATAGACGTGCTTGCCGTTTTTTATTGCCGCCATGGTTGCTGTTGCGTGGATGTGGTCCGGCGTCGCTACGAGCACCGCATCGATGCCTTTTTCTTCTTCGAACATTCGGCGGAAATCGATATAGCATGCGCAGCCTTTGTAACTTCCGGTCGATTTTTGGCCGGCGTAATGTTTTTCGATGAGCTGACGGGCAGGCTTTCTTCCTGCCACGCCGCCGTAATAGAAGCGGCTGTAATCGGATTGCTCGTTGACATCGCAAATTGCCATTATTTGTACGTCCGCGTGCCCGAGCAGGCCCTTGATATTTTGTGTGCCCTGACCGCCTGTACCGATGATTGCTACATTGAGCTTTTCGCTCGGCGGTGTGTATCCACTGCCTCCCATCACGTATCGTGGAACCACGGTAAACGCCGCTGTAGCGGCAGCAGCACTCCCGATGAACTGACGCCGGGAAATCTTTGCGTTCTTTGACTTGCCTGTTCTGTGATGACTTTTCATATCAATGTTCTCCAAAAAGTTGACCCATCCAAATTGTGCCGGGACCTAATGTTGGCTCATATCACCGGTTGATATTATATCCATGCGCTGCTGTAGCTACAATGTATTTATTCGAGTCGTCCGGTCCGGATTTGGCCGATTCTCCAGATTCCATCCGTCGAGAGTTAAGACGGCCTGGTCATTTGTGGCTGAAAATGTGGCCTCGATGGTTCTGGTTTCGCCGGGCAGCAGGCTCACGTAATTATCTTCCCAGAAGACCGGCAGGATTGTTTCGCCGCTTTTTTTCTCCGACACTTTCAGCTCTATGAAAAATGCGATTGTCTCGCCGGCGTTGTGCAGTGTTGCCGTCATTTTCATCTGTTCACCAGTCATCTCGGCATGATACTCGAAGTTAACTCTTGCAGGCGGCAGCGAATTCAGTGCGGTCAGGTCTGCGAATTCTTTACTGGGTGTGTAATAGGGCCAGGGCTCGACCTTAGTGTCGTAGTCCAAAACATCCGGCCTGGTTGACAGCCAGTAGAAGTTATTGCCGATTTCGTTACCCTTGTCATTATTGAGCCTGAGATCGAGAAAATACGTCGTAGTGATGTTATCAAGTATAGGAAGCTCGAAGATTTTGGCCGACGATTCCGGTTGGGCGTCAAGCGCAAAAGTTCTGTTGAAGACTTCCGCGGAATTTATATCCAGAATCCGAACGGTCGCTTTCAGATTCCGGAACGCTGTTATATGGTCGTTTACAATGTAGATGCCGCGGTCGCCGTAGTTGTAGAGCAGGTGCAGCGGTTCGCAGGCTTTCTTTGCTGCGTAGAACGCTGCTGTCGGCATGAGGTATTTGTCATAAAGCTGCCAGTACATCTTCGGCCAGGCGGCGTTGAGCATCCACTGGACGATTCCGGTGGCGGTGCCTTTGTTTGCCCGAAACGCTTCGAACATCGGCCGCATCAATTCATAATTTAAGACCTGCGCTTTTACGGCGAATTCCTCGACGCCGGCCGGCTCGCCGTAGCGGCGATTTATCGCTTCCCGATATCGATCTAACGTGCTAAATTCGTTCAATCCGCAGTGGAATTCCCAGAATTCGTCAATCGGCCAGAGGTGATCTTCGGGAATCATTTTTTTGATGCTCTCCAGCACAGGCAC
>Ga0307380_10000982_pt1 | contig 42962 bp, 33 predicted proteins | sample UN3MG_FD_202239 | JGI IMG/M metagenome (GOLD analysis project Ga0307380, IMG submission 202239) | Soil microbial communities from Risofladan, Vaasa, Finland - UN-3 | ecosystem: Environmental > Terrestrial > Soil > Coastal area > Acid sulfate soil | place: Finland: Risofladan, Vaasa | collected...
TTTTCCGATGTACTCCTCACGCTCCGCGTGAGGGTGTGCCGCTTGGCCTCACGCGGAGCGTGAGGAGTACGACACTTATTGATTCGCCGGTCCTTAGCGGGCTGATTCGTCCGCCCTGTCTCGGTGCAACCCGCTACTTCGGCGCTCCGGTTTCCCAACCGTCCGAATCCGAGGGCATGGCTCGCCACGCTCACATTGCTCCGATTCATCGGGGCAAGCGTAGCCGGACCGAATACGTCCGGTCAGTCCGAACGGCTCTCAGACAGATCCCCAGCGCGATGGGGAGCGGCGCATGTAGCCCTCCGTTTGCCCATGCTCACGGTTGTCGTCTGCGCGGAATCAGCCGCGGCCCGATCGAACTTCCTCGTGGTCGGTGATCCCTCGACTCTACGTTGAGCGGGCTGGCGCCGCCGGCCAGGGCAACGGGGCAGCAAGAGGACGATACCGTTCATCGTGTTCAACGGCGGCCCCACCATGGGCGACGGGCAGGATTGACTCCGGGGGCCGGACATGTCACCTTATGATCGGCAAGACGGTTGTGATGCTTCGCGCTGGTACCCGTCGTGAGGTCTGGGATATGTATCTGACGATCGTGACCCTGAGCTGTTCCTGGTTGGCCCAAACCGTTGTCGAGGCTCCGTTGGTGCCGGTTCAGTCGACCGAGCGTCGCACGTCCCCGGCAGACATGGTTGCCCAAGGCTTGACACTGCCGGAAGGAGCGACGCTGGCCGGTCGCCCGCTCACCTTGCTCAAGGCCCTGTCGGCTGCGCCGGCCGGCGGCGAGCAGCTCGACGTGACCCATGCCTACTGGCGTCTGGCCGGCGCAGTCGCCGAATACCGCGTCCGGTGGGAGCAAACCGAACAATTGGGGCGGATCGAGGCCGGACCGGAAGATGCTGCGATGCTCGAAACGGCCCGCAGCTCGGCGGCGGCGGCACTGCGCGTGGCAGAGGCGTCGGCAGTTGCCGCGCAGCACGATCTGGCCGAAGCGGCCATGCTTCCGGCAGCGGACCCGCTGCCCTTGCCGGCCGATAAGCCCCACGTAGGAACCTACCGGACCTACTTCGACGAGGTCTTCTCGGCGCGCAATCCTCCGGCTCGAACGCGGCTGCTCGACCGGAACCTGCCGATTCGTCGCCGCATCATCGAAGTGCGTGCGTCGGCGGTCCAGGCGGCCCGTGATGCGTTCGAGGCCGCCACCGACGCGTACCGGCTCCGCAGAGTCGATCTGGCCGAGGTGTTGTCATCTGCCAGGCTGTTGGCGGGGCAGCAGCAGGCCCTATGGACCTCCGTCGGCAACTACAATCACGACATCGCCGACTACGCCTTGTCCGTCGCCGGCCCACAGTCCGACGAGCACGTGCTGGTGGCCATGCTCATCAAACCGAGCGGGCAAGCGGCTCAGCCGTCACCTGCCGAGGAGATCTCGACCGAACCGGGCCCGCCCGCCGAGAGGCAGCATACGGTCGCTTCGCCGTCCGGGGTCAAGCGGGCAGCGCTGGACGAGCCGCTTGCGAGCCCGGACGTCGATGATTTGCAGCCGGCCCCGCCGCAACGGCAGTTGCGGTCTCTCGGCCAGCGGACGCCGACACTGGCTCCGCCCGAGGAGGCGCCGGAACCGGACATCACCACGCAACCCGGCAGCACCGCGGTGCCGCCGCGTGAGGCGAGTGCCGATCCCGGGCCGTCCCTCACGGAACAGGCCGGCGATGAGACGGCCCGCGAGCAAGAGGAACCGGCGGAGCCTTTGGTGGTGACGGCCCCTGATGAGGCGGAAGAGCCTGATGAGCCGCAAGAGCCTGATGAGCCGGAACAGCCAGATGAGGCGGGAGAACCTGATGAGGCCGGAGAACCCGGGGTCCCGGCGCCCGCGGAGCCTTCCGGACCGACGCCTCGAACGGCCAACAAGCCGGTGGTGGACCCGCAGGGCGCGCGTCCGTCGACCGCAAGCCAGTATCCGGCCTTGGTCGACGCCAAGCCGAGCGTTCGTGCCAAGCTCCTGAGCCAGACGCTGCACTGGAAGGGCACTCTGCCAGAGCCGGCCGCCGAGTTGGTCGAGCTGAAGGAGTGTCTGGGCGGGCTGTCTGGGGGCGACCGTCGCTGTGCAATCGAGGCCTACTGGCTTGCCGCCCAGAAGGCGGCCGAGTATCAGGTCGTGGCCGATCAGCTCAACCGCCTGGAGGCGCTGGTCTCGACCGCCTTCAACCGCCGGGACGAGCTGTCGGGGGCCGAGGCGATGCTCCAGCTCCGCGCTGCCGAGCTGGCGGCCCAGGCCGACTTGCTCCAGGCGGAGCTGAATCTCAAGGACGCCCAGTTCGAGCTGACCCGTCGCGCGGGTCGGCCCTTGGACGGGCCGTGGCTCCTGCCGACCACGATCCCCCACGCCGGCCCGTACCGGCTCAAGCTCGACGCCCAGCCCCGCGAGGTGGCCGAGTCCTGGCCCGTTCGCCGCCTGGCCGCCGTGATTCCCACCCTCTGTCGGGGCCTCGAAGAGCGGGCGGCTGCCGTCGTGCAGGCCGACGTCGCCAGGGCGGGGGCGACCGCTGGCTTTCAATCCGGCCGTCAACCGATCGGGCCCGTCGTGGCGTCGATCCAACGCCAGACCCAGGAAACCCTCGCCTTCCTGGAAACGCTCACCCAGTACAACCAGGCAATCGCCGACTACGCGCTCACGGTGCTCCCGTCGACCACTCCCGCCGAGCAACTGGCCGGCACGCTCGTGGTGGCGCGGTAGGCGTTGCGGAATCGCGTGGCGAGTCCTGCGTTCGGGGATCGAGCCAACGCGTCGTCGCACTTGCCCGAGCGTCGTGATGAGCGACAGCGACATCCTTGCACTGAGCGAACTGCGCGCAGCACGCGAGGCGACCAACCCGCGGCGCCCGTGGTATCGGCTGCATCTCTCGACGCTCGTGGTCGTTCTGCTTCTCCTCGTACCGCTCATCCTGATCATGGTTCCCGGACGAAGGGCAGGAGTCATGGGCCCGTGGTCGCTCATGTCCACTGTCCGCCTCGAACGACAGGAGCATGGCTGGCCATGGGTGCACGTGGATCGAGTCTTCGCGTGGAGTCCGAATCCGCAGGGGCGTACCGTCGTTCAGGACACCGCGGGAATCGCCGACTACCTGGACGGGGAGGAAGCGCGGTCACTTCGCCGGCTCGCTTGGCCCCGGCTGGCGACCGCCAGCAAGTATGACTACAACCTGGATGAGGAGCCGGCGTGGTCGTCGGCGTACAACTGGCCGCTCGGGGGCCGGACCGTCGCGGTCCACAAGCTTGCGCTGGCGCTGAACCTGGCGACCGCGCTGTTGATTTGTGCGGCGGTGGCCGTGACGTACGAGTGGTGGAGACGCCGGAGGCATCGGTTGTGCCAGTTCCACCTACGTGAGCTTCTGCTGCTTGTGCTGATTGTCTCCGCGGGCTTGGCCTGGTGGCGGGCCCTGGCGGCCGAGACCGCTCGGGAATCCGAGCTGATCCGTCGGCTGCAACAGTCGGGATGCGTTGTCGATAGGCGGTGCCTGGCGCCGGTGTGGCTCCGCACATTGGCCGGCACGAGGCATCTGCAACTCCTGCACAGAGCCGACTGTGTCCACATCGACTGTGTGCACAGGTTCGCCGGGACGGAGGCAACAATCGCCCGCGACTGGACCGATCTCCGCAAGCTGATACAACGTTTCCGCCACCTGAAACAAGTCTCTCTCCACGGCGCCGACGATGCTGAGGTCGCTCAAGTGGCTCAGATTACGTCGGTCAGAAGCCTGGTGCTCGACGACGCCCGGGTGACGGATGGCGCGTTCCGGTCGATTGAGCGAATGGTCCGCCTGAAAACCCTCGTTGTGGACGCCGGGGCTCCACCGCCAACGGAGATCACTGACACGGCGCTCGCCCATCTGAAGCGACTGGAGAACCTCCGCATCCTCAGACTCATTACCTCGCACTATGAGGACCCGTCGCGCAACCCCTTGAAGATCACCGACTCGGGCCTCGCGCATCTCGCGGGGATGCGAGCCCTGGAACGGCTCGACCTAAGCGGCTGCGACATCACCGATGCCGGAATCGTCCATTTGAAGAAGATGGTCCGGCTCCGTGAGCTATGGATCGGCCGCACGCTTGTGACGAAGGCGGGTGCAGAGGAACTGCGTCAGGCATTGCCGGACACTCAAGTCCATCACTGGGGACGTGGTCCCTGGGGGCGTACAGATTAGGAGTGAGTCTCGGCATCCGTCAGTCGCCCGGAGGAGTCACTCCTTCGGCGCGAATAGCTGAAACTCCCAGATCGACGGCCCGTCGGTCGTCTCCAGTAGGTTCAATCGGACTTGCTGGGCCGTCAGGGGCTCGAAGCTTGCGTGGAAATCCTCGCCGATTCCGGTGCCGCGGAAGAACGTCGACCACTCGCGGTCCTTCTGCGCCTGGAGCTCGAACTCCTGCACCCGGTCGTACGGCTCGCTGATCAGCACGCGGTCGAACGTCATCGGCCGGCCCAGGTCGACCTCCAGCCACGCCGAGAGCGTTCCGAAGTCGCAGCCCCAACGGGTGCCCGGGTCGTCGTCGAACGCCTTGTCCGGGCTGTATCGTTCGCTGTTCTGGTAGTAGTTCGACGCGGTCGCCTTCCTGCCGAACGCCAGCGACGCCGAAGGGAGCGCAACCGGCTCGATCTGGGCCGCCGGGCCGTCAAGCTGGAGGACCACGATCGTGTCGAGCTTCTGCCGGTGCTCAGGCGGGACCGAGATCTCGATCGCTTCGTCCGTCTGGCGCACGGTGGCCGTCCCGCCGGTCAATACGGAATGAGCCACGATTCGCTTGGAGATCCGCGGGAGCTCCAAGTCTTCGTCCTCCCAGTCGAGCACGTGCACGTAGACCGTGTTGCCTCGGTGCGTGCTCGCCACGCGGCGGCTCGACCAGAACGGTCCGCCGCGAGTCCCGTAGATGCTCTCGCCGTACTGCCCGAGCCACGCGCCGATCTCGCGGAACCGCTCCGCTTGGCGGGGCTCGATGCGGCCGTCGGGCATTGGGTTCGTGTTCAGGGCGAGGTTGCCGCCGCGGCCCACGCAGGTGACCAGCGCGTCGATGCACTCCTTGAGCGACTTGACCCGGTCGTCCGGCTTCCACGACCACTGCGTGCCCAGCGTCATGCAGGTTTCCCACGGCCGGTCGAGCTGGAACCTGCCGAGCCGCTGCTCGGGCGTGTCGAAATCGCCGGGCAGCCCGCAGCGGTTGTTGATGATCAGGTGCGGCTGGAGCTCGCGGGCCATCTTGAACAGGCTCTCGGCGTCCCAGAGCTGCGCGCTCTCGGGGGCGACCGGCCGGAGGTTGTCGAACCAGAGCCCGTCGATCTGCCCGTAGCCGGTCAGCAGCTCGCGGATCTGACCGTGCAGGTACTTGGCGTAGCGGTCGTGGTTCTCGGTGAGGAAGTCGGGATGGTGCCAGTCGGGCTGCGAGTAGTAGATGAAGAGCTTCAGGCCGGCCTCGTGGCACGCGTCGGCAATGTCGGCCATCACGTCGTGCTGCCAGGCCGACTCGGGGCCGGTGATCTTGTGGTCGGTGAGCTTCGTGTCGTACAGGCAGAAGCCGTCGTGGTGCTTGACCAGGAAGATCACGTACTTCTGGCCGGCGTCCTTGGCCACCCGGACCCACTCGCGGGCGTCGAACTTGTCCGGCTTCCACTGCTTGTAGAGGTTGTCGTACACGTCGGCGGGCGTCGGGCCCTTGCCGCCTCGCATGCCCTCGCGGCGTCCCCAAGGCGGCTCCCCGCGCGACCAGCCGATCTCCAAGCCCGTCAGGCTCACCGGCCCCCAGCAGACGAACATCCCGAACTTGGCGTCCTGCCAGCGCTGGAGGGCCTCGGGCGTGGCGTTGAGCCAATCAGGCTCCTTGGTGGCTGGGGCGGCGGCAAGCGCTCCGGATGTGGCAGTGGCCAGTATCAGCAGTAGCGGCAGGAGAATCTTGCAGCGTCTCATCGCGATGCTCCCTTCAGAGATGGCAAGAGCGCCCAGACTGCGCTCAAATCTCGCCTTGACCGCCGCTATTGTCGCAGCTTGTGGTGCGTGAGACCACCGTTGCGAGGGGCGCGTTGAGGCGACTTCGCTCCCCCCAGAAATGCGCCCGAATCCTATGAGCCGATGCTGGACAAACGGCCCCACCGCAATGGCACGCCGCTGGGACCACGTCGGTTCGTTGGCATCCGGGGACGCCAGCCGGGCTCGTGTTGCGGAAAGGCATCGGCTATTCTCCGCTCCGGGACGATTCGAGGCAATTCCTCCGAAGACGCGTAATCCCTTAATTTGCTTGCACTTACGACAGTCGCGGGGGCGTGCGAATGGCGGCGTGCCCCTTCGGTGGCGCGCCGTTTGCTTTTCCCATGAATCGCGTGACGTTTCTTCTTCCCTCCCACACCCACCGGTCGGTGGCTGGTGAGCCCGATCCCTAGAACCCCCCCATGATTGAAGCGGCGTGACAGGCTCCAACCGCGAGTAATCGTCATCCGCTACTGGGCTCACCGAGTCTTGGCCCCGTCCCACCCGCTACGGGACGGGGCCCATTTCTTTTCCGGCGCCCTCTCGTCGGCCCCCCCAGCACGACTGAGCCCGGCTCGGGCGAACCTGGGCCTCCGTGGCCTTGTCCTGCGAGGTCAAACGGACAGTCAGCCGGCAAGCGTCGGGCGGTCCCCCCTTGGCGGCTGGTTCCTGCCCCGGGTATACTCTTGTGTTGCGTTGACGTTTTATCCCCACGTTGTGACTCACCATTCACGATTGCCAACCATGACACGAATCGCCATTATCGGAGCGGCCGGCTATACGGCCCTCGAACTGATCAAGATCCTGTTGCGGCACCCGGACGCGGATATTGTGGCGGTCACTGACCTCCAGGAAGGCCAGCCCCACATCGCCGCAATCCACCCCTCCTTGACGGGCCGCCTGGACATCTTCGTGGAGAAGCTCAGTCCGGCCGAGGTGGCCGCCAGGGCCGACTGTGTGTTCGCCTGCCTGCCGCACGGAGTGAGCTCTTCTTTGGTGCCCGATTTGCTGGATGGCGATACGCGGGTGGTCGATTTCAGCGCTGACTACCGCCTCAACGACCCCGAGGTATTCGCCACCTGGTACGGCCAGAAGCACCCGGATCCCGAGCGGGTGGGGAAGGTCGTCTACGGGATGCCGGAGCTGTTCCGCGATCAGATTCGGGAAGCGCCGCTGGTGGCCAATCCGGGCTGTTATCCCACGTCGGCCATCCTGCCGCTGGCTCCGCTTTTGAAAGCCGGCCTGATCGAGCCGAACGGAATCATCGTCGACGCCAAGAGCGGCGTCTCGGGCGCCGGACGAAGCCCGAAGATGGTCGCCCATTTCCCGGAATGCAACGAGAGCATCTCGGCGTACAACGTCGGGCGCCATCGCCACACGCCGGAGATCGACCAGATTCTCAGCACCGTGGCCGGGGCGCGCGTGGAGGTGGTGTTCACGCCTCACCTCGTCCCGATGGATCGTGGAATCCTCGCCACGACCTATTCTGCCCCCAAGGGGGACGTAAGCGAAGAGCGGGTGCTCCAGACGCTCCGTGACTTCTACGCCGACGAGCCCTTCGTCCAGGTCGTCGATCATCTGCCCGGCACCAAGGACACCGCCAACACCAACTACTGCCACATTACGGCCCGCGTCGTGCGCGGCCGGGTGGTGACGATCAGTTGCCTGGACAACCTGGTCCGAGGGGCCTCCGGGGCAGCCGTCCAGAACTTCAACCTGATGTACGGCTACCCCGAAACGACGGCCATGTGACGCCTCGCGATCTTACCCGGAAAGAAACCGTCCGATGGCAATCCGCGTTCCCAAGGGCTTTCGGCTGGCGGGCGTCCACTGCGGCCTCAAGAGCGATCCGCGCAAGCCCGACCTGACGCTTGTCGTTTCCGATACGCCGGCTGTGGCGGCCGGCGTCTATACGCAGAACCTCGTCTACGCGGCTCCCGTGGCCCTGGACCGTGAGCGGACGCCCAGCGCCCGGATCCGCACGGTGGTCGTCAACTCGGGGAACGCCAACGCGTGCACCGGCGACCGCGGGCTCCAAGATGCCCGCCGTATGGCCCGGCTGGCTGCCGACGCATGCGGGGCCGAAGAAGACCAGGCCCTGGTCCTCTCGACCGGGATCATCGGCGAGTACCTGCCGATGGACAAGATCGCCGCGGGGATCGAGGCCGCAACCGCCCAATTGGGCTCCGATGACGCCGCCTTGATCTCCGCCGCCCGGGGCATGATGACGACCGACACGGTCCGCAAGCTGGCCGGACGGACGCTCTCACTCAGCCGCGGGCAGGTCCAGATCACCGGGATGGCCAAGGGGGCCGGGATGATCGGGCCCCGCATGGCCACCATGCTGGGGCTCGTGATCACCGATGCGGCCCTGGAGCCCGACGTGGCCCAGTCGCAGCTCGCGGCGGCGGCGGGCGAGAGCTTCAACTGCATCAGCATCGAAGGCCACATGAGCACCAACGACACGGTGCTGTTGTTGGCCAACGGGGCGGCCGATCCAACGCCGCTGGAGGGCGAGGATCTCGCCGCGTTCCGGCAGGCCTTGGGCGAGGTCTGCGTGGAGCTGGCCCGCGCGATCCCGGCCGACGGCGAAGGGGCGACGCACCTGATCACCATCGAAGTGACCGGTTGCGCGACAAGGGACGCCGCACGGCAGGTCGCCAAGACCATCGCCGAAAGCGCCTTGGTCAAGACGGCCGTCGCCGGGGGCGACCCCAATTGGGGGCGGATCGTCTCGGCGGCCGGATATGCGGGCGTGCCCTTCGATCCGGCGGGGGTCAGCCTCCGCGTCAACGGGTTCCCGCTCTACCAGGCCGGCGCGCCCGTCGCGTTCGACGCCAAGGCCGCCGCCGAATCCATCCGCCAGAACCGCGAGACGTTCGTCGAGCTCGCACTGAGCGAAGGCGAAGCCAAATGCCGGTTCTGGACCAGCGACCTGACCGTCGACTACGTCCGGATCAACGCCGACTACCACACATGAGCAACACTCCGCCGCTCAAGCGCCTGCAAGTGGGCTTGGCGATCCTGGCGGTCATCTTCGTCGTCGCCGTGTGCGGCTATCGGCTGGGCGGGTGGAGCCTGCTGGACTCCATCTACATGACGGTCACCACGCTGTCGATGGTCGGCTACCGCGACGATTTCGGCGCCACCGGGATGACGCCGGCGCTTCAAGTCTTCACGATCGTGCTCATCGTGTTCGGCGTCTCCGCCGTCCTGTACATCTTGGGAGGACTCTTCCAAATGATGACCGAAGGGGAAATCAACCGGGCGCTGGGGCTGCGGCGCGTCAGCCGTGAGGTCGAGCGCCTGAGCGATCACGTCGTCGTCTGCGGGTTCGGGCGGATGGGCGAGATTCTGGCGGGGGAACTGAAGCGCGGCACCCGGCCGTTTGTCGTGATCGACAACGATCCGGAGCGGATCGCCGCGGCCATCTCCTTGGGCTATCTGGCTCTGACGGACAACGCCACCGAGGAGGAGGCGCTGATCCACGCCAACGTCCAGAGAGCCAAGACGCTGGTGATCACGCTCCCCACCGACGCGGAGAACGTCTTCATCACTCTGACGGCCCGGAACCTCAACCCGGATCTCCAGATCGTCGCCCGGGCCGAGCTGCCCACGACCGAGAAGAAGCTCCTCCAGGCGGGCGCCAATCGCGTGGTGCTGCCCGCGGCGGCAGCGGCCCTGCGTATGGCAGCAATGATCACCCGGCCCTCCACCGTCGAACTGATCGAACTGGTGGCCGGTCACCACGTGACCGAAGTCCAGGTCGACGAGCTCACCATCACGCCCGACAGCCGCCTGGTCGACTGTACCGTGCGCGATTCCGAGACGCGTAGCCGTCACGGGCTGCTCATCGTGGCCCTTCGACATCCAGGCGGCGACCTGATGTTCAATCCCGGCGCCGACACGGTCTTCCAGGGCGGCGACACCGTGATCGTGATGGGACAGAGGGCCGATATCGAGCGGTTCCGCGCGGAGTACGGCATCTGATCGAGCCTTGCATGGCCAATCAACGGAAGGCTTCCATCGGAGGCTCGGGCTCCCGGGGTTCGGTCCACTTCGGGTGATCGTTGGCCATGCAAACATCAAGGAATGCCGGCTCACCGGTCCGTACGCCATCGCCATGGATGCCGTCTCCTCGCACCCACTACACGTGGGGTGCGTTGCCCGGCATGCAGCGGGATGCGCTGCCCGGACGCGCCGCGTCGTTGAAGCCAGACTCAATGGCAGGTAAGAAACCGACCTTTAACCGGCAGCCCGTTCGGGGTAGACTACGCCTCCTTCTTCCGACCATGTTCACCACCTTGCCAAGGAGGGCAAATGGCTGCCGAATCCCCCTCCCGTCGCCCGCGCCTGTCGGTGGCCATGATCGTCCGCAACGAGCAGGACGTCCTGGCTGCCACCATCGATAGCGCCCGCTCGATCGCCGACGAAATCCTCGTTCTCGACACCGGCTCGACCGACGAAACCCCTGCGATCGCGGAACAACTGGGGGCTTCCGTGAGCCGGGCCCTCTGGAACGACGACTTCTCCGACGCGCGCAACCGACTGATGGACAAGGCGACCGGCGACTGGGTCCTCTGGCTCGACGCCGGGGAGTGGCTCACCGCGGAGTCGGCCGGCCGCCTGCGCGCCTTCCTCGATCGCGACGCCGATCCGCGCACCGTCTACCTGTTGATGGTCGAGGCGCCCTCGGCCGATCCGGCGTCTTCGAACGAGCAAGCCGCACGGCCACGGCTATTGCCGAAGCACCGGGCCCTTCGCTTCACGGGGCGCGTCCGGGAGACGCTCGATCCGAGCATCGAGGCGGCCGGCCTGGCGGTCGACCTTGCTCCCGGCAGAATCCTCCGCCACGCGCGCTTCCACGACTCCGAACGCAAGGCCCGCATCGCCCAACGCGACCTCAAGCTCATCGCCCTGGAAGCGACCGAGAATAGCCAGCCACAGCCGCGGCTTCTGATCGCTCTGGGCGAGGCGTGCTCGAATCTCGACGATCAGGCCGGCGCCCGCCGGGCCTTCTTCCAAGCGGTCCGCCAAGCCCCGCGAGGCTCCACCGAGATGCTGGAGGCGTACTACGGGCTCCTGTCGACCTTCAACGGGAGCCCGATCCGGCAGCGAGATCGCCAGGTAGCCGTCTGCCTGGAAGCCCTGGAGATCTACCCGCTCGACGCCCAGTTGCTCTCGGCGATGGGCAGCTACCTCCAGGCGCAGAATCGGCTCGATCTGGCCGCGCGGGCGTTCGAGACGGCGGTCCGATACGGCAAGATCGACCCGAAGACGTGGCATCTCTGCGAGATCGCCGAGATGGCCTCCGCCTTTCTCGCCCTCACCTTGCAGATGCTGGGGAAGCATGATGAGGCCCGCCGTGTGCTCGAAGAGGCGTTGACGCGTTGGCAAGGCTCGGCCCGGATTCGGCGACATCTGATCGATCTGTGCGTCAAGCTGGGGCAGAGCGAGGAGGCCATCCGCGTGGCCGATGCGTTGCCGATGGACGACGACCAGCGCGAGCCCTTGCTCAACGCGATCCGCGGGGCCTCGAAAGCGGCCCGGCAAGATTGGCTCGCCGCTCTCGGATTGCTCCAAAGCGCCTACGCAGCCGGCTGTCGCGAGCCCCTGTGCCTGAAGTGGCTGGCGGTGACCTTGCTCTCCAACGGACAGACCGACGCGGCTCGCCCCGTCCTCCGCGAGTGGCTCCAGATCGAACCCCACAACGCCGAAGTCCGAGCGTATCTCAACGTGCTGGAACGGGACTTCGCGGCCGCCGAACCGGACCTCGTCGAGCCCGTGCCGACTCAGTCGGAGCACGAAGCTGCCGAGAGTCGACCTGCGATCGAAGCCGACCCGTCGCGGCGGATCCGGATCGACCCGGGCACGACGGTCACCGTGGTCACGCCACCCCGCATGCCCATCATCCACCAGGCGTTGTCGACGGATGCGATCATGAGCCCGAATGGGTAAGCGGGGTAAGGGACGGATTGCCAGCGAGTCGGCGTCGGCTTCCAGCCCCGACTCGATCGACACCCCCTCCCTGGCGGCGTAACCGCCCGCGCGCTTTGCCAGCGGTCATCCCGACAGTCCGCATGACCGGCACAGGGCTTGCACCTTCTGGGTACCGCGTTTGCGGTTGTCTAAATTTCCTAGAGTTCCCGAATTGACATTGTGGAGATTCGCCCTACAGTACAAGTGCGGGCGGACGGCCCGATCGCCGGTTGTGGTCGCCGCCCTGATGAATGCGGCTTTCTCACCCCCGTGTTCTGGGCGTGGCGGCTCGGTCTGAGTGGCCACGCCCTTTTTTCTGTTGCCTTCTCGGCTTCCCGGTTCGCCACGCAGCCCGACCGGGCTCGGCGCTGGTCCCTCGAATCTTGCTTACGTGGGTGCGCGGCCAAATCCTTGGTTGACAAATGGCGAACCGTTGAGTAACAACAGGACGCTGGCGGAGGGCGGGAGGACTCGGAAGGACCGATTCCCAACGGGTCTTCCGGCAACATTTTCTGTGGATTGAGGGGGTGCCATGTTGTTGGAAATCGAGCCTGTCGAGTGGCCTTGGAGCACGTCGGACGGGGACGGGCCGGTCGGAACAGGTCCGCTGCCGAAACGAGATCGCCGTTGTGTCGTTGGGTCGATCGATGACGACGATTTCGACGACTTCGACGACGATGATTTTGACGACGACTTTGACGACGACTTCGAGGAAGAGTTCGAAGACGACCTGGACGACGACTTCGACGACGAAGACGACGAAGACGAAGACGACTTGGACGACGAAGACGACGACTTCGACGACGAGGACGACACTGTCTAACGCCGTCCCGGGCCTCGTGCCCGTGCGTTCACCTTCCTGTACCCTCGGGCATCGCGCCCTTGCGCTTGCCTTCTACCCACCAAGAGGCTCCGCTGATGCTGGGACTCGCCGCCGAGATCCGAGAGGCCGTGACCGCGATTCGCAAGCACTGGGATGGCAAGCCGCATGCCGGCATCATTCTGGGGACCGGCCTCGGCGGTCTGGCCGAGCAGATCGACACGCAGGCGGCGCTGGACTACGAAGCGATCCCTCATTTCCCCCGCTCCACCGCCATTACGCACGCCGGTCGACTCGTCTGCGGAGAGGTGGAGGGCGTGACCGTCTTGGCGATGGAGGGCCGGTTCCACGCCTACGAGGGCTACTCGCACCGGCAGATCACCTTTCCGGTCCGCGTGATGAAGGCGTTGGGGGCCGAACTGCTGATCGTCTCCAACGCGTGCGGCGGGATGAACCCGCAGTTCGCCCACGGCGAGATCATGGTCATCGAGGACCACATCAACCTGATGGGCGACAATCCGCTCATCGGCGTCAACGACGACGATCTGGGGCCCCGCTTCCCCGACATGGTCGAGCCGTACGACCGCCGACTGGTCGATCGGGCCCTGGAAATCGCCCGGCGCGAGAACTTCGTCGCCCACAAGGGTGTCTACGTGGCAGTGACCGGGCCCAACCTGGAGACCCGGGCGGAGTATCGGTTCCTGCGCACGATCGGGGCCGACGTGGTGGGGATGTCGACGGTGCCGGAGGTGCTCGTGGCCGTGCACGCCGGAATGCGTGTGTTGGGCCTCTCGATCATCACCGACATGTGCCTGCCCGACGCCCTGAAGCCGGCCGATATCGACGACATCCTCGCCACCGCGGCCCGGGCGGAACCGAATCTACGGAAGATCGTGCTGGGCATCCTGGCATCCGAGAAGGCCCGCACAGCGCAGTCATGAGTGCCAAGCGCTCAGCACGGCATGTTGCGACGGCACGCGATGTGCTCAGCGGTCTCACCAGTCCGTCATTCGATGGCCCACGGCTGACGTGCCGGCGTTATCGCTTCTTGCTGGATCGCAAAATATTGTTATAATGGTTTCCGACTGGGCGAGGGACCGACAGTGTGGCCGCAGATCATCTGGAACGAGGAGCCCGGCGGCAACGTCGAGCATATTGAGGAGCACGGCCTGAGCATCGACGACGTCGAGTCCGTCCTGGCCGACCCCGAGCGCCGAGGCGTGAGTCGTTCGTCGGGGCAACCGTGTGTTTTCGGATACACGCCGGACGGGACGCACATCATCGTCGTGTACGAACAGATCGACGACGACACGGTCTACCCTGTAACGGCGTACGAAGTGCCGCCGCCGGCAGATTGAGGACCGCTCAATGGCGAAAAAGAAGTTCAAACGCATCATCCGCCCGGCAACCGCCGAAGAGCGCGAGCGACATCGCGAGATCCGGAAGAAGGTGATGCAGGAGTTTCCGCCGTCGCCTGGTGCCGGGCGCAAAGACTCGCCACCCGGCATTCCGGCGGAGATCCGTCGAGCACGGGAGGCCAAGGGCCTGACGTGGTACGCGGTCGCGAAGCTCGCGGGCATCCCGAACCCCAACACCGTCCGCGACATCGAATACGGCCGCGACGCTCAACTCTCCAACGTCCAGGCCGTCGCCAGGGCTTTGGGGCTGCGTCTTGAGTTGGTGGAGGAACAGGTCTGACAGTCTGAGGCCGTTGTATGGGAACTCTAGACCCAAACGATCTGCCGGCGCTCCAGTTCGCGCACAGGGTTGGCGAAGAGCTGCGCCCGATTCTAGAGCGGTCAACTGTGCCGATTATTGGCGTAAGAAAGGACGCGCTCGACGAGTCGCGCCCTGTCACCGTAGTCAGTGGTGATCGGCTAATGACCCAACGCGGCACAGGGACGGTTTTCCGAATCGCAGACCACTCCCTCTTGGTCACGGCGTACCACGTGTTCAAAGCGCTCGAGAGACAAAATGAGCGGCCCCACACGCACTACGACGATCCCGACGCTGTCCTACCCCTATTTGGTCCAGTTCATGTGGTCGATCAGCCGTTCGACATCGCGGCCATGGACCTGGACCGCTCCGTGGTGGACGGTTTGCTTCCGCAGCGATTCCTTGGCTTGGAGAGCATTGATTTTCGTCCGAACCTTCACGCCGGGTGGTATTTTCTGCACGGCTTCCCCACAGCAAGCACGCGCACGAGCCTAGACTTCCTGTCCATGCATCAGATGGATTTCACGTATCGAACGGGCTTGTACGCTGGTTCTACGTCGGGTTTTCGTGATTACGACTCCACGCAACACGTACTGCTGGCAATGGACGGCGAATCTCGCTATTCAGACGACGGTTCCCCGGCTGAGTTGCCTCCCAAGTCCGACGCAGAGTTGGGGCCAAAGCTTGGCGGCATTAGTGGATCAAGCATTTGGATGGGCTTTGCAGATGAGCACTACATGGATGACTGGACGCCCGACATGGCGAAAGTCGTGGGTGTGCAGACGAAGCTCTACATCCGGCGTAGGGTCGTTCAAGGGACTCGTTGGCGAGTTGTCGCGGCGGCGTTGTGGCAGGGCTGCCCCGATTTGCGTGACGAGCTTTCTGACCACATTCCTGAAGATCTCGTCGATTCTTTTCGAAGCCTCTAGTCGCGGAAGAAGGACACAGATAGGCAACGGGAAGAAACGGATTGGCCGTGTTCACGCTTCGCACTCTCGCTCGTCACCGCGGCGGGAGAAGCCCACCCGAAACCGGCGGCCCCCCCATCCGCGCGATCGCGATTGAAAAAACCGCCCCGGCGCGGTCTACTTGCGGTTTCGTCTCTTTGCATCCCAGGTCTCTTGAAGCCGGTGGCCATGTTTCGTCCCGTCGAAAGCTCCGTGTCGTTTCCCCACCAGGAAGAGGAAATCTGCCGTTTCTGGCACCGGCGGCGGATCTACGAGAAATCGCTGGAGATCCGCTCCCAAGGGCCCGCCTTCGTCTTCTACGAAGGGCCCCCGACCGCCAACGGCCTCCCCCATCCGGGGCATTGCCTCACCCGGGCGATCAAGGACCTCTTCCCCCGGTACCGCACCATGCGGGGCTACCGGTGCGAGCGCAAGGGCGGCTGGGATACCCACGGCTTGCCCGTGGAAGTCGAGGTCTGCAAGGAGCTGGGCATCCACTCGAAGGAGGAGATCGAGGCCTACGGCGTCGAGCCGTTCATCCACAAGTGCCTGGAGAGTGTCTTCCGCTACACCAAGGAGTGGGAACAGCTCACCGAGCGGCTCGGATTCTGGATCCACCTGGACGAGGCCTACGTCACCTACCACCAGAGCTACGTGGAGAGCGTCTGGTGGGCGCTGAAAAACCTGTTCGACCGGGGTCTCCTCTACCAGGGACACAAGATCGTCTGGTGGTGGGCCCAGGGCGGGACGGCGCTATCGTCCGGCGAGGTGGGGCAGGGCTACCGCGAGGTGGCCGACCCGAGCGTCTATGTCCGCTTCCCGCTGGTCGACGACCCCGAGACCGACCTCTTGGTCTGGACCACCACGCCCTGGACGCTGCCCAGCAACCAGTTCGCCGCGGTCCGGCCCGACCTGGAGTACTCGGTCGTCGAGTTCGAGCGTGAGCCCAAGAGGCTCATCCTCGCGTCGGCCCTGGTGGAGGAGGTGGCCGCCAAAGCGGGCAGGGAGTGCAAGGTCGTGTCGACGTGCCGCGGCCGGGAGCTGATCGGGCGCCGCTACGTGCCGCCGTTCGACTACTACTGGAAGGACCAGGGCGAGACCCGAGGACGGCTCAAGCAGGGCGGGCGCCAGCACATCGCCTGGCGGGTCGTGCCGGCCGATTTCGTGACGATCGACACGGGCACCGGCGTCGTCCATCAGGCCCCGGCGTTCGGCGAGGTGGACTACGACGTGCTCCTGGACGAGCAGGCCCGGTTTGTCGAGGGCGAGGGGCCGCCGCTCGTCTGCGCGGTCGCCCCGGATGGCACCTTCACCGCCGAAGCACCCGACTACGAGGGCCGCTGGGTCAAGGACGCCGACCGCGACGTCATCCGGAAGATGGGGGACGACGGCACCCTCTTCCACCAGGAGCTCTACCGGCACGACTACCCGTTCTGTTGGCGCGCCGAAGACGACCCGCTGATCCAGTACCCCCGGCGAAGCTGGTTCATCCGCACCACGCAGTTCAAAGAGAAGATGCTGGCCAACAACGGCCGCATCCACTGGCTCCCCGGACACATCCGGGACGGCCGTTTCGGCAACTTCCTGGAGACGAACGTCGACTGGGCCCTATCCCGCGAGCGCTACTGGGGCACGCCGCTTCCGATCTGGGTCTGCGAAGAAACCGGCTACATGGAGGCGATCGCCGGCTACGAGGAGCTGCTCTCGAAGCCGGGCGTCCGGGGGACCGAGGCCTGGCTCGAAGCCAAGAAGGCCAACCCCGACCTGCCCGACGATCTGAGGGTCCACAAGCCGTACATCGACGCGATCACCTACGACTCGCCCAACGCCCCCGGCAAACGGATGCGGCGCGTCCCCGAGGTGATCGATTGCTGGTTCGATTCCGGCGCGATGCCCTTTGCCCAATGGGGATATCCGGGCCAAGAGGGCTCCGCAGAGCGTTTCGCCGGCCAGTTCCCCGCCGACTTCATCAGCGAAGCCCTCGACCAAACCCGCGGCTGGTTCTACAGCCTCCTGGCCATCAGCACGCTCCTGTTCAGCGACGAGGACGGCAAGCCGGGCGGCGCGTCGGGCGGATTCGAGACGACGGAGACGCCGCCCGTCAAGTACCCGCATCCGTATCGCAATTGCGTCGTCCTGGGGCTGATGCTGGCCGAATGGTGGGAAAGCGCCGACGGCCGAGAGCGCTTCCTCACCGAACCGGAAGCCCGGTCCGCTTGCGGCGGCAAGGTCGTCCGCAAGGTCGGCAAGATGTCGAAGCAGCTCCGCAACTACCGGGCGCCGCAGGAGATCTTCGACCGCTACGGCGCCGACGCCCTCCGCTGGTACTTCTTCGCCAACCAGGCCCCGTGGAGCTCGATCATCTACAGCGATCAGGCCATCCGCCAGTGCATCCCCGAGTTCCTCCTTCGCCTGTGGAACGTTTACAGCTTCTTCGTGATCTACGCGAACATCGACGGGTTCGACCCGGCGGCCCAAATCGCCGGCGACCCCGGCCAGCTCGATCCCCCGGTGCTGGCCACGGCCGAAGGCTACCGACCCGTGCAGGAGCGCGGCGAGCTGGACCGCTGGATCCTGAGCGAGCTGGGGCGCACGGCGGCCGCCGTGGTCGAGGCGATGGACGCCTACGACAACTTCGCCGCCTGCGGCCGGCTGACCGAGTTCGTCGACGCGCTGTCGAACTGGTACGTGCGCCGCAGCCGCAACCGCTTCTGGACCGGCGAAGCGTCGGCCGACAAGAGCGACGCCCACTGGACGCTCTACGAATGCCTCCTGACCACCTCGAAGCTCATCGCCCCGTTCGTGCCGTTCCTTGCCGAGGCGATGTGGCAGAACCTGGCCGTGGCGGCGCTGGCCGGGCGCGCGACCGAGAGCGTCCACCTCTGCGACTACCCGGTTGCAGACCCGGCCGCGATCGACGAGGAGCTTTCCCAGCGCATGGCCTTGGTCCGCGAGATCGTCTCGCTAGGGCGAAGCGCGCGAATGAGCGCGAAGCTGAAAGTCCGCCAGCCTCTCTCCCAGGTGGAAGTCGTGCTGGCCGATTGGGCCCACGAGCCATGGCTGGAGGCCCACGCGGAGCTCATCTGCGAAGAGCTGAACGTCAAGCGGGTCGAGTTCGTCAAGAAGGCCGACCAGTACATCACCTACACCGTGCTTCCCGATCTCAAGCGGCTCGGCCCGCGCCTCGGCAAGCGCCTGCCCGCGCTTCGCAAGCTGCTCGGCAAGGCCGACGGCGGCAAGCTCCTGGCGGAGATGGAAGCCGAAGGGCAAGTGACGCTCGAGCTCTCGGACGGCCCGGTCACGCTCGACGGCGACGACCTGCTGGTGCGCCTCGAGGCCAAAGAAGGCTGGGCCGCGGCGCAAGGCCGATCCTGCGTCGTCGTGCTCTCCACCGAGCTGACCGGCGATCTGGTGGCCGAAGGGCACGCCCGCGAGCTGGCCCACGCCCTCAACAACCGCCGCCGCGACATGCGTTGCGAGTTCACCGACCGGATCGTCGTCGGCATCGTCACCCCGTCGGCCGAGCTGCGCGCCGCGATCGAGCAGTTCGCCGACTACGTGAAGGCCGAGGCGCTGGCCGTCGAGCTGACCTTCGGGCCCGTCCCCGGCGCCGAGCCGGTCGATCTCAAGCTGGCCGGCCACGCGTTGACGCTGTACGTGAAGGTCGTTCGGCCCACGCCCTCGTGAAGTCCGGGATGGGGCAGGAATCGGCCGGGACTCAGGACGGGTCCCCGGGCGTGGCGTCCCCGGTCACTCGGTCAGATTGAACTCGAATTCGTTGTCGCCGTCTTCCTTGACCTCGGCCGTCAGACCGGAGAGGTTCGGGTCCTTGTACGTCGTGGGCAGGAACTCCTTTGCCCTGATCGGAGGAGGCGCTTGGCCCTTTTCGGCGTAGGCGTCGGCCTCTTCCTGCGAGAGGGCCCCCTCGGGGACCGTCTTGGAGATCTTGACTTGGTAGTTGCCGACGATGGCCCCGTCGCCGGGCTCAAACGTGGTCAGTTCAAAATGGCCCGACTCGTCCGTCGTGGCGACGGCGCCTCGTCCTTCGGCGGACTCGGCAACGAACGTGACGGTTGCTCCCTCAACCGGTTCTCCGTGTAAGGTGACGGTGCCGGTCGCCGAGACCGTTTCCGGCCGGTCGGAGTCCGAGCCGCCGCAACCGGCCAGGACGAACGAGCCAGCCAGGCAGACCAGCCACCGATAGTCGAATCGATACATTGTCTATGCCCTTTCTTGAAACGGCCGCGAGACGGCACCCGCCCTATCCCACCACTACATCGACCCGCCTCAGCCTAATGCGGGCCGAAGGCCGTTGTCAATAAGGGCCGCTCAATTGCCTGGACAGGGACTTGGCGTCCCCGTTGCTGCACGGCGGGGTCTCGACGCATCCCCGGGCGCCGGCAGACGGCATTGCGCCAGGACACGAGGGTGGCTGAATCGACCGACCAATCGTGCATCGCAGCCAGCCCCCCCGGCACGGGTGGCGTGGACCCTTCCTTAAGTACCCCCGTCGCCCCGCCACCGGTCGCCTTGCACCAGAATTTCCGCACTGGACTGCAAGACGCTTGCCTCAGACTGAGCCGTCAGCCATAATAGCATTGCCAGTAAGCGTATGCGCTTCTTGGGGGCAGTTTGCGCTTTCGGGGCCCGGAAACGTGGAGAGGTAGGCACTGCTGGTCTTATTCTGAGGAGGTAGGTAATCATGCGAGCGCGTCGATCTCGAGGATTCACGCTGGTCGAGTTGTTGGTGGTCATCGCGATCATCGGCATCCTGATCGCCCTGTTGTTGCCGGCCGTCCAGGCCGCCCGTGAAGCGGCACGGCGGGGCCAGTGCGCGAACCAACTGAAGCAGCTAGCGCTGGCCGTTCACAACTATGTCGACACGTTCAAGGTCTTTCCCCCAAAAAAGGCGGGAACAACGGCCGCCCCGGATTGTTGGGGCGACAACGGCAGCTATGGCTCCGGCTGGATGCGGCTGCTGCCGTTCTACGAACAGCAGGCCCTCTACGATGCATGGTCGTCGCAGCTCACGGTAGGCGCCACCGTTTACCCGCCCTGGGGACCGTGCCCGTGGGGCCCTTCGAACACCACCTACTGGCCCTATCAGGAGCAGGTCTCCGCGTTGATGTGCCCCTCCGACTCCGGCATCCGCAACAAGCCAGCCACCCAGCCCGGCAGGACCAGCTACATGTTCTGCGTCGGCGATTCGATTCTCTACGACGGTTCGGTCGGCCACAACCAGTCGAACAGAACGAGGGGGATCTTCGCCAATTTCGACGCTCAGAACACCTTCGCCTCGATCCGAGACGGCTCGAGCAACACCCTCATGCTCTCGGAACGCGTGTTTTCCGCCGATGCCCGGATGGTCCGTCAAGGCCAGGCCGTCTTGACGGGCATCGTCACCACGCCCGCCACCTGCCTCACGGCACTCGATCCCAACGATTCACGGCGCTACGATGGTGCACTCACCGTCCGTGGTTGGACGGGCAGGTGGGAGCACGGCTCCGTCTCGCACATCGGCTTCAACACGGTGTTGCCGCCTAATGGGCCGAGCTGCGTGGACCCCGGCAGCAACGACAACTCGACCCACGGCATCTACCCGGCCACCAGCGAACACCCGGGCGGTGTGGTGGCGGGGCTGGGCGACGGCTCGATTCGTTTCATCAGCGAGACGATCAACGCGGGCGATCCGGTGAATCCCCCGTTGACGAGCGGGGCCAGCCGTTATGGGGTCTGGGGTGCCATAGGTACCCTGGATGGCGGCGAGACCGTCTCGGAATTCTGAAGTAGTCGTCGCAGCGAGCAGGGAAACGCACCGATCCTGAAGTCGCGCTGAGCGACGGGATCGGTGCGTCGGCGCGCGCCTCCGAGGCGCTCCGGCCCAGCGATCCTTCAGGTCTCGCTTAGCAGTCGGCCTGCGTCCCGGCCAGGACAACGCAGCCCCTCTCTCTTCGCGGTGGCTCCGTAGGCTGCGTCAAGTTCGCAGGACACGAAGCCTTCTTCGATTTGGCGAAGCTCGCTCAGTACCTCGCCTTTCAACCGGGGGCGTGCTGCGCGCCCAACCCTCCCCGCGCGACTTGCCTCCCTTCTGTGTGCCCAGTAGCATAGACGCCCGATAGGGAAATGGGCTTCGGGGAAGATGCCTTGCATCCACCAGCCGGCGTAGCGGAGAGGGCCTGATGAGCGATAGCTTCGCCCTGGAAAGCTGGGACTACCTGGCCTTTGGCCTGTTCTTCGTCGCGCTCTCGGCGATCGGCTATTGGGCGGGGCGCAAGGAGCGGGGGAGTGCCGAGGACTACTTCCTGGCCGGGAAGCGGCTGCCGTGGTACGTGGTCGGGGGCTCGTTCATCGCGTCGAACATCCACACGGAGCACTTCATCGGGATGGTCGGGGCGGCGGTGGTCTACGGGATCTGCGTGGCCCTGTCGGAGTGGATGAACGTGCTCTCGTTCTCGCTGTTGATTTGGCTGTTCATCCCGTTTCTTCTGGCGTCGAAGGTGTTCACCATCCCCGAGTTCCTGGAGAAGCGGTTCACGCCCGCGCTGAGGCAGTTCTTTGCCGTGGTGACGGTCGTAAGCAACATCGTGGCCTTTCTGGCGGCGGTCTTGTACGGCGGGGCCCTGGCCATTCAGAAGCTGTTTCACGTGGAGTTGGAGAAGGTCGCCCGGTACGTCCTGGAGCGGCTGCCGGGCGACTGGCAGACGGGCGCGATACGCGTCGAATCGTTGGAGTTGTGGATCGCGATCGTGGTGCTCGGGTTCGTCGCGGGGATTTGGGCGATCTACGGCGGTTTGTCGTCCGTGGCCTGGACCGACCTGTTCACGGTGGTCGTGATGGTCCTCGGCGGCGTGGTGGTGACGAGCCTGGGGCTTTATGCACTGGCCGGCGACGGCGGCTCGCTGGCCGACGGCCTGGAGACGATGATCGAGCGCAACCGGGCGACCGAAGGCCCTTGGGCGGAGGCCGTGGCCTCGAACGTCGAGAACCTGGCCAAGACGGACACGTACAACCGCCTCTCCGTGATCCAGCCGGCCAGCCATCCGACGCACCCCTGGCCGGCCCTGTTCTTCGGCGTCTTCTCGGTGAGCATCTGGTACAACGTGCTCAACCAGTTCATGATCCAGCGGGTGTTGGGCGCAAAAGACAGCTACCACGCCCGGATGGGCATCGTGCTGGCGGGCTTCCTGAAGGTCATTCTCCCGGCGATCGTGGTGATCCCCGGCCTGATCCTGTTCGCCCTCCACCCGGAGATCTTGATGCAGCCCTGGGACGACGTGCGACCCGCCGCCGACAAGGGCTACGTCCACATGGTGCAAACGCTGGTGCCGGTGGGCCTGCGCGGGCTGTTCCTGGCGGCCCTGTTCGGGGCGATCCAGTCGACGGTCAACTCGGTGCTGAACTCGACGGCCACGATCATCACGCTCGACGTGTACAAGCGCCTCTTGCGCCCGGAAGCGACGGACCGGCACCTGGTGCGGGTGGGCGTGTGGTCGTCGGCGATCGTGCTGGTGATCGCGATCGTGCTGGGCGGGTTCATCGGCAGGCTGAGCGGGAGCCTGTTCATCTACATCCAGTCGCTCTACGCCTTCTTCGCGCCGCCGTTCGCCGCCGCGTTCCTCCTGGGAATCCTGTGGAAGCGGATCAACGGGCCGGGCGCGACGGCGGCGGTCGTGCTCGGGTTTGCGTTCGGCATCCTGATGAAGGTCTACGTGCAGTTCGACGCGGGAATTCAAGTGGTGTTCCCGTTCGTGCCCGAACATCCCGCGTGGCTTGCCCCGTACGCGAACCAGTCGGCGATCAACTGGTGTTTCTGCGTCCTCGTCTGCGTGGCGGTCAGCCTGATGACGCCGCCGCCGAGGCCCGAGCAGGTGACCGACGAGGTGACGGTCAACTGGAGAAAGCTGAACCTCTTCGGCGACCTGGGCAGCCGCTGGTACACGAGCGTGGTCTTCTGGTGGCTCCTGTTCGTGCTGGCGATCACGGCGCTGTTGTTCCTTTTCTCCGGCCTGATCTTCTCCTCGGGGATCGGGGCCTGAGCACGTAGCACAGGCATCTTGCCTGTGCTCTTGTCTCCACGACGCACGTCGGGGAATCCTCCCTTTCGCCCTTCCGCGCGATGAAAGCCTGGGCCACCCGGCGGCCCACTTGCCCCGCCGAGATCGCTCGGTTAGCATGGGCCGGGGGCGTGAGGACCGAGAGTGACTTCCTCCGAGGAGCTAGCGCATGGGATTGGATGGACGGGAAATCCGGTTGAGACAGCTATTCGGCGACGGGCGCGCCGTGGTGATTGCCATGGACCACGGGCTGTTCGACGGCCCGATTCCGGGCATGGAAGACCTGCCCGCCACGGCCCGCAAGATCAATCCGATCGTCGACGCGGTGCTCCTGGCCCCGGGCATGCTCCGCCACTGCCACGGCATCTTCGCCCGGCCGAAACCGCCGCTGGCGGTCGTCCGACTGAACTGGAACACGGTCTACTGCTTCAAGCTCGGGTACACGGCGGCCAAAAGCGTGTACGGTTACGATCCGGAGGACGCCCTGCGCGAGGGAATGGACCTTGCCCTGGTCTCGCTGACGCTCCAGACCGGCGACGAGGAGCGCGACGCGGGCAACGTCGAGGTCTTCGCCAGGCTCTGCGCCCGCTGTCACGCCCTGGGGATTCCCGTCGTCGGCGAGTACTTCCCCACGAACTACGGCGACATGACCGCCCGGCAGTTCCACGAAAACGTGCTGATCGGCACCCGCATCGTGGCCGAGCTGGGCGCCGATTGCATCAAGACGTTCTACACGCAGGACTTCAAGGCGGTCACGTCCGGGTGCCCCGTTCCGGTCCTCGGGCTGGGCGCGGAGAAGCTGCCCACGCAGGCCGACGCGTTGGGCCTCGCCGCCCGGGAGGTGGCCGAGGGCGCCGGGGGCGTGGTGTTCGGCCGCAACGCGATCCAGGTGCCCGACCCGTTCCGATTCCAGGCGGCGCTGTGCGACGTGGTCAAACAGGGGATGACGGTGGAAGAGGCCATGAAGGCGCACGGGCTGGAGTAACCCGTTGTTTGCGGTCAGGCACGTCTCTCGGCCGACTGACGTAACGGGGCGCGCTGCTCTGCCCGGCACGGACCTGCCGTGACCCCGAAACCGCGAGGGCCCGGGGACTTCCGAATCCGAAGTGAGGGAGAGAGCACTGCCATGACGGTTGAATCGGCGAAGCCGCGCGTGGGCCTTCTGGCGTTGACGCTGGAGCTTTACGAAGAGCTGGCGCCCGACCTGCGCGGCTCGCGGGAACGCTGGCTCCGCGAGGCCGTTCTGCCGGCGCTCGAGCCGATCGCCGAGGTGCACTTCGATCGGGCCGTCTACCGGCGAGAGGACGTCGAGGCGGCCGTCGCCCAGTTCGAGCAGTCCGGCGTCGACGCCCTGCTCGTGCTCTGTCTCACCTACTCGCCGAGCCAGATCTCGCTTCCTGCACTCAAGCGGACTCGTCTGCCGATCCTGGTGTGGAACACGCAGGAGCTGTTCGCCGTCACCGAGAGCTTCGGCACGGGCGAGATGATCGGCAATCACGGCGTGCACGGAACGCAAGACCTGGCGAGCGTGCTCACCAGAAGCGGGGTGCCGCTGGAGTACGTCACGTCGCACTTGAACGACCCGGCCGGACTGGAACCGCTTGCCGACTTCTTCGTTGCCGCTTCGGCGACGCGGGCGCTTCGGCGGGCCCGACTGGGGTTGATGGGCTATCCCTTCCCGGGGATGGGTGACTTCGCCGTCGACACGACCGAGCTGGCCGCCGCACTCGGCTGCCAGTGGACCGCGCTTTCGGTGGAAGACTACAACCGCCGGGCGGAGCAAGCCGACGAGCGAGCCGTCGCGCGACTCAAAGACGAGTATCGCCAGACGTATGACCTGGCGGACGATCTGACGGACGACGATCTGGACGCCACCGTCCGGGCGGAGCTCTCGCTGCGATCCATCGTCGCGGAGAAGCGGTTGGACGCATTCTCCTATCAGTTCATGGCGTTCGGCGAGGACGAGCGCACGCGGACCTTGCCGTTCGTAGCCGCCAGCCGCCTGATGGCCGCGGGCGTCGGGTTTGCCGGCGAGGGAGACCTCGTGGGGGCGGCCGGCACGTACCTCTTGAGCCGACTCATGCCGCCCGCCAGCTTCAGCGAGGTCTTCACCATCGACTTCGAGTCGAACGGCCTGTTCATGAGCCACATGGGCGAGGCCAACGTGGCCATGGCGCGGACCGACCGCAAAGTGCCCCTGGTCGCCCGACCGACGCCGATCACCCGGACCCGCGGTCGCCAACTGGCCCTGGTCACCAGCTTCCAGCCGGGCCCGGCCACGCTGTGCGCCCTGGTGCGCGGGCCGAACGGGCGCTGGCGCCTGATCGCCGGCCGGATGGAAATCGACGACTTCGGGCCGCTTGCGTCGATGGCCGTGCCCCATTTCAAGCTCCGCCCGGCGCAAGGCGACGTGCGCGAGTGGCTCACCGCGTACGCCAAGGCCGGCGGGCCGCACCACAACGCCGTCTGTTTCGGCGACGCCACGCGGCGGATTCGAGCGGCCGCCGAGCTGTTGGACGCCGACTACTGCGAGGTCTAAGGAAAGCGCGAGGTCGAAGCGATGTTCCTGGGCGTCGATCTGGGCACCACCAACGTCAAGGCACTCGTCGTCGACGCGGAAGGCCGCGTCGCGGCCGAGGGCTCTGCGCCGGTCGAGCGCTACTACACGCCGGACGGAGGCGTGGAGCAGGACATCGAGGAGATCTGGGACGCCACCTGCACGGCCATCCGCGAGGCGGTCGCCGAGCAGGATGCGCTTGAAATCGCCGCCATCGGGATCTCCAGTCAAGGCGCGGCGCTGCAACTGCTCGACGCCGAAGATCAGCCCGTCGGACGCGTGATCAGTTGGCTCGACGGGCGCGGCCGTCCGTTCGATCAGGAGATCACGACACAGCTCGGCGAGAGTTTCTTCGTCGAGCACATCGGCCGTCACACGAGCACGATGACGATCGGCCAGGTCCTGCGCCTGCGGCAAGGGGCATCCATGGATTTCATGATGAAGGCCAAGCGAATCGGCTACGTGGGCGACTGCATTGTGGGCCGACTCTGCGGCCGCCGCGCCCACGACGCCACGAGCCTCTCCATTGCGGGGCTTCTCAATCCATCGCTCCGCCGTGCCGATCCCCAGGTGCTCGAACGGCTCCAGTGCGGCGAGGACCGCTTGCCCGACCTGCTGCCCCCCACAACGTCCGCAGGGAACCTCCTGCCCGACGTGGCCCCCCAGATCCGCCTGAGGGCGGGAATTCCCGTTTCCGCCGCCATCCACGATCAGTACACGGCTTGCCTCGGAGTCGGGTCGGTCAACGAGGGCGACGTGTCCTTGGGGACCGGCACCGCCTGGGCCATGGTCGCCACGACGGCCCGGCTTGCCGAGCCGGTGACCAAAGGGGCGTTCGTTTGCCCCCATCCCGTCGAAGGGCTCTTTGGCCAGATGCTCTCGATGGTCAACGGCGGCTCGTCGATCGACTGGGCGATGAGCCTGGTGGGCGGAGGCGAATCGGGCCCGCGCTCGGTCGACGATGCCCTGGAAGCCGTGCCGCCGGGGAGCGACGGCCTCGGCTTCTGGCCGCTGCTCTCGCCCAGTGCGGCGCCCGGCCCGTTCGGCCAAGCCGGGGGGCGCCTCGGCGGGATCACGCTTGCCCATTCGGCCAGCCATCTGGTGCGTGCCGTGGTCGAGGGGCTGGCCTGCGAGCTGGCGCGGCACCTGAAGTTCCTGACCGACGCCGGGCTTCCCGTTCGCCGGCTGGTGCTCTCCGGGGGAGCGGCCGGCAGTCGCGTCACCCCGCAGATCATCGCCGACGTGGCCAACCGGCCCGTGGCGTGTGTCGGCGAGTCGGCCCCGAGCGCGTTCGGCGCGGCCACGATCGCCCGGGCGATGGTCGAACCGGAAGCGGACCTCGCCGCGTTGGCACGCAAGCTGGCCCCGGCGCCCCGAACCGTCGAGCCGGGTGAGAACGTGCCGGCCTATCGCGAGCTGCTTGCGAAGTACCTTGAGCCGTTTGGCAACGTCGCCGAATGATCCGCCGCAACCCCGCCGAATGATCGCCCTCCCATGAAGCCAGTTCCCCTCCACCACGTTTGGCAGTACACCGACGTCGATCGGCGTTTCTGGCAGGAGCACTTGGAAGACTGGGTGCCGTCGCGGATTTTCGACGCGCACACGCACGTCAACGAGCCGGAGTTCCGCGTCGGGGAGATGACGGACGAGATGCGCCGGCAATACTGGGTCAACGAGGTGGCCGAGCCGATCGGCGCGGTCGACGCGGCGCGTTGCTACGACTTGGTCTTTCCGGGGCGCGAGCTTTCGTGCCTCGCGTTCGGGCACCCCAGCCTCGACTACGACGTCCGAAGGAGCAACGCCCGGCTTCAGGCGGAATGTGTCGAGCGGGGCTGGTATCGGCTGGCGGTCGTCGGGCCCGACTGGCCGGCCGACGAGGTTGCCGCGGAGCTGGACCTGCCGAACACGCTGGGGGTGAAGGTCTACTACGCGATGATCCCGGGCCAGGACGCCACGACCCGCGACAAGCACCTGGAGGCGAGCATCTTTGACTTCCTCCCGCACCGCCAGCTCGAGTTGCTCGACGAGCGGCACGCCTGGGTCACACTCCACGTGCCCAAGGCCGACCGGCTCGGCCACCCGCAGAATATCGCCGAGATTCGCCAGATCCGGGAGCGGTACCCTCGCATCGTGTTGGTGATCGCGCACCTGGGGCGGAGCTATACGCTCCCCCACGCCGAGGAGTCGCTGCCGCAGTTGGCAGACGACGAAGGTCTCTACTTCGACAACTCCGCCGTATTGAACCCGGAGGTCCTTCGGTTCGCGCTGGAGACGCTCGGCCCCCGGCGGATCCTCTACGCGACCGACAACCCCATCCTCTACATGCGGGGTCGCCGCCAGTGGCACGGCCGGACGTACGTCAACCGCACCAGCCACCCGTTCCATTTCAACCGCGATCGCGAGCCGCCGGAAGTGGAGGCGGAATACACGCTCTACATGTACGAGGGGCTGCGGGCGCTTCGGGGGGCGTGCGACGGCGTTGGACTGGAGCGGGAGGACGTGGAGGCCATTTTCCACGGCAACGCCCGGCGCCTGATCGAAAGGGTGACCACTTGAACGAAGCGGCGGCCGCAGGTTATGTTTTCCTCTCGTTCCCGAGCTGGAGCTTGGGAGCCAGACCGATGGAAGGTCGATGGAGAAACGTCGTGCCGGGGCATAAACAGCGCGCGGCACGTGCCCCTCAGGAGATGTAATGATGACCGCCGCCAGCGAGGCCCCCGCTTGGGCCCACGTAGATCTCGGCACTTGCCCGCACATCGCCGTCCCGCCGCCTGGGCCCAAGTCGAAGGCGATGCACGCGCGGTGCTCCAGGCACTTCAAGGGGCTGAGCGGCCAGGTGAAGCTCTTTCCGGTCGCCTTCGAGCGGGGATACGGCTGCACGCTCACCGACGTGGACGGCAACACGTACATCGACTTCTCGTCGGGAATCTACGTCACCACGCTGGGGCACTGCCACCCGAAGGTGACCGAGGCGATCCAGAGGCACGCCGCCACGCTCGTGAACGCCCACGACTTCACCACGCCGGTGAAGACCGAGCTGGTGGAGAAGCTGGCCGAGATCCTGCCCGGCGACCTCGACGGCTTCCAGTTCTACGACTCGGGCACGGCGGCCGTCGAGGCGGGGATGCGCGTGCTTCGCGCTGCCACGGGCCGCAACGAAATGCTCTCCTGCTTCTACGACTTCCACGGCAAGACGTACGGCGCCGTCTCGCTCGCCCACATCCGCTCGCAGGTCTACGGGCGCGTGAGGGCGCCGGGCATGCACATGCTCCCCCGTCCCAACACCTACCGCCCGTTGTTCACCCGCGACGACGGCTCGCCCGACACCGACAAGTACCTGGAGTTCTTCGACGAATACATCGACAAGGCCACCGTGGGCGACGTGGCCGGCTTCGTCCTGGAGCCGATCCAGGGCTGGGGCGGCTCGGTGATGCCGCCCGACGACTTCTTCCCCAAGCTCCGGGCGTTCTGCGACGAGCGGGGCATCCTGCTGATGACCGACGAAGTGCTCACCGGCTGGGCCCGAACCGGCAAGTGGCTCTCGACCGAGCACTGGGGCGTGGTGCCCGACGTGGTCTCGCTCGGCAAGGGCTTCGGCAACGGGTTCCCGGTCACGTGCGTTGCCGTGCGCGAGCCGCTCAAGGAGTCGTTCGAGTCGATTTCCGCTTCAAGCAGCTACGGCGGCAACCCGATGGCCTGCGGGGCCGCCCTGGCCACGATCGAAGTCATCCGGGAAGAGAACCTCCTGGAGCGAAGCCTCCACCTGGGTGAATTGGCCCAAGAGCGCATGGAGCGGATCCGCCAGGAGCACCCGATCGTCGGCGACGTCCGCTCCAAGGGCTGCCTGATGGGGATCGAGCTGGTCAAGGACCGCGCGACCAAGGAGCCGTTCGACGAGGCCGGCAAGCTCGTCTACCAGAAAGCCTTCGCCAAGGGCCTGGCCTGGATCCCCGCCGGCCACATCCTCCGCATGAGCCCGCCCGTGGTGATGGAAGACGAAGTGCTCCTGAAGGGCCTGGACATTATCGATGAGTCGATCGGGGAGACGGAAAGGGAATTGGGGTGCTCGTCCTCATGAAGACCATCCGCTTCGGGATCATCGGCTGTGGCCTGATGGGCCGGGAGTTCGCCAGCGCGGCGGCGCGGTGGTGTCACCTGACCAGCCTCGACGTCCGCCCCCAGATCATGGCCATCGCGGACCGGTCGCCGGAGATGCTCGCCTGGTTCACCGAACGGTTCGACTCCATCACGCAGGTCACCCAGGACTATCGGGAGGTCTTGGCCAACGATCAGGTCGAGGCCGTCTACGCGGCCGTCCCCCATCACCTGCACGAGGAGGTTTACTCCGCCGCGATCCGCGCGGGCAAGCACCTGATGGGCGAAAAGCCCTTCGGGATCGACCAACCGGCCAACGAGGCGATCCTCAGGGCGATCGACGAGAATCCGGGCGTATTCGTCCGCTGCTCGTCGCAGTTCCCCTTCTTTCCCGCGGTCCAGCGCATCGGCCGGATGATCGACTCGGGGGCGTTCGGGCGGGTCATCGAGCTCGCCACCGGCTTCCTCCACTCCAGCGACCTGGACCCCCGGAAGCCGATCAACTGGAAGCGGATCGTCGATCTCTGCGGCCGTTACGGCGTGATGGGCGACCTGGGGATGCACGTCTGCCACGTGCCGTTTCGCGCCGGGTGGCGGCCGTTGGACGTCCGCGCGGTCCTCTCGAACATCGTCCCCGAGCGGCCCGACGGCCGCGGCGGCACGGCGGCCTGCGAGACCTGGGACAACGCCACGCTGCTCTGCCGGATGCACGATCCGAGCACGCAGACCGAATTCCCCTGGACGATCAAGACGCAGCGGATCTCGCCCGGCCAGAAGAACACCTGGTACGTCGAGATCCTCGGCACCAAGGCTTCCGTGCGGTTCTCCACCCGAAACCCCAACCGGCTCGAGCTGCTCGAGTACGACGGCGGCGAGCAGGTGTGGGGGCAGGTCGAGGTCGGCCACCGCGGGGCGTTCCCCACGATTACCGGGGCGATCTTCGAGTTCGGCTTCCCCGACGCCATCCTCCAGATGTGGGCCGCGTTCCTCCACGAGTTGGAGCACGGCTCGCCGCCGTCCCGCTTTGCCGGCTGCGCGACACCGGACGAGACCGCCCTAAGCCACCGGCTGTTCACCGCGGCCTTGGATTCACACGAGACCGGCCGCACGGTGACGGCGTAGCCATGCGATAGAAGAGAGGACTCTCGCAAAGACGCCGAGACGCAAAGGAAGAGGAAATGAACTGAATTGATTCGGAGCAGCACCAGGGCATACGGTTTTCTCTTCTTCTTTCCTTTGCGTCTTGGCGTCTTTGCGAGAGTCCTTCCTCTCCGCATCTCTTCGTGCCTGCTACGGTCTCCGCCCGATCGGCACGAGGCTGACGAGCATCCCCACGACTACCTGCACCAGGAGGCTCAGCGGCATGGCCCAGAGGAAACCGATGCCCACGTTGCCCGTGAAGTCTTTCCAGAAGCTGATGCTTACGACCACAACCAGCCCGAAGAAGGCGCCGACGAGTGTGCCCGGCCCCGTGGCCCAGCGGACGAACATCGCCATGAAGAAGAGCCCGAACAGCGGCGCGGTCAGCAGGTTCACGACCTTGAATGTTACCTCCAGCAGATTCCCCTGGACCATCCCCACACCCGAGCTGAGCGCAACAACGACCACGCCCACCACGACCGAAACGTACTTGGCCAGGCGCACGTGATCCGTCTCCGAAGTCCGGTGGCGGCGGAACCGGTCGATGAAGTCGACGGTGATCACCGAGCACGAGGAATTGATCCCCGAGGAAAGGCTCGACATGGCAGCGGCCAAGAGCCCGGCCACAACCAGGCCGCTGACGCCGACGGGCATGCCGATGGCGATGAAACGGGGGAAGACCTCGTCGGCGTTGCCGAGCATGGTCTGGCCGTCGGCGAGCAAGTGCGGGTTCGCCTGGAAGTAGGCGTAGATGGCCAGGCCCACGGAGATCATGATCACGGTGACGAGTGTGCTGGCCACGAGCGACGTCCCGAGCACGAAGCGGGCCGCTTTGACGTCGCGGGTGGCCAGGTAGCGCTGGATGGCCATTTGGTCGGATCCCGACGTGCAGATGTACCAGGTGAACGTGGCCAGAAACCCGCCGAAGAACGTGATTCGCACGCCCGGCTGGTATCCCCAGACCGGCTTGGGCCAATGGGCCAGCCACTCGGTGGGCCACCATGCACTGACGCCGCCCATGTAGACAGTGACCAGCACGAGCGTCAGAATCGCCCCGCCGAACAGGATCACCGTCTGGACCACGTCGGTAAACACGACCGCCCGCAGGCCGCCCATCGACGTGTAGATCACGGTGATCGCGCCAAGCACGATACACACGTACGGGGTGGCCGAGGAGGGCCAGCCCATCAGAGTCACCAGCACCTTGTCGCTGGTGGCGAAGATGATCAAGGCCATCCACGCCAGCCGCAGCGCCAGGAAGAGAAACGAACCGAGCACGCGCACGGCCGGCCCCAGCCGCGACTCGAGGATCTCGTACGCACTGGTGACCTTCAGCTTCATGATAAACGGGATCAGGAACCAGCCGGTCACGACGTAAATGAAGGGGTACGAGGCGATCGCGCCCATCATGAACAGCGGGCCGTCGCTGATCGTCTCACTCGGCCACGCAAGGTAGGAGATGGTGCTCAGCAGGGTCGCAAACAGCGAGAGCCCCACGCTCAGCGGCCTCATCTTGCGCCCGCCGAGCAGGTAGTCCTCGGTGGTGACGGTCCGCCGCGAGTAGTACCACCCGACGGCAAGCATTCCCACCGCGTAAACCGCGATGACGAGCCAGTCCAGCCAATTGAGATGGGTCATGGGCGATTCTGCATCGAGGTTGGCCCCGTCGCGGTTGTGGTTTCCCTGAACATCACAATCGAGGAGGGCCGCCGCGTCAACCCCCGATCCGGTGAATCCTCGCCTTCTGCCGCCGAACGCGGCGACGGCCGCGACAATAAGATCCGGCCGCCTCCCGCTCCCGGGACTGGAGAGAGCGGCCACCGGCTGTTACCATAGGGCCGCAACCACCTGACCCGCCCGCGAGAACCGTAAGAAAAAAAAGGGGAGAATCGGCCGAATGTCCGATCCCAAGGCGATCCTTGTCGTGGGCGTGGGCTCGATCGGCGAGCGCCACCTTCGCTGCTTCCAGGCGACGGGGCGCGCGCGTCTTGCCCTGTGTGACACGAACGAGGACCTCCGACGGCGCGTTGCCGAGAAGTACGGCATCGAGAGCACCTACGCCAGCCTCGACGAAGCTCTGACGGACCGGCACGACGCGGCCGTCATCGCCACGCCCGCCCAGATCCACGTGCCCATGGCGATCCGGCTCGCGCAGGCCGGGCTGCACCTGTTGGTCGAGAAGCCGGTCAGCACGAGCCTCGATCGTGTCGACGATCTGCAGGAGGCGCTTCGCGCTGGCGGGCTGACGGCGGTCGTCGCTTACGTGCTCCGCTTTCATCCCGCCTTGGAGGCGATGAAAAGGGCGATCGACTCGGGCCGCTTCGGCGAGCCGGTGCAACTGGTCTCCAGCGCCGGACAGCACTTTCCCACGTATCGGCCGGCCTACCGCGAAATCTACTACACCGACCATGCCACCGGCGGCGGGGCCATCCAGGACGCGCTCACCCACATGGTCAACGCCGGCCAGTGGCTCGTCGGCCCGATCGATTCGCTCGTGGCCGACGCGGCCCATCAGGTGCTCGAAGGCGTGGAGGTGGAAGACACCGTGGGACTGCTCGCCCGGCACGGCCGCGTGCTGGCCTCGTACAGCCTCAACCAGCACCAGGCGCCGAACGAGTGGACGCTCACGGTCGTCTGCCGGCGGGGAACCGCCCGATTCGAGCTGCACGAGCATCGCTGGCGGTGGATGACCGAGCCGGACGGGCCGTGGCACGAAGAGACGTTTGGTCCGCTGGAGCGCGACACGATGTTCGTCGCCCAGGCCAGCGCGTTCCTCGACTGCATCGAGGGCAAGGCCCCGGCCGTCTGCACGCTCGACGAGGGCATCGCCACCCTCCGCGCCAACCTCGCCGCCCTGGCCTCCGTCCGAGAACGTCGCTGGCAAGAGACACGTGGAGTCAAATGAGACGGCGAAAGGATAAAGACTTTCGCGAAGGCGCGAAGACGCGAAGGACGTTGAGAAGGGTTGAAGGAAGGGGAATGAAGGGGAAGAGACTCTCCCAAAGGATTTGAGAGGAATGTCCGTGCCCGGTCTTCCTTTTCCCCGTTTCCCCTATTCTTCCTGCTGTCCTTTTAGCATTGCACAAATCTGGGAATTCTGGCAGGAATCCGCAGTTTCGTGGGTTCCTGAGTGTCCAGGCAATCTTGCCGGGGAGGGCAAGCGATGGACGATCTGTCTGAGTTTTGTTGCCAGAATCCGGAGTGCCCGGATTACGGGAAACGTGGGGCAGGGAACTTGAGTGTCTCGATGCGGTATGGTCCGGAGAAGAAACAGCGGATGTTGTACTGCGGCAGCTGTAAGTCGCGATTCTCGGAACGGAAGGGGACGCCCCTGTTCGACACGCGGTTGCCCGAGGAGAAGGTGGTGTCCATCTTGGCCCACATTGGCGAAGGGTGTGGGGTGCGCAAAACGAGCCGCTTGGTCGGGGTGAGCAAGGACACGGTCACGCGGTATTGTTCGCTTGCTGCGGAGCATGCCCAGCAACTGCACGAGGAACTCGTGGCCTTTTCCCCCCGAGACACGCGAACTTCAGTTCGACGAAAAGTGGGCCTTCGTGGGCAAGAAGGAAAAGCACTGCGAGATAGTGCAACCCTGTTTCTGTAAAGGCCAGGCTGGTTGGAGTCGAGTTACGTGGTTTTCATGGGGAGGTAACGTTTCTCCGTTTGCTACTGTTCGTCGGTTTCCATCAACACCGCGGTGGCCAGGCGGAGCAAGGAATCTTCGTTGGGGAACAAGGTGGCCACTCGCGTGCGGCGTTTGATCTCGCGGTTGAGGCGTTCCAGGAGGTTGTTCGTTCGGAGGCGGCGGCGGAGTTTGGCGGGCAGGGCGAATACGGTCAGGCCCTCGGGCACGTTGGCCTCCAACCAGCCGGCCAGCTTGGGCGCGGACGTGGCGTACTTGTCGACCATCCGCCCGAGAAGCCGCTCCGCCTCGTTGCGATCTGGGGCGTCGAAGACATTCCGCAACTCGGCGCTGGCGTCTTCTTGCGAAAGGTTAGGATCGCGCAATAAACAACTGTCGCGATATGGCCGTGGGGCACGATTCCATCGTGCCTGGCAGTGCGCCTGTGAGCGCGTTGAATCAGCGGGGTGGAAGTCCCCGCCAGAGTATGGTCTGTACTTTGTAACCGAAGGTAACTGCGTTCTCGTGAGAGGAGGTGGAGAGCAACCGGAGGTGAACGGCCCGGAACGTGTCAACCGGTTTGAGACAACTCCTCGTCGGAATTAGTGTAGCGCGGCAACTCTAAGGTACGGGGTTCCGGCCCGTCGGCCGGGGGGTTGATCCGGACTTCGCTGGGCAGGTTGAGCGGCCGTGGCGGCTTGCGGACGAATCGCTCGGGGTGGTCGGCGTAAGCCGCGTCGAGCACGGCTTGGCGGGCCGCGAGTACCGCATCGGCCTGGCCGTGGTGGACCGTGGCTGGGGTGAGCAGTGCCAGGCCCCCGTGGTGGTGCTCGAAGTTCTGCCAGTGGAAGAACGTCGAGCAGAACGCGATCGCCCGGTCGTATGAGGCGAAGCGGCGGGGGAACTCGGGGCAGTGCTTGAGGGTCTTGAATTGGCTTTCGGAGAACGGGTTGTCGTTGGAGACGTGCGGCCGGCTGTGCGACTTGGTGATGCCCAGCGTGGCCAGCACTTGGGCTCGTTTTCTTCGATGGTTGGGCCCGAGCCGCACGATAGGACTTGCCTTCCAACCTCCGGTCGGGTGTTTACGCGCGCAACACTTTCGAGCCGCCGCGGATGAAACGTTCGGCGGTGGAGCCTTCGACGCGTCCCAACCGCATGAGGGCGGCAGCCAGCGCCTCGATTCCCGAACGGTGTTCGCGGACGATCTCGAACGCGGCCTCCTCGCCACGTTTCATCATCAACTGCTGCGCCCGCCGGTCGTCGGGGAAAGCCTGGTTCGCGCTGTCGCGGATTCGGTCATAGTCGCCGGCCAACGCTGCCGGGGAGGTCTCGATGTCGAGCAAGAACTCCGCGGCCGGTCCGCAGGCCGAATAGATGATCAACCGCATGACGTCCTCATGCGTCTCGCCGGGGATGGCTTCGATCCCCAATTGGCAGACGCCGACGCGGTCGGCCTCGCTGGCCTTCACGGCCTGGATCGACAGCTCGCGGATTGGCCAGCCGAAACAGCTCGCGGCCGCCGCGTGCGCGCTCTCATGTACGGCATCGGGCCATTTGTCAGGCTGTTCGTGCATCGTTCAAGCCTCTCGCGCCGGGGCACCGTTGGATGCCGGACAAGTTGGGAGGCCACAAGCCTGCCGGGCGATGTGGTCGGTCACCCCCGCCGAGTGTGTCCTGCGGGCCTTTGGCCGGGCCTTCCGGCAATCCTCGCCCTCACTCCTACTGTTATAAAGATAGCATCGCTAATCGCGACGGGAGGGCACCCTGCGGAGGGGGCATGGACGCGCGCTCTGCTTGCCTCTCCAGGCTGGGATAGCTCTAGCGGTTATTCCTAAGATTCCGGCGCCCGTCTGCCGATGCTACCCAAGTGCTACATTCCCCGTTCGGAGGTCCCTGCGGCCTCAGCCATCCGTGCCGAGTAGGCCTCCGAGACGTGGTCAAGAGGGGCAAGCTGTCAAAGGGGGGCTACCGGTGCGCAGGGCAAAGAGAAGTCACGTCGGTCAGGTTATGGTGGGCTGCTTGCTGCTGGTCGCTTGCTCAGGGGGCTGTTGTAGGCCCAGACACGGGGTGATCTTCCGTGGGGACTGGTCGCTGGAGATGAACCGGATCCCCTGGTTAGTCAGCCGGACCGATGCCCACGACGAATGCTCCGTGTCGGCGGTCGATTGCGTGGGCGGACGTCTGCCGGAGGGGGAGATGTCGGCCCGCCTCCCGTGCGGAAGCCCGGCCGCGGCATCACCGTCGGCTGACGAGACCTCCTACTACCTGCGGAAGGGTAGGGATTCTAGCATTTGCCGTGGCTGCGGCCAACCGACTTGCGCAGGGTCCGTTCAACCAGCCAACGCCACGGAGTCCTACCTCCATCCCCGCTTCCACCCGGTACCCACCGGCCCGGTGTTCCTGCCACGGCGCGAAAGCTATGCAGCCATCGAAGAGAACTCGCACCCGCACAGATCAGGCACGTCGGCCCCATTGCCACCTGAGATCCAGGTTGTCCCGACGCCGGACCTAGGTCCCGACGAGGGCTGGAAAGCGAAGAGTCCGCCGCAGGGCGGTGCGGGCGCGCCCGGCTCCAGTTCGAGCACGTCGTACTGGTGGGACTCAAGCCCGGCCCGGTTGCTCAAAGCCTGTCTGGCAGAGGATCTGGAAAAGATGGGATGACCAGACGAAGAAGCTTCTGGGCAGTCGTGCCCTCAATACGAATACCCAGTCCACCGAAAAACCCTATCTCGCCACACCCACGGGAGTCTAGGTAACTTGTTCCGCGTAGGACACCCCTGATCAAGGCACCGATAGTGCAAGTCCGATCAATCAAGGGTGTCCCACACAATCGCGCGGAGGCGACGGGTTCGTGTGGCGACCCGGCTGACATGGTAGCCGCGACGTTTTCCCACTAGCGCCGATGGATCTCCTATGCCCGACCGACCCGTTTCCCACTCGTTGACTGCCCGCCGGACGATCACCGCTTGCCTGATACTCCTCTGTGGCTCTGCGTTGTTGCCCGCGCGCTTGGCTGGCTCCGAATTGCGGCGGACCCCGATCGTCGAAGCGGTGGAGGCAGCCCGGCCTTCCGTCGTGAACATCCGGGGGGAGAAGACGGTCGGAGCGACCACCGCGCAACCGGTGGTTGGCGAAGCGGGTCGGCGCGTCAACGGGATGGGCACCGGCGTGGTCATCGATCCGCGCGGTTACATCATCACGAACCATCACGTGATCGACGGCGTTCGCGAGATCCAGGTCACCACCGCCGACCAGACGCGGTACACCGCCACTCTGGTCAACCGCGATCCGGAGACCGACTTGGCGATCATCAAGATCGACTCCACCGAGCCGCTGCCGGTGATCAGCATCGGAACGTCGAGCGACCTGATGCCCGGGGAACCGGTGGTCGCGGTCGGCAACGCCTACGGCTACGAGCACACCGTGACGCGAGGAATCATCAGCGCGTTGCACCGGGCCGTCCAGGTCGACGAGGCCCAGAACTACGACGACCTGATTCAGACCGACGCGAGCATCAATCCGGGCAACTCGGGCGGACCGCTGTTGAACATCGACGGGGAGATGATCGGGATCAACGTGGCGGTTCGGGCGAACGCCCAAGGGATCGGGTTTGCCATCCCCGTCGACAAGGCGGTGGCCGTGGCCGCCAAGCTGCTGGCCGCCCACAGCCTGCAAAAGGGCTGGCACGGCTTGGAGTTGGCAACCGACTCCGCCGACGATGGGCCGGGATCGGTGGTGGGATCGGTTGCGGAGAAGAGTCCTGCCCAGGAGGCGGGCCTCCAGCCCGGCGACGTCATCACCAGCGTTGGCGATGTGGAAATCACCCGGCCGCTGGACTTCCATCGGGCGATGGTGGCGATTGAGACGGGCCAGTCGGTCGACGTGGTGGCCCGTCGCGGCGACGAGACGCTCAACCTGACTCTCCGGTTGGTTGGGGTGCCGAGCCATCTGCAGGCCCCCGTCGGTCGCTACTGGGAGCTGTTGGGCGTGGAGCTCAAACCGATCCCCACGGAACAGTTCCGCGAGCAGCACCGCACCCGATACCGCGGCGGTCTGGACGTCACCGCCGTACGACCGGAGAGTCCGGCGGCCAACCAGGGACTCCGCCGGGGCGACGTTCTCGTGGGAATGCATGTCTGGGAAACGGTCTCCTTGAAGAACGTCGACTATGTCGTCAACCACCCCGACTTGGCCAAGATCAACCCGGTCAAGTTCTACATCCTCCGCGCAGGCGAGACCCTCTACGGCTATCTGCCGGTCGCGGTGGCCATGACAGAGACCGTGCAGCGTTGACGGGGCGTTCGTCGGCCACTCCCCGTTGCGCGGCGACTCGGGCCACAGCAAGACGAGCCTCATTGGCCGGGCGGATCTGAATCCGCGACGCCCTGAAGTCCGGCACGCGATCCTGCTGCGTCGCTTCCCGCTGCCTCCCCCTCCAGGTCCGCCCGAAACTCGGATCGCAGCACCACCGGCCATGGACTCTCGACACGGAAATCCGGTATTCTAGGGAGCTGGCAGGCAATCGCGCCCCCTCCGAAGCAGCGCAAGGAACCGTGGTCTTCCCGTCACTCGGACACCCTCTGCACGGGGTTTGTTCGTGCCCATGGAATCGGAACTGATCGCACACCTCCGCCGGCGGCTCCCGTCGCACCCGCTACTCCGATTGGGGATCGGCGATGACGCGGCGGTGCTGCGATTGGCGGAAGTGGACGACTGCGTGTTGACGGTGGATCTGCTGACCGACCACGTCGATTTCGAGCTGGCCCGGGTCGACCCGCGACGCGTCGGGCGCAAGGCGTTGGCCGTCAACCTGAGCGATCTGGCCGCCATGGCCGCCGAGCCGCTGGCGGGCGTGGTGGCGTTGGTCTTGCCTCGGGAAGGCGGCATGGAGCTGGCCGTGGCCTTGTACGAAGGGCTCCTGCCGCTGGCTGAGCAGTATGGCGTGGCCATCGCCGGCGGCGACACGAACAGTTGGGACGGCCCGCTCGCCCTGAGCGTGACGCTGCTCGGCAAGGTCACCCCGGTCGGGCCGCTCGAGCGAAGCGGTGCCATGCCCGGCGACCGGATCGTGGTCACTGGGGCGTTCGGCGGCAGCATCCTCGGGCACCATCTCGACTTCGAGCCTCGCGTCGCGGAAGCCTTGCGCCTAGCCGAAGCGTACGAGCTGCACGCGGGGATCGACGTGAGCGACGGGTTGTCGATCGACCTTGCGCACCTGGCCCGTGAAAGCGGATGCGGGGCCACGGTCGAGATCGAAGCAGTGCCCGTGGCCGAGGATGCGTGTCGGTTGGTCGACAGGCTCGCCGACGGCTCCACCCCGTTGGAGCACGCCCTGAGCGACGGGGAGGATTTCGAGCTGATCCTGGCCGTTCCGCCGGGGGAAGCCGACCGGATGCTGGCCGAGCAGCCGTTGGACGTGCGGCTCACGTCGATCGGCCGGTTCGTCCGGGAGCCGGGGCTTTGGCAACAAGACGCCCAGGGCAAGCGGGTCCCGCTTGTGCCGCGTGGATACCAGCACGAGTTCGACTGATGGATCGATTCACCTACGAGGCCCCCGACGAAGCAGCCACGGCGGCGCTGGGCGCCGCACTGGCGGAAGTGCTGCCCGACGGGAGCGTGGTCGCGTTGTGCGGGACCCTGGGAGCGGGCAAGACCCGGCTGGTCCAGGCGATTGCCGAGGCCAGCGGGGTCGACCGTCGCGACGTGCTCAGTCCCACCTTCGTCCTCGTCCACGAATACCAGGGCCAACGGCCGATCTACCACCTCGATGCCTATCGAGTCCGCGACGAAGACGAGTTCCTGGAATTGGGGCCCGAGGAGTATTTCGAGGGCGATGGGCTGGCGCTGGTGGAGTGGGCCGACCGGGTCGAAGGCTGTCTTCCGCCCGAGCGAATCGAGATCCGCGTGGAGGTGACGGGCGCTCGGTCACGCCGGTTTGAGGTCCGCACGACGGGGGACCGTTACCGAACGATCGTCGGCCGTCTGAAGTCGATCCTCTGATCCGCCGTAAGGGATTGCTCGAAAACAACTTGTGTCTCTCGTTTATCCCACGCGTATCCCCCTCGTACTGGTGGTGTGTCGCCGTTCTTTTCGGACGAATCCGCGACAATTCAACTTGTCGAGTGGGTTCGGTACGATATAAAGCATAGAGACTACACGATCCCTGGCAAAGGACCGGAACCATGCGGATTCTCTCCACGGCCGCGATGATCGCCGCGTTTGTCGCGCTGGGCTCTCAGCCGGTTGCCTGGGGTCAGCAGCAGCAACAGCAGCAATCAACCCGCACGCAGAACCTCTCGGTCCTCTCAGGGGGTGGAGGCGGCTCAACGGGCGGAGGGGGAGGTGGCAATTCCGCCCCCGGCATGGGCGTCGTAACCCCCTATGAGGCGGGGGCGTTTGTCGGCGCCAGCGCTGAGGACGTCAGAGACGCGATGATGGCAACGGGCGCCATTCGCGATGGGGGCCAGGGTGCGGGACGCGGCCAGGCAGGGCCCGGCTCTTCCCAATTCGGCCGCGGTTCCCAGTCCGGGCGAAACACTCAAGGTAGAGGATTCGGAGCCCGCAGGAGCACCGGGGAGATTCGCGCGAGATTGCGGGCGGGGTTTAGCATCACCCGACCTGCGCCTGCTCAGCGGAGTTCGACGTTGGCTACTCGATTGGAGAAGTCGAGCTGGCTGCGGCCCCAATCGCCCATGGAGGTAGCGATTGAGGGAGGGACGGCGATCCTTCGCGGAGTGGTTGCCACGGAGCACGACCGAGTGTTGGCTGAGCGGGTGGCAAAGTTGGAGCCCGGGGTCCGCCAGGTCGAGAATCTTCTGACGTTGGCTCCGGCCAGCGAGAGTCCGTCGACGCGGTAGCGTTCTGGCCCGTCTCAAACACGTCACTTTTCGCCGCGTTTACGGCATGCGCTGGCGGCTTGGCCGCCGGCCCCCGGTCGACTGGCCAGCGGGATTTCGCGACCGGCGTCAGCCGCCCGAGACGCGGCGGGATCGGGATCGTGGCCGTCTTCATTTTCCCGTTCCGATCGCCGTCGACTTCGTCCCCGGACCGATCGTCCGGGAGAGCCTCTTGGTACGCCACGGGCCGTACAGGCGTTGTCCGCGACTTGACGCGCTCGATGTGACTCGTCGATCCCGCGGTTTTCGTCGTGACCGGTGGCGAGCTGCCCGGCAGGGCGACCCGCGTCTGGTCGCTGACGATCGCGGGCCCCTGGGTCGGATTGAACCGGCAGATGAGGCCGACGTCCTGTTTCGGTCCCCCGGCTTGGTCCCAAGGGATCCAGACGCTGTACGAGTGACCGAGCTCCGACTCGCTGTAGTGCCCCGCAAATTGCTCGGCGGTGAACGCGTATTTTCGATCCGACGTGCTGCCATTCGGATCGCGATTGTCCTCATCGAAGGCGTACACGACCAGCGAGCCGTCGACCCGCAGCGGCGTGTCCCCGTCCGGACCGAAGAACATCAATCGGCCGCCGAAACCCCGTGTTGGGGGACGATCCGGACGTTGGAGCAGGACCTCACTCCAGACGGCCACCACCTTGGCCGGCGTCTGCGGCTTGTCTTCGCCCAGCGGAAACCACTCCGTCGGTCGCCTCCAATCCAGTTGCGTACAACCGACGAAGGACGCCAAGCAGACAACTCCTAGAAGCACTTGTGATAGCCGCGTGAGTGATCGCATGCCAGTCTCCCATCCTACGGGCAGAACGCGTACATCTGAACCGGTGGGGGCCGCCGCACCGGCACCTCGCTGCCCGCAGACCCTAGTAAACGCTTGACCGATCGTAGTTGTGGACATCGGTTCCCGTTGGCTTGCCGATTCCTCCCTGGAATCGAGCAACTCCCGGCTCCGAGTAGCGTGTGTAGCCCTCGACGTCGTAACGCGCCGGCGGAGTCGTCCCGAACGACGGTCCGGTCGGCCCGTAGCCGTACCTCGGATCGACGGTCGATGGTCGGTCCGTGGCAGGAGAATCAGTCGCCGGGCTACGCGCGCCGCGTTCAACGCCGGCCGGGTACCGGGTCGCC
>Ga0307380_10000983_pt1 | contig 42934 bp, 31 predicted proteins | sample UN3MG_FD_202239 | JGI IMG/M metagenome (GOLD analysis project Ga0307380, IMG submission 202239) | Soil microbial communities from Risofladan, Vaasa, Finland - UN-3 | ecosystem: Environmental > Terrestrial > Soil > Coastal area > Acid sulfate soil | place: Finland: Risofladan, Vaasa | collected...
CTTTTGGATCAAAAATGAGCGCAATAGTGCTGGAAGAACACCAGATGAGAACATTCACCATCGGCATTGATGTAGGTGGAACAAAGATATCCGCAGCTTTATTCACTCCAGAAGGAGAGATGTCCTCGAGAACCAAGAATCCTATCGATACATCAAATCCTGAAAAAACGCTTTTTCAGATCGTACAAATTATCAGAGATTTGGAGTCTCATGCCGGGAAGGAAAAGGCGGGAATCAAGGCTGTCGGTATCGCCATTCCAGGAATTGTCTATCAAAACACGGGGAAAGTCTGGGCGCCGAACATTCCGGGATGGGACCACTATTCTTTGAGGGATAATCTTCGGAGAGAAATAAAGATACCGATAACCCTCGACAGCGACAGAAGTGCCTATGTCTTGGGCGAACAATGGTGTGGGATCGCCAGAGGTCTGAGGGATGTCGTGTTTCTGGCTGTGGGGACCGGGATAGGTGCAGGCATAATCGTAGATGGACTCCTCTGCCGGGGAAGTGAAGACATCGCCGGTGCGGTTGGATGGTTTGCTCTTGACCCCGTATTTAGAGAAGAATACGAAGAAATGGGGTGTTTTGAGGCGGAAGCTTCTGGCAATGCCGTTGCAAGAAAAGCCATCCAGCTTATCAAAGGGGGAGAATCATCTCTTTTACTTGAGCTGGTTAATGGGAACCTGGAAGGGGTCACTGCCAAGACAGTCGTGGAGGCCGCTCGGAAAGGCGATGTCCTCGCCATGAAAGTCATCGATTCCACGGTGAAATACCTGTCTATGGGAATCGCAAATATCGTCAGCATTCTGAACCCTCAGATGATAGTCCTTGGCGGGGGCTTGTTTCAGGCTGGAGATCTGCTCCTCGATCCAATCCGTGAAGAGTTTCAGAGATGGGCTCAGCCCATTGCGGCCAAAAGTGTTAAAATTGAGCTGTCCGCTCTGGGTGAAGATGCTGGTCTGTACGGGGCCGGAAAGTTGGCTTGGCATACAAATTGATGGAAATAGAGATCATTGAGTTTTGGCTTTTCCATCGAGGAATAGTGGACACAGGAAGAAATACATTCACAGAAAGGAGTTAAGTTATGTCTGCTTTAGACTATCTGAATCAAATCCAAGATATCGTTGAGGAGATCAAGACTAAGGAGATGGCAAAAATTGAAGAGGCGAGTAAACTCATGGCCGAGTCGATAGAGAATGAGGGGAGAGTTTATATGTTCGGAAGCGGCCATTCCGTCATCCCTGTTCTGGATATTTTCCCAAGATACGGAAGTTATGTTGGATTTTTTCCCCTTTATGATCCCCGATTGATGTGGTTCAATGTCATTGGGCCTGGCGGTGCTCGGGAACTTTTGTGGTTAGAGAGACAGGAAGGGTATGCCGAGATTTTCTTACAGAGCTATCCTTTGGAATCACGGGACTGCATGCTTGTTTTCTCACATGGGGGATTGAACACGGCACCCATCGAAATCGCCTTGATAGCAAAAAAAATAGGATTAAAAGTGATCAGTGTGTCTTCTCTCAAAAATGCAAAGTCAGCAAAAAGAATTCATCCCTCCGGGAAAATGCTCCCTGATATTGCTGATATCGCTATTGACAATTGTGTGCCTCCAGAGGATGCTTTGGTCGACGTCAGCCAATTGGAAAAAGTTGCCGCAGGCTCAACTGTCGCAGCCGTATCGATTGCCATGTCGCTCGTGGCAGAAACCGCGGCCAACCTTGCAGCGGTAGGAAAAATGACACCGACTTTTGTCTCTCCAAATGTTAAGGGCGTGGAAAAAGGACATATGCAAAAGGTCTACCAGGCTTTCACTGAATTTTATTACCGCAGGCCGATGAAGCAATAAATTTTAAATATTCGGTAACTCAGAGCAGGAGAAATTTAGTGTGAACGATCCATTGAATCAGAAACAAATTCGTTCTTACAAATTGATGTCTTCGGCTTGTGCTGGTATGTTTGTTTTTGGGATTGTAATGGCCATTCTGGGGGCCATACTCCCCACTCTTTTTTCGGAAGTTCAGTTCAACAAGAGCGAAGCAGGGGATCTGTTCTTCACCATGAATCTCTCCATGCTGGTCATGTCTCTTTTGTTTGGACCTGTGGTCGATCGTTTTGGCTTCAAGATATTTCTCGCCGTCTGTTCTCTCCTGGTGGCCTTCTCATTTTTCCTCTTTACGACAGCCACAAACTACACGATCGTTCTTATCGCGGCTATTATCCTCGGCTTTGGAGGGGGAGGTTTGAACGGCGGGACGAATGCGTTGGCAAGCGATATTCATCCTGAAAAGCGGAGTGCGGCTCTCAATGTGTTGGGTATCTTTTTTGGATTTGGAGCCCTTACGATTCCATTTCTGATCGGCGCATTTCTTGGACGAGTGGGGCTCGATCCCATTCTAATGTTTGCCACATTTTTAAGCCTTATTCCCTTTATCTTGTTCGTGAGTTTTTCATTTCCCAAGCCAAAACATGAGCAAGGATTTCCGCTCCTAGAGGCAAAAAAGGTTATCAAACACCCTCTTTTGTGGCTGTGTGGACTCCTTCTGTTCTTCCAATCCGGGAATGAATTCACGGTAGGCGGCTGGATCTCCACATATCTCAATGAACATTTCGGCCTGACTCCTACCACTGCCTCTTTTCTGCTGGCCGGCTATTGGGCGGCAATCATGAGCGGTCGTCTGGTCTCGAGCAGAATCGTGAAACTTGTGAAGAACGAAAATCTGATCCTAGGGAGTGGAGTCCTCTCTTTTTTTGCCGCTATTTTGGTTGTCGCAGCACCATCCAAGGAGCTATCTTCATTGGGTGTCATTTTGCTCGGCCTCGGATTCGCAGCCATATTTCCCACGACCCTTGCGATAGTTGGCGGGACCTTTCCCTCATTGACCGGAACTGCTTTTGGGATCATCTTTGTTATCGCTTTAACCGGCGGGATGTTGTCCCCCTGGCTGGCAGGAAAAATAGCTCATGTCTACAGCATTCAGAAGGCAATGTTCATTCCCGTTTTTAATTGTAGTATGATTATATTCGTTCTGGTGTTGATTCAGAAAACTTTGAAGAGTCATAAATACTCATAGTTTTGAATGTGCTCTTTTAGCTCACAAGGTCCACTTTTTTAAAGGGAAGGAGGTTGAAAACATGAAAAAGTCAGTGAGGTTTATTATTGTGGCATTGCTTGTGTCTTTTTTGGCTGGAGTTGCCTGTGGGCCCTCTCTTCAAAAGACTGCAGAACCTGTGGAGCTCATCGTCCGGGGTGATGATATGGGTATGACCCATACCTGCAATCTAGCTGTTAAGAAGAATTTTCAAGAAGGAATATTGACCTGTGCTTCGATCTTAGTGCCCTCTCCCTGGTTCGAGGAGGCGGCGAGAATGTGTCGTGAACATCCGGAGTGGTGCATCGGCGTTCACCTCACCTTGAACAGTGAATGGCGCGATTACAGGTGGAAGCCGATCACTCCTTACAGTGAAGTACTCAGTTTGATAGATAAGGATGGTTATTTTTATCCCACAACCGAGGAGTTCCTAGAGGCTTCCCCAAATTTACAAGAGGTGGAAAGAGAACTGCGTGCCCAAATGGAGCTGGCTCTCAAGCGCGGAATCGATGTCCAGTACATCGACACGCACATGGATACAGCCCGTTCGACGCCCGAACTCAGGGAGATCGTCCTGAAAATCTGTCAGGATTATGACCTCCCGCTGTCGAGAGAATCTGGAGAACAACAGATGAGCATCTATGAAGTCCCCTATAAAGAGAAAGGAAAAGCCCTTGCCGAGAAACTGAAACAGCTGGAATCGGGATTGTGGCTACTGGTCGTGCATCCAGGTCTCGATACACCCGAAGAGAGAGCTCTGGAGGATATCAATCCGGAAGGCCTGCCCGATGTGGCCCTCAATAGGGCTGCTGTTACAGATGCCTTGACCAGTAAAGCTATTAAAAGAATTATCGAAAAACGGGGCATCCAACTGACAGATTACCGGAAGCTTGGTAAAAAAGAATAGATGGGGGAGGAAAGAATGAGAGTCAGTGAAATAAGAAGGAATAGGTGTCTTTACCTTTCTGTGGCACTTTGTCTCTGTATCGTTTTTTTCGGCTTTGACAGCGATTTATTCGGGTCAGACAAAGATGTCAAGAATCAGCTGCGCAAGAGCCATATGCAGTTGTTGATGGAAAAAGGGATCTGTGATGATCAGGGAACGGAAATCGAAGATCGATTGGGTCAATTGATCTTGCACGCCAGAGACAAAGGATTCAAGAAAGACAAAGATATTGTGAAAGATACTCTTGACCAATTGAACTACGCAAAGACAAACCTTGGAAATTTTCCCCCCTGTGCCTTCGACCGCCCGATCGGACACAAACTGACAAATTTTGGACACACCAAAGCGGATTCGAATATCGATGCTAAGGCTGAGGCGAGCGCCTGTCCTGTGGGAGGCATAGGCGCCGGGTCCTTTGAGCGCACCATCAGCGGCAACTTCCGGTACTGGTTTTTGAAGCTTGGCTGGATGGTGGATGATACGGTTTGGGCCGATCAGTTTCATATATACTTAAAAAAAGGAGAAAACACTATCTTGCAGACCCTTTCCACCGATGCTCCTCCCACTGAAAGACTCCAGAGCTGGAATTGGAATTATCCTTCGGGAAAGGGAAGCTACTATGCGTTATTTCCTAAATCCGGATTTTCATACGAAAAGAATGAGGCTTTTCCTGCCAAGCTGGCAGTCACGCAGTATTCGCCGATTTTCCCACACAACTACCGTGAAACAAGCTTTCCTGTTGGTGTCTTTAAGTGGATCGCGGAAAACCCATCCGATGAACCGGTTGAAGTCAGCATCATGCTCACCTGGCAGAACATCATTGGCTGGCAGGCCAGAGCCACAGCCGTAACCATACCGACTGATTTTATGTGGGACAAAAACAGCGCGGGGAACTTCAATCAGTTCGCACAGGAAGGCACAAAAAAGGGGGTTGTCTTTCGGAAGAAAGATATGAATCTGAAAACAGGCAATGACATGACTGGGACCATGTGTATTGCGGCCGAAGAGATCCCAGGTCAGGTAGACGTTTTTTACCAGACAGCTTTTGACCCAATGGGGACGGGAGAGGAGGTTTGGGAGCCTTTTTCCAAAGACGGGACGCTTTTGAATTCTTCGGATTCACAGGAAGTTGGTAAAGACGAAGCCACTGCAGGAGCTATTGCCGTAAAAATCACACTGAAGCCCGGAGAGCGCGCTGAATTCCCGATAGTGGTGGCCTGGGATTTTCCCTATGCGGAATTTGAAACTGGAGTGAAGTACAGGAAGAAATACACGGAGTTTTTCGACGCAAGCGGGGAGAATGCATTCGCCATTGCGTGTGAGGCTCTTGAAAAATACAAAGAATGGGAGGAAGACATAGACAACTGGCAGAACGATATTACTCAAGATTTGTCTTTTCCCGACTGGTTCAAACAAGCGCTTTTCAACGAACTCTACATCTTAGCAGAAACCAGTGTTTGGGATGCGTCTACAAATCTTCACACGTATTTGGAAAGTATCGATTACCTGATGTACGGCACATTCGACGTGGATGCCTACTCCTCCTGGCATCTGCTCAAACTCTGGCCGGAACTCGAATTCGGAAATATGCGGTTTTTTGCCAAAACTGTGGATTGGGAGGATCCGACTTACAAGCGGTATATCTATCCCGATGTTATGCAGGGAGAAGTCCCAGAAGATAAAATGCACTACTACTGGAATACGAACAAGGTCTTTGGCATGATCCCTCATGATATCGGCTCGCCCCGCGTTCGTCCGTGGATCGTTCTCAATGCTTTCGATTGGCAGAACGGAAATGTCTGGAAGGACCTGAATCCCAAGTTTCCACTCCGTGCTTACAGGGATTTCTTGTATTCTAAGAAGAAAGATTATGATTTTCTCAGGAAAATGTTTCGAACATCCGTGATCGCTCTGGACACGCTGGAAAAAAGGTTTGGCGATTCCGACAGCCATATCCCGCTCACCGAGGGTATTCCCGACCAAACATACGATACATGGAAGATGAGAGGGGAGAGTGCCTATGTGAGCATATTGTGGCTCGCCGCACTGAAAACAACAATGAACATGGGGCAAGATTTGATAAACATGGGCATCTCTGAAGTCGATTTGATAAACATTCAGAAAACTGTCCGGAAATTCAGTGACTGGTTCGACAAGGGACGGAATGCTCTCCAGAATCTGTGGAACGAGGAAGGCGGCTACTTTAACATCGATGCATACACGGACGACATCATGACCGACCAGCTCTTCGGTATCTGGTACACCAGGATATTAGGACTTGAAGATGGAGAAGAAGACCGGATTATTCCCATAGACCAGGCAAAGAAATCTCTACAAGCTGTTTATGAAAAGAATGTGCTGGGTTTTGGCCGTGGTTTGATGGGTACCGTGAACGGCCGGGATGCGACGGGAAAGCAGCTTTTCAGCCAGCAAGGGGATGAAGTCTGGGCAGGAACAACATATTCTTTCGCTTCAAATTGTATTCTTCACGGCCTGATCAAAGAAGGCATGCATGCGGCCTACGGCGTTTATCATGTGGTCTACAGCCCTTACGGACAGGGATATTTCTTCAAGACTCCCGAGGCCTACAACGATCCTGAAGAGGGTGTCTGGGATGATCCTGAGACCAAATATGGGGAAAAACTGTTCCGCGCGATGAAGTACATGCGTCCCGGCGCCATTTGGGCTGTGCATGAAGCCCTCCTTCAAATGAAAGGCAAGAAATAGTTACATAAAATTCTTTGTTTAGGGATAATTGATTTTGCTATCAAAGGAGTGCTCAAAATGAATACTTGTAAACGGATGACTTATCTCCCCGGTTGGTCTATCGTACCGCGGCACATTCTGCATACTGTGCTTCTGGGAGCGATTCTATCGATGCCGTGCGTGATTCCGGCGTTCGCTCCTGACCAGATCGACTTCCCCTCCGAACCCCTGATTTCAGTCTGGGAGCACGAAGACAAAGTCAACATTGCTCCGATAGTCAAGGAAATCGGGTTCAACACGGTGTGGACTCACGACAAGCCCTACGACGGAAAAATGAAGCTTGAAGATACCCTGATGTTCAGGCATATGAAGACATCGGGGATCAAGTACATCATCGCTAAAATCGAGAGAGGGATCTGGGGATGGACGTTTGATGAGGCCATGCGGCATGCGGCATGGATCGCAGAACTATCGCTCACTCACAAGGAAATCATCGGTTTGTACCTGAACGATTTCTACGAAGAGATAGAGGAAACCGCCAAGGGAGGCCATTCTACGCAAGAATTTCGCCAGATTATCGCCAAAACAAAAGCGATCAATCCCCGGCTTGCAATCTGGGCTCCCTGCTACCCGCCCCAGGATTTGGACAAGCCGTATGACTTTGACATCGACGCGATCATCTTCAGTTTCTACGACACGACACAGCTTCAAAACCACGAGCTACTACTCGACCGGGCACTGAAAAAGTTCAAGGGAAAACCGATTCTGGGATCTCTGTACCTGGATGCAGGCAGTGAAGGCCGGTGGCTGACCGAACAGGAGTTCAGGGGATTGATGGACTTTTTCGTCGAAAAAGTCAACGAAGGCAAGATGGCGGGCATAAGAGTCTTCCGTGTCGAAAGCCTTATCCAGCGGCCCGAATACGTCAAGTGGCTCAAGGAGTCGCTCAGCAAGCTCAAGCGGCCTTAGGGGACTGCCTTGGAACGACGTTTCCACTTCGCGCGGTCTGGGCGCTTTACGAGGAAGCATCCCCAAATCCGTGATGATTGAAGTTACGAGTGCTCCAAATGGTGATTTCGAAAACACTCTCAGTTTCCCCAGCGAGGAAACTTCGCTCGGATCCGGGCTTCCCTCACATCTCCTCTCTGGAGATGTACCATGCCCGTCCAGCCCTTCTCACGGTTTTCTTCACCACACAATTGGATCACTCAATAACGCAATGTGAATTATGCAATCACGGTTCTGGAGATGCTTACGCTTTACGAGGTTCTGTTGAAAAACATTTCCTGAAGTGTTATCTTAAAAATTCGACGCCAAGAGCTCAAAAATGTCGCGAAAAATAATCATTCTCATTGTCGGCGTCCTAGCCGCCGGAATCTTGCTATGGCTGATCTTGCGGCTCAAAGAGAGCCCAGCAGTCCGGTTAGAGAAGCTCTGGTCTGAGAGCGCCGTCGAGAAGCCCAATGTCATCCTTTTAACGCTGGATACGACGCGCGCCGACCACCTCGCCTGTTATGGCTATCCCGGTGTGAGAACTCCCAATCTTGATTCTCTGGCCCGCCGGGGAGTCCTCTTTGAACAGGCCGCCACGAACTCGCCGCTGACACTCCCGGCTCATTGCTCGATATTGACTGGGATGTATCCGACTTACCATGGTGTCCGGATCAACGGGAACACAGCCCTCAACGAGGAGCAAACGACGATCGCCGAGGTCCTTTCAGGCCAGGGTTACCAGTGCGGGGCCTTTATCGGTGCCTTCGTCCTCGACGGCCGCTGGGGCCTCAGACAGGGATTCCAGCATTACGACGACCAGTTCGACCTTAAAAAATACAAGCACATTGACCTCGGGGCCGTCCAAAGGCCGGGCAACGAGGTCATGGACATCGCGCTCGACTGGCTAGAGAAACAGAAGAATTCGCCTTTTTTCGCCTGGATCCATCTCTACGATCCCCACACTCCTTATGATCCTCCGGAACCTTATCGATCCGAATATGGCCCGAAAAGTCTCCACGGATTGTACGACGGCGAGATCGCCTTCATGGACGAACAGATCGGACGCTGCCTCAGTTGGCTCGAAAATAACGGGCTGGACAAAAGCACGATCCTGATCCTCGTCGGCGACCACGGCGAGGGATTGGGGAGCCACGGCGAGGGAACGCACGGCTATTTCATCTACGATTACGCCATCCACGTGCCCCTCATCATCGTGACGCCCTTCGAGGAGTTGCGGGGCGTCCGCGTTTCCTCCCAGGTCCGGATCATCGACATTTTCCCGACGCTCATGGACATAGCTGCAGTTATCCCCCCTGCCGAAACTCAGGGCCGCTCCCTGCTTCCCCTGATGTTCCGGCCGCAGAAGGAAGAGGACGAATTCGCCTACGCGGAATCCATGTCTCCCAACCTTCAGTTCGGCTGGAGTTCTATCCACTCTCTGCGAACGACGCAATACAAATATATCGATACGCCAAAGGCGGAGCTCTATGACCTCACTCGGGATCCCGGCGAGTTAACGAACCTCTTGCGGCAATATCCGGATATTGCCCGGGAAATGAAAGAAACGTTGGATCGGCTCATGGAGGAAACAGCCCGGGATGCGCCGACCCCTCAGGCTGCCAATCTGGACAAGGAAACAATAGAAAGGCTATCCGCGTTGGGTTATATCGGAGCTCCCGTTGCGACCAAGAAAGCGTCCGGCGGAGCGGGACCTCTGGCCGACCCCAAAGATAAGTTTCCGGTTTTCCAGGCCGTCACCTCGGCCGGTGCAATGGTTTTGGAACAAAAGTATGCAGAGGCCGCCGTCAAGCTTGAGTCTGCACTCCAGGAGGAGCCGATGATCCCCCAAGCGCTGCTCGTCCTGTCGACATGTTATGTGGAGCTGGGGAGGACGGAGGAAGCGAAAGCCAAACTCGATCTCCTCTTGAAAGAGGATCCTGAGAACATTCCCGCCCTGATCAGCATGGCCAACATTCTGCTCGAGGAAAAGAAGGACGAAGATGTTATAACCCTTTGCAAGCAAACGCTCTCCTTGGACGAGCAGAACACCCAGGCTCATGTGCTCATCGGAGAGATCTATTTGGGTCAGCTGAAATATAGCGAGGCGCTCCCTCATCTCGAAAGGGCGGTCGAGATTCAACCGAAAGTGACCCGGAACCGTTTCACCCTGGGAGCGTGTCTGTTGGGTTTCAAGCAATACGACAGGGCGGAGGCGGAACTCAAACAGGTCGTCCAGGAAGCCCCAAAATACCCCCTGGCCCATTTTAACCTGGGGCTTCTCTATGAGGAGACAGGAAGGCTCGAAGAGGCCCGGGCCTCTTACACCGAGGAGGTCGCCAATTATCCGGTTGAATTCAAGGCCCGGTTCAATCTGGGGAAGCTTCTTTTCAAGCTCGGAGACAGACCCGGCTCTCTGGCTCAAATGCGGGAAGTCGTTAAGATCACTCCCAAGTTGGCTGAGGGCCATCTCCTCCTCGCTCGCGGCCTGCTCTATGAGGACGTTCCGCTCGAAGAGGTCCAGGCAGAAGTCGAGCAAGGTCTTTCTCTAGCTGAAACGAACGAGCTCAAGGCCCTCGGTTATTTTCTCCTGGCCGATATCTACAACCGCCGTCAGGAGCCGGAAAAAATGAGCGAGGCCCTAAAAAAGGCCAACGCCTTCAAATCCAATAGGAGTATCCAATGAGTTATCGCATTCACCGCTGCATCCTGGTTCTGATAGCACTTTTAATTCTGGCGCAGTTCCATCCCGTCCACGGTCAATTCCGTGAGTACTATTTTTATGGGAAGGTCATCGATCCGCAAAAAGAACCTCTGGCCGATGTTGAGATTTTGCTCCGGGATGTCGATACGAGCCGAAGCTACAGCGTCAAGACCAACAAAAAGGGAGAGTTCAAGCTGGCCGGTCTTCCTCACGGTATCTACAAGGTTACCTTCAAAAAAGAAGGTTACGCCCTGAAGGAGGACGAATGGAGGTTCGCGACACGCCATAACACCATGCAGAAGGTCGAGATCCCCCCGGTCACCCTCGTTTCCGAAACGCAACTCCAGGAAGCGATGCGGTTGAAAGAGATGGAGGGCGTAGTCAAGGAGGCGAAAGAAAAGATCAGGCAGGGGGATTACGACGGAGCCATCACCATGCTCAAGGATGTGTTGACGAAGGATTCCGATGACCTGAACGCTCTTTACCTCATTGGAATGAGCTACTCCAAGAAGCAGATGTATACGGAGGCCATAGAGGCCCTGACCCAGGTCGTCCAGTTGGCCCCGAATTTCGCCCCGGCCCAGTTCGAACTGGCGATCTGCTATCAAAATCGAGGAGATAAGGATACGGCGCTCGAGCACTACCGGAAAACGCTCGAACTGGACTCGAATAATCCCGATGCCGCCTATAACGCGGGATTGATCCTCTTCGAGCAGAACCAAGTGGACGAGGCCATGGCCTTTTTCGAAAAAGCGGTGAGCCTGAGGCCGGACGATCCGGCTTACCTCGAGATGGCCGGCCGGTGCGTGATTCACCAGGGCAACCTAGTGAAGGCGATCGAATACCTGGAGAAAGCCAAAACTGGATATTCAGACCCGGAAAAGATCAAATTTCTGGAAGACTTAATCGCGAAATTGAAGGAACAGATAAAAGAATGAACTGACCGGCCAATTATGGAATGGGGCAAAAATGGGGGTTGACAAGTTGAAATTGGTATTATAATAATTAATTATCGATTCTATAGCTTTGGGGAATTTTCCGCAAAAAAGGCGGATGTCTATACAAATATATTCTTGAGGAGGTCAAATCACGAGAGAAACAAAAGGGAAAGTCATTAGGTTGTTTCTGCCGGAATGTCCGGCAGAAGCAGGGTTTAAGGCAGAATTATACATAGGAGGAAAAATGCAAAAGGGGAAGAAAATCTTATTCATTGCCTGTTTTCTTGCTCTGTTCCTGACCGCTATAAACGTGAACCTTGTTCAGGCGCAATCCGTCCTCGAAGGGAAATTGACGGGTACGGTCGCAGATGACCAAGGTGAGTTGCTTCCCGGAGCGACTGTGGAAATAACGAGCCCCAGCATCATGGGCACACGTTCCGTCGTCACATCGGCCAGAGGAAGCTTTGTTTTCTTGAATGTCACTCCAGGGACATTTAGGCTGACGGCTTCTTTACCCGGTTTCAAGACATCTGTGCAGGAAAACATCATCCTAGGGGCAGGAAGCTCGGTTGAGATCAAAGTGATCATGGAGATTGGCGCAGTCGAGGAAGAGGTGACGGTTATCGCCGCCAGCCCCATTGTCGACGTCAAGACCTCGACTGTCGATTCGCGGCTCGAAAAAGATATGCTGGCAAAACTGCCAACCTCACGCGATGCGTTCTACGACCTATCCTTGACCACTCCGGGAATGTTCGATGTCGCCAGTTCCGGCTCCTGGCTCCCCAGTCCGACAGCTTACGGCGGCTCCAGCATGGAGAATGTCTTCCTGGTGAACGGCGTCAACACCACGAATCCCCGGGGTGCGGCCTTCGGATCGCTGGTCACAGTCAATTACAACGCGGTCGAGGAAGTCCGGATCGTGGCCCTCGGCTCCAAGGCGGAATACGGAAGCTACTCCGGCGCGGCGATCGATGTGCTGACCAAGTCCGGGAGCAATCGCTTTCAAGGAAACGTTGCTTACTATATGGAGATCAAGGACTGGTTCAAAACCAACCAGCCGTCCTACGGCCCCCTCGAGGGAAGCGATTGGCTATTCGTTCAGACGGGGGATGTCCTTGCCGGCACGACCAAAACAAACTGGGAAGGAAACGTTACCCTGGGCGGACCCATCCTCAAGGACAGACTTTGGTTCTTCGGCGCTTTCGATTATATCCGCGACGACTCGCTGCCGGTGAATTGGAGCTTACTCAATACCTACACGGGCCGGTATTTTGACGGCAAGATCTCCGTTGAGCCTTTTCAGAACAACCGGGCCTGGATCAACTATCATTATGAACACAACACCGGCACGGGTTGGAGTTGGGGCCTTGAGCCGGAATGGGATACAACCATGACCTATGGTGTCAAGACTTACAATCACACCATCTCGGCCCAGTGGCAGTATATGGCTTCGAGCACGATGATCTTTACGGGCAAGTACCTGGGATTCTGGACCGACGACCAGCCGACTGTTCCAGAGGGTGGCGTAGGCCATCCCGGCTACATCAACTGGTGGAAGTGGGGGACCCAGTACGGGATCGCGGGGGATTTTCCCTATGTGGAAGCCCAGAAGTCCAGCCGCCAGACCTTCCAGGGGGACATGACCTACTTTGCCGAAGACTTTCTCGGGGAACACGACATCAAGTTCGGCGCCCAGTACACCAAGGGCCGGGGGAACTGGATGGGAGGTTATTTCCAGAACTATGCCAACTTCACCTATCCGATGGGAGGCTGGTGGGGATATGACACCGGCCGGCTAAATATCGATTATCTAAAGGGCTATACGTGGTATTACGACAATGCGATCCAGGACGGCTTGCTTCTCTACAACCGGAGGGAGGAGTTAAATCCATTCCTGACGGTACGCACGGCGGATTCCCTGGGATTCTTCATCGACGACCAGTGGTCGTTGACCGACCGCCTGACACTCAATCTGGGTATTCGCTATGATCAAATGACAACAAAGTACGGAGCGGGCAAGGTCTATGAATTTGTCACATCTCCTGAAGAGATCAACGGACCCCCTCCTGTCATCCGCGACCGGGCGTCGTCGGATAACATCTTCGATTTCAAGACGTGGTCTCCGCGTATCGGTATCACCTATCAGTTGACAGGTGACGGGAAGACAGTTCTCCGGGCGAGCTATGGCCGTTATTACATGCCGCTGGCCGTGGAGTACCTTCGCCGGTTCGGCCCGGATATGCCATTTGTAAACAGAGCTTATCAGGTCTATCTAATCCCCTGGAATCTTGTTGATTTAAACGGAGACAATTACATCGACATCCACCCCCCCGGCAGCGAACTCCAAGAGGCCGTCAGGCAGATTTATGGCAGGGATCCTCTTTCCGAGAGCCTATCAGAGGTGGATTATTCCTGGGAGCTCAATGTCGCACCCAATGTCAAGGATATGTACACGGACCAGATCTCGGTGAACCTCGAGAGGGAGATCTTTGCGAACTTTTCTCTCAGCGCGACCTATATTTACAAACACGCGGCCAACTTATTCGTCAATGTTCCCATCAATGAAGAGACGGGGCAGGAGTGGGAGTACGAGAGGATTCCGTTCGAGATTGAGCCCGGAAACACGGTCAATCTCTACAGCATCGTCCTTAAAGACTACAACGGGGACGGTGTCGCAGATGGCCAGGATATTGCCTGGATCGGTGAGCACAATGATTTTCGTGTCGAGAACATGCAGACGTATGACGGGAAGAAGCCGCAGAGGACCTATCAGGCTTTCCAACTGGTTTTGAACAAGAGATATTCCGACCGCTGGCAGGGCCTGGCCTCGGTCGTCTACTCCTGGTCAAACGGCACGGCCCAGAGGACGCAGCGGCAGGACGACAACATGATGGGCCCGATGGTCACCGACGACACCTGGATGGGCAACCTGAATTACACCATCAACAACATGGACGGGCCGTTGCCGTTCGTTCCCAAGCTGGAGCTCAAAGCCTCGGGATCCTACACCATTCCGCGCATCGAGCTGGATTTCGGCCTCCGTTTCAGGATGCACACCGGCCGTCCTCTTTGGGAGTGGGCGGGCTTTCCCACGCGCAGCCAGTGGGGCGGTCCTGAAAACGGAGCCATCTCTCCCTTTGGGTTCAACAGGGTCATCAAAGACACAGAGCCCATTTATTTACCAAGCCTCGCTCTCTTCGACTTCAGGCTCGAAAAAGCGTTCAGGATCAGTAATTATGGTGCCTTCCATGTTGTCCTCGACATTCTAAACGCCTTCAATGCAGCAAACGTGACGAACATCGATATTGGAAATTGGGGCCGGATCACGGGTCTCTCAGACGCCCGCAGGTTCCGTCTCAGCTTAATGTTCAAGTTCTAAGAAGACGCGCCTTTCGATCTCTAGAGCCTGGAAGGTTTAGGCCTTCCAGGCTCTTTTATTTTAGAAGAAGAGTATTGCTCATCTTCGGTTTTTAAATTTGAAGAAAAGACAAAAATGAGTTAAATTAGAATTTGACGAGAATGTTCAAGAAAATCCTTATTTGCATACTGCTCGCATGTTTTTACCCTATTTTCGTGTTTCCTCAGTCGAAATCCGACCTGAAGATGTCCGAACACTACCGACAGTGGCTGGAAGAAGAAGTGATTTACATTATCACCGCCAAGGAGCGCGATGTTTTTCAGAAGCTCCAGACAGACAAGGAAAGAGAGATTTTCATCGAAGCCTTCTGGAAGCAAAGGGACCCAACCCCGGGGACTCCCCGCAATGAATTTAGGGAGGAGCATTATCAAAGGAGGAAATACGCCAACGAGTTCTACGGCCGGGGGACTCCGCTTCCAGGGTGGAAGACCGAACAGGGAAGAATCTATATTATTCTGGGTCCGCCTCTGAATATCGAGAACCATACGAATATCAACGGTATCTACCCCGTCCAAATATGGTCTTACTCTGGCGACCCGAATTATGGCCTGCCCACTGGATTTAACATTATCTTTTTCAAAAGACATGGAATGGGAGAATATGTCCTCTACTCTCCCGCGAGTGACGGGCCGGAAAGCCTGATCGCTGATTGGGGAACGGGCTTGACTGCTGATTATCCGCAAAATACCGGGAATCAGCAGGCCGGTTATCAACAACTGGTCAAGCTTGCCCCTAATTTGGCCTACCAGACTCTTTCGCTCATTCCGGGGGAAAGAGTGATGGAGGGGACGGTCTCCCTTGCCTCCACGAAGCTGATTGGAAATGTCTTTTCCTATCCCCTTAAAAAGGTGGAAGATCAGTATGCCGAGATGCTCCTCAAATACAAAGATGTCATCGAAGTCGATTACTCGGCCAACTATATCGACAGCGATACTTCTCTGCAGATCATCAAGGATGAGGCCGGATTTTTTATGGTTCATTATTCTATCGAGCCGAAGAGGATATCTGTTGGAGCCTACGGTGAAACTTTCAGCACAAATTTTGAGCTCGACGGCCGAATCTCCGACCTCGATGGGAACACAGTTTATCAATACATGAAAGAATTCCCGCTGACTTTCAATGCCGAGGAAATCAACGACCTATCCGCCAAATCGCTGGCCATCCAGGACCTCTTTCCCTTAGTGCCTGGGACTTATAAATTCGACTTTCTGCTCAAAAACACAGTTTCTAAACAATTCACGACCTTCGAAGCGAACATCACGATTCCGGAGGAAAGCGCCCTGCCAGCCATGACCTCGCCTTTGCTGGGATACCGGTTGGAGAAAAACACCTCTCTGGCGCCCGAATCCCTTCCCTTCAAGGTCAAACACGGCCAATTGCTGATCCCGGCCCGGAAGACCTTTGCCCAGAAAGAGGATCTGATCGTGTTTTTTCAGGTCCTGGGGCTTTCTCCGGGACTCCAGGCTGTGGGAGAGCTGAAATATGCCATTTTCCGCACGGATGCTCTGTTTCTGAGTCAAACAAAAAAAATCGACGAGTATGGCACCAGGCCGGATTTCCTCGAAGTTTTTCCTCTCCGCAATTTTCCGCCGGACTATTACAAAATCAAAGTCTCCCTGCTGGATTCCCGGGGAACTGAGCTCCTAAACGGGGAAGAGGACTTCGAGATTACGGCGGCCCCAGTCATCAGCCGTCCGGTCATTGTGTCCAAGGTTCAGCCTGGCTTTGGCAAAGAGGAATACGATTGTGATGTGGGCCTCCAGCTGCTCAACCTCGGAAGAAACAAGGACGCCCTGTTTTATCTGGAGAAGGCGTATGCCAAGAATCCGGCCCAGCTCAAATACGGCTTAGGATTAAGTCAAGGCCTTTTTGCTGAGGGGCAATACCAGAGGGTCAAAGACATTCTTACCCCGTTTAGAGAGGAAAAGGCGACGGACCTTGTGCTTTACTTCCTCGGGAAATCCGTCCATTCTCTGGGACAACTGGACGAGGCGATTGCCGATTATGCGGATTACATTTCCCGCTTCGGGCTGAACCTGGAGATTCTCAACCTATTGGGGACAGTGCACTACCAGAAGGGTAACGCCGCGGAAGCGCTTCAGGCCTGGCAAAGATCCCTTGAAATCAATCCAGATCAGGAAAACATCAAAAAACTAGTCCAGTCCCTGCAGAAAAAGAACGAGCGCAAGTCCAATCGCTGAATACAAGAGAAATATATCCCCACTTAAAATCATAGATGTGTTAAGGAGGTTGGAAATGAAAAAACTCTTCATCGTTCCCTTCCTGATCCTGTTTTTTTCAATTTTCCCCTTTTCCAATGGCAAGGTTTCAGAAAAGAGCGTGAATATTTTTGGCGGTGGGAGAGTCGCTCAAATCGGTGTTGTGGTCCATGATATCGAAAATGCGTCTCAAGCCTATGCCGTGTTCCTAGGTATTGACAAGCCACAGTGGGTTTTAACTGATAATGTCGACAAGACGCATACGGTTTTTAAAGGAGATTCAACTGAAGCCAGAGCCAAGCTGGCCTTCTTCGAATTGGGAAACATCACCATCGAGCTCATCGAGCCTGTAGGAGGGCCCAGTACATGGCAGGAGTTTTTAGAAAACAAGGGAGAAGGCATCCACCATATCGCCTTTGAAATTAAGGACATGGATAAAAAAATCGAGCTTCTTACGGCAGGGGGCATGTCTCCGCTACAGAAAGGGGATTACGAAGGAGGCCGCTATTGTTATATGGATGGTGTATCGAAGCTGGGTCTGATTTTAGAGCTTTTAGAAAATTTTAATTAAGCTGAAAAGTGCTTTATCTCCTTATAGGTGATGGAGCCTTCATCCAGTCGATCAGCTCCTTGGCGCTGATAATTCTGACGTCAGGCAGAGTCAAAACATAGTCGATAAATTCGATCAGGGCTTGCTGTCTTTCATCGACCGTAACATTCGGAACTTTGTTGTATTTTGGTGAATACATATCACTGTGCGCTCCGAAGATAAAGGGGCATCTGTTTCCTTGAAGCCGCAGGTCGAGCGTGTATTTTAAGGTGGCCACAAACTCTTCTTTGGTCATCTCAAATTCATTCCAAAGATTCCAGTCGAGTCCTGATATTTTTCCGCTGTCTTCTCTAAAATAATCCTGTACCTGCTTCATTTTTTTTCTGAAGCCAGGTTTGACTCCATATTGAGCACATTGACTATCTGGCGGGACAATGACCGCATATATCGGGATTTCCCAGAGGTCTGGATAATTGGATTCGGGTTTCCCGTTGAATAAAAGAGGCGTGAGCTTGTCTCCCTTGCTACTGTTGTACAGCCTGTAAGGCCAGAAATAATTTTTTCCATCCTGATCGTCCTGAAATCCTTCCTCGATACTGGTATCGTACAGGAGGCCTTTGTCGAAGACAGCTTGTAGGGCGTTATCGTTATACTCCAAATAGGGTGCGCGGAAGCCGTATATATTTGAGCGGTCTATGCCGATTCCCTTGGTAGGGTCAGGTTCACCCAAAGATTCTTGGGGATCATAAGGCTTTATCAACCAATCTATACACGTCTGAATTTCCTGCTCCCACTCCTCGACACTGAGCCGACTTCCATGCGAATGCAGGTGTGTATGGATTCCGATCTCATTTCCGTCGAGAATCGCTCCCTTCCACGCTCTTTTGACCAAGACAGGATTCTCGATCTCCGTATTGGCGATATATCGAGTGGTGCAGTACATGGAGAAGTGGGTCTGTTTTCCATCGTAGGTTCTTTTGTTCCCCAAGCCCATAGGATTGTATCGAGATGCAAAAACATCGGTGATGAACTTGACTCCTCCTGATTCTCTTGGATCGTCTAAGCCTGATATTCCGTTGTCATCAAAACCGAAGACCACGAACAACGGAACCTGATTAGCTTTCAAGGGAGCAGGAGGACTCGGAGAAAACGATCTTTCACCCTTTTTGATGATTGTCGTGCAAAACAGAAAAAAAACAAGCAAAAAAATGAGGATAAAGCAGACTCTAATGTTTCTCATGAGTTCTTTATTATGACATTCCTATGACTATCATGTCTAGCAGCATCCTGTTTGTGAGAGGAGATGTTTATTCCCTTGCACCGGAATTCACCGCCAAAGCTGTGAAAGATGGCAAAGAAATCTCGGGGTAACGATTCTGTACATAGAACCCGGAAGTCCATGGGAAAATGGCTATGTCGAGTCGTTTATCGGGAAGCTCAGAGATGAGTTGCTGAATAGAGAGATATTTGATACGCTGTTCGAAGCCAGAGTGCTTACAGATCGCTGGCGGAGGTAATAATAAGGTATCGGCCTCACAGTTCTTTGGGGTACAAACCACCAGCCCCAGAGGCTTTTGAAGCTAAAAATATAACTTTGCAGGCAGTATATTGATGACGGGCAGGTCAATGTTATTCTGAACGAGGTTACGCATGGTCAATTTCGCCTTTTTAGACTGGTTTTGGCTTGTTGCTTTCATTCTTCTCATGGTGTTCTGTGGGGTGCTTTTCTACAGGCTTGGAAAGAGGTCGCTGTCGGATTTTTTTCTAGCCGGTCGAGGACTGCCTTGGTGGTTGCCTGCAGCCTCTGTCTACGCCACCCACTCTGCTACAGACACACCGATGTGGATCAGCGGCGTCATCTACAAGTATGGAATGCGCGGCATCTGGTACACGTTTTTTTCGGCCTGGTGCGCCATCTCCGCCTTTGCCTCGACCCGCATCTTTCGACGTTCTCTAGCTTATACCCAAGCCGAATGGCAGACGCTTCGCTATTCAGGATTGGGGGCGGAACTCTTGAGAGGATGGATTGCCGGCTGGCAGGTTTTTATGAACATGTTTGTGCTTGGCTGGGTTGGAATTGCTATGGGAAAACTCTGTGGATTCCTTTTCGGCTGGCCCGAATGGATAGGATTGATCCTCTTTTCCTCATTATGCGCCATATATGTCCTGGCAGCCGGATACTGGGGTGTTGTCATGGCGGACTTCCAGCAAGGAGTGATCGCGTTTTCAGTCATCATCATTGTTTCTCTTTGGGGGATAGTGGCTGCCGGAGGTCCTAGCGGAATCACGGCAAAACTCGATGCTTTGGGCGAGACCTGGCGATTGAATCCTTTTGCGTTCTCAGGAGTGACTTCCGGTGATTTTCCTTTGGCATGGTTTCTGACCATGATGGTCATAGCTGTTATAGGCGGCTTTGGCATGGGGACGGCCATCGATTGGTATCCCGAGGCACAGCGCATTCAATCCGCGAAAACGGTTCGAGATTCCAGCTACAGCATTTGGGCGGGTTCCGCTTTGATCATTGTCAGGAACTCACTTTGGGCCGTTGCCATTCTTGCCTTTTTTTCCCTGTACCCTCGGATTCAATCGACAGCCGAGTACGAAATGGCCTGGTATCGTCTGGGATTTGAATTTTTGCCTGTCGGAATGGTGGGCTTTTTCTTTGCGGCAATCGTGGCCATTCACCTTTCTACGATTTCCACTCATCTGAACCTGGGGGCCTCCTATGCGACCAGGGATCTCTACCACCACTATTTTAAGCCTAAGGCGAGCGATAAAGAGTTAGTCTGGGTGGGAAGAATCACCACGCTCATACTTCTCCTGGGTTCTTTTCTTTATGGTCTGATGATGCAGGAGATCACTCAGTGGCTTATCTTTGCCCTCTGGATTATGGCTGCGGGGATATGGCTTCCGAACATACTCCAGGTCATCTGGTGGCGTTTTAATGCCTGGGGATACTTATCCTCATGGATTGCCAACCTCGGATTCAGCTGGCTTATCGTCTGGGTTCTTCCGGAGTTCAAGATCATTCCGGTCCTCCCGGATTATCTTCAATTCTGGAGTATGATGGTTTTGGGTGCGGTGATCTATATCCCCATCACATTCCTGACAAAACCCGAAGATATGGATCGGCTGGTCAAATATTATGTGATGTCCCGTCCGTTGGGGTGGTGGAAGCCGGTTGCCCAAGAAGCTGAGCGCAGAGGATTACTCAAGCTTGAAGACCACTGCAGCAGAGGAGGGAATTAAAATGGGCTGGATAAAAACAAAATGGACGCCGGAACAGGCGGATAGATGGACGAAGGAAGACTATATCACATTCATCATCTCTCCTCTGATCTATGTCTTGTTAGCCCTCGGTGTAGCTTTTTCCTTGCTGCTCCTGTGGTATGGTTGGGTCATGTTGGGAGTGAGTATAATCCTGCTAATCGTTATGATTAAAATTATCGATCCAAAGCTGAAGGCGATCTCAGAAGATTACGAAACGAAACAGAAAAAATACCTAGAGGATTTAGAAAAAATTGTCAGGTGGGAGGAATAAGATGAATCAAGGATTTGCTGTCGTTATAGGAATGTCGATTGCGTATTTCTTCTCTTTTCTCGGCCTTCTTCTGGCGTATTATTCATACAAGAAAAAGCACAAGGATAAAGGAGATTAACGATGGTGGGTATTATTATACCTCTGGTGGTACTCCTTATTTCCTTTTTCCTGACCATCTTACTCTACCGCCATTTCTCAAAGAAGATGTGACCTCTACCTGCCATTATCGTTTGGAGGACACAGAAAGAGCTGTGGAAATTTGGAAAAGGTCGTTAGAGATCAACTCGGACCATGAGAATATCAAAAAAACTCTCGTCTCGCTTAAGAAGAAGGAGTGAGGTTCAGTCTATTTTTCGGTTTAAAAGAAAATCGGCGGCCAATACGTTAAAAACATACGCCGCTGAACCCCATATCACATACTCGGTTTCATACCAGTCCCAGGCATTCGAGCGGTACTCGATAAATTTGGGCCTCATGAAAGAAGCACCGGAAACGACTCCGCCCGGGATGTATGTCCATTCTGACCGGTTGAAACCATACCCGACAGTGGCTGAATTTATGCCGACTCCGGAGACATAGGAGTGATTGGATGCCGGATGGTGTCCGTAGTTATAATTCAGTGCGGAATAAAGACATTCTTCATCAATAATCTCAGGAAAATATTTGATGAAGAAATAGGCGTTTGCGCCTAAAACTAAAACATCCCAGTTATTCCCCCAGATCTTGTAATCGAAATAGACTCTGTAGGGATTCTTCGCAAATTCTTCCTCCATGTAGCCTTTGACTTCCTCCAGCTTTTTAGTGATGATCGTTTTATATGTCGAGTCCTCGACTTTTGCCAGTGCCCTGACGAGAGTATGGCCTGAAATCTGCCAAAAATCGAGGGCAGGCATGTTCCTCACGGATGGGGCAAGCGAAAGAAGCCGGTCTTTGTATACAGCCTTGCCTGTAGTTAGGTAAAGCTCAGCAGCAGCGGCAAGCTCCAAGGAGTGGTATTCATCTTCCTGAGGTTGGTAGGACACTTCATAATGAACGGGATCATGGGATTGCTCATACACCCATACGTCTTCGGCCGCTTGGAGACACTCTGTTGCGAGGCTATCATCGAATCCCCGAAGCACCCGGGAAGCGATGGCGGCCACTTGAGCGAACTGGTATTGTCCGCCTGTGTTCCTGTTGGTGAACACCCATCGGTCGTCGAATTTTCCCGATCGGCCATCTTTTGCCTCGGTTGTTTTTAGAGCCGGGTCATAAATCAGCCCATCCGTGACATTCACAGGATCCCCGACGACAACGTAGTCCAGGATTTTGTTCTCGATGATCCCCGGAGAGACATGGCCTGTCGAACTGTAAAGCGCCAGCAGGAATTCCATACCGAAGGCGATTTGCTGCAGCATATCGTCCTTTCTATCCGGCCGGAAGATGTCGACCCGCCTTAGATCTCTGTTGATTGTGGTTCTGTCTCTTCGAGCCTCAAACTCTTCATGCGCAAGAGCCATCCAGAGGACAGTCCATGCGATACTCCCGAAAGGGAGGTCATAATCGGCGGCATCATGCCACCCTCCCCAGTCGAGTCCGGGTATATGTTCGTTAGCCTCGAAAGGTGTTTCCGTTACGGCCTTCTGCCTGTAGCTGTCAAAGTGTTCTGTATTCGGGGGGGCCTGAATTCCATCATCCAGATGGCAGGCGCCGTGCCAGGCTTGTTCTCCCTGCCAGACTTCAACGTGACACATCTGAACGGGAAAGAACACGTCCATTGTCGGGTGCCAGGCCTCTTTATAGACATTTGAGTGAATGAGAAAAGGACCGGTTTCCTGGTCCTTGTATTGGAGGAAGTATTGGCCCGGTTTTGTAATCTCAGTGAAATCAAAGGTATGATAAGCGAATTCAAACAACTCTCCCCACTTCTTGGGTAGTGTTTTTTTGACGATTATCTTTTCCCCGTCTTCAGCGAGGCGGAAAAGTATCATTTGTTCTATTGGCGTGGTCCTCGGATCCAGTTCGAGAACCGCTTGCTTTCTTTGCTTGGGGTGATAACCTAATTGCGAGACCTGTATGACTGGTTCCCGCTGCCAGTTTGGGTCGATCCTGGGTGTGATTTTTACTGTAAAGCGCTTACTGGGAGACCTGTGAGTGAGAGTTGCGAATACCGTATATCCTGCATGATTAGCCCGGCCTCTTCCGTCCATAAGGCTTAAAACACAATTCTCTACAGCCTCTATAGCGAAGGCTCTCAAATCGTCCTCGGGTGCGATCTGGATTTTTTCGGCCCCGGGGATCAGCATCTCTTTTCCCATGAATCTCTCAGGAAAATAGTCAAATGTATCTCCACTCCTGTATGTTTTATATTTGTATTCATTGGGATAGATCTCGAATTTGAGCATAAAATTGGCGATCTTTGCCCAGTCGATTGTCTTGTCGAAATCGACAGTCAGGATGATTGAGCTTCCATCCGTGCGGCACATCAAGCTGTAATCGATATCCACAGGCAAAAATTTTCCACGCATGGTGGAGGTTCGGCTTTGCTCGTCCACATCCCTTTCTCCGATGTTTTTGGCACTGTAGTCCAAGAGAGGGCCGAGTCCTGTGGAACACACGAGTTCGCCGGCGTCCATAACTCTCTTCCCGTGGAGGAACATTTGGAGGCCGCCCCTTTTCCCCACAATATAGTCGTTGTGATAAACGAGAAACGTGAATCCCGGTGTTTCGAAATATCCCCCCGGAGTGATCTCAATCTCTCCAAGACACAGAGAACTGCACAGGCATAAAACGAAAGCTGTGGTTAAAAGTCGGATGTATTTGGCGAACATTTCGAGCCTCCCTATATGAGCATTGATCGCACAGTGTAAATATACAGGAACTTCATGCTTAAATGAAACAGATATCTGGAAGCATCTCCAAAAATGTGATGAATGAAATTCCGAGCGTTCCAATTAGTGATTTCGAAAACGAAATTCCTCCTCAGTCTCCCGCGAGGAAACTTCGCTCGGACAAAGGGGCTTCCCTAACATCTCCCCTTGGGAGATGTCCCATGCCCGCATGGAGCCCTTCTCACGGTCTTCTCCACCACACAATTAGGGACACCCAATAACGCAATAGGCATTCAATGCCATCACGGTGTTGGAGATGCTTACATCATGCCGGGGAGAAGTGTATTTGAAGGTAAAGAATGCTATAATCCTAGACCTGAATCTCTTATCAGGAGGACACTTTGAAATACAGGCGGTTCGGAAGATTAGGCTGGATGGTGAGCGAAATAGGCTACGGCATGTGGGGTATGGCGGATTGGAAAGGCTCTGATGATGAAGAATCCATGCGTTCTCTCCAGCTTGCTGTAGATTTGGGATGTAACTTTTTTGATACAGCATGGGCATACGGTGATGGGCACAGTGAAAAACTGTTAGGCCAATTGGTGAAAGCCAATTCAAAGACAAAGATCTACATAGCCACCAAAATTCCACCCAAGAATCTTCAATGGCCCAGTCGACGTGAATTCACTTTAGACGACTGCTTTCCGCCAGAGCACATCGAAGAATACATCCATAGAAGTCTGGATAATGCTGGATTGGAATGTTTTGATGTCGTTCAATTCCATACCTGGGAAGATGAATGGCTAGAGGATGAGCGGTGGATAAATAAGATTACCGAGCTTAAGAGTCAAGGATTGCTCAATTCTGTAGGAATCAGCTTAAACCGCTGGGAGCCATGGAATGGAATAAAGACTGTGAAGAGTGGCATGATAGATGCGGTTCAAGTGATCTATAACATATTCGACCAGAACCCCGAAGATGAACTCTTCCCTGCCTGCGTTGAGATGCAGGTTGCGGTCATTGTCCGTGTGCCTTTTGATGAAGGGACATTAACCGGCTCGCTGACTAAAGATAGCAGCTGGCCTGAGGGAGACTGGCGCAACACTTATTTCGTTCCAGAAAACCTTATCCCAAGTGTAGAACGTGCCGACAAATTAAAAAAACTTCTGCCAGAAGGAATGGCAATGCCTGAGATGGCACTGCGTTTCATCCTTAATAATCAAGATGTGAGCACAATAATCCCCGGTATGAGAAAGCCGAGCCATGTGAAGTCGAACATGTCAGCCAGTGATGCGGGCCCCTTAGCGGAAGATTTTCACAAGAGGTTGCGTGTGCATCGGTGGGACCGCGAGCCCTCAGACTGGTCGCAATAAACATCATCCCATTGTATTTAGCAATCAGAAGAGTTCTTAACAATTTTTCTGCAGAAATAATACTTTGCGTTTGTTTTTAGCAACTTTTGATTTTTCGGATGGATGTGGATTAGGATGAATATTCTCTTCATGCGCTATTCTGGATAAAATGCCTGTCCTATTGAGCTTGACTTTTTTCTCTCACGGCGATAGCTTTGGAAAAAATGGAATATCCTCAATATTGTTTCATCTTTCAAAACTCTGTAAGGGGAGGTTAAATGGTACTCTGTAGACAAATGATGTTTAGGTCTATTGTGATGGCTATTTTGGTAGTCTTTCTTTCATTGGAATTGAACGCCATTAATTCTGCATCCCAAAAAGAGAGTATTGATATCGTACCTGTCCCGAAAAAGATTTCTCTGGGACTGGGCTGGATGGGTATTGATTCTGGATTTCGTGTTGCACTGACAGGATACACAGAATCCAGGCTGGAAAGGGCCACACACAGATTGATCGAACGGTTGAGCGCTCAAACGGGAATACCCCTCCCTTTAGGTTTGGAAGAGGATGCCTCCAAGGCCGTCTTGGAGATCCAGTGCACAGGTCCGGGAGAAAAAATGCGGTCGGTGAGGGAGATCGAGGCCTACACACTTGAAGTGACATCTGCCCGGGCCCAGCTGAAAGCACCTACGCCATTAGGAGCTCTGCATGGAATAGAGACTTTTTTACAGCTCGTTCAGGTCGGCACAGAGGGATTTTATGTACCCGCTGTCCGGATAGAGGATGAGCCACGATTCCCATGGAGGGGACTGCTGATCGATGTCTGCCGGCATTGGATGCCCATCGAAGTGATCAAACGGAACCTGGACGGAATGGCGGCTGTGAAGCTCAATGTTCTTCACTGGCATTTATCGGAAGATCAGGGATTTAGAGTGGAGTGCAAAAGTTTTCCTAAACTCCATGAGATGGGTTCTGACGGGAACTACTTCACCCATGAGCAGATTCGTGAAGTCGTGGAGTATGCTCGTGACCGGGGAATCCGTGTTATCCCTGAATTTGATATGCCCGGTCACACCACATCCTGGCTTGTGGGATACCCAGAGCTGGCCAGCGCTTCCGGTCCCTATGAGATCGAACGCCAATGGGGAGTGTTTGATCCCTGTATGGACCCGACCAAAGAAGAACTCTATGAATTCCTGGATGTCTTTATCGGTGAGATGTCCGAACTCTTCCCCGACGAATACTTCCATATCGGCGGAGATGAGGTCAACGGCAAGCACTGGAACGCCAATCCCGACATAACGTCCTTCAAAAAAAAACATGGAATGAAGGACAATCATGACCTGCAGGCTTATTTCAACAAAAGGATCCAGTCCATCGTGAAAAAACATGGGAAAAAGATGGTGGGATGGGATGAGATCTTCCACCCGGATCTCCCTCAAAATGTGGTCGTGCATAGCTGGCGAGGCCCAAAAGCTCTGGCCGAAATTGCCAAAAAAGGTTACATGGGAATTCTATCCAATGGTTATTATCTGGACCATCAACTCTCCGCAGAAGAACACTACAGGGTGGATCCATTGGGCGGAGAAGCGTCAGCTTTAAGCCCTGATGAACAGGCTTTTATTCTTGGGGGAGAGGCCTGCATGTGGGCGGAGTTTGTCAATCCTGAAACTGTGGATTCTCGCATTTGGCCGAGAGTGGCCGTTGTTGCCGAAAGGATGTGGTCACCTTCTCATGTGAACGATACGGATGACATGTACCGGCGCTTGCAAATCCTGGATACAAAGCTGGATTGGATAGGATTGACCCACCGCACAAATTATCTAAAAATGCTTCAGCGGCTAGCGGGCGAGTTTCCCATCGATCCACTCAAGGTGCTTGCCGACATCGTCGAGCCTGTGAAATACTATACACGTCCCAACACGAAAGAATACACCCAGATGACACCCCTGAATCGTCTGGTGGATGCCGCCAGACCGGAAAGTCTGAAAGCTCGGGAATTCAGACAGTTGGTTGACGAGATGCTGCAGAGTGCCCCCCGCTATGATAAAAACCGATACCTTATTGAGGCCATGCTCAAAGAATGGCGAGATAACCATGTCCAGTTGCTTCCCCTCCTCGAGAGTTCATTTCTTCTGAGAGAGATTATGCCCCTCTCAGAGGATGTGAAAGAGTTGGCCGAGGAAGGGCTTCGCGCTACGAAATACCTTGAACAGGGCCAAGAACCTCCCGAGGAGTGGTTTGACCGAGTCCTTCCATTGTTGGAACGTCCGGAAAAGCCTGAAAGCGAACTGAAAATCATGATTGTCCCTGCTATCCGTAAGATGGTTGAGACGACCAGGATCATGAGTGAAGAAAAACAGTCGGTTACGAATCTTCCGTTTCTGTTCCTTGATAATTTTGAGAGCGGTGACGCAAGAGCATGGAAGCCGAATCTCCCGCAGAACTGGAGGGTGTCCGAAGAGGAAGATTCGCTGGCTTTTCATCTCATAGCACCTGGCGAAACGGGTTCAATCGCTGCTCCCACTTCTTGGGCAGTGTTGGAAGGTTTTGATGTCGAGAGTTTTGTTTTTGCGGGTCAGGTGAAGTGCAAAGCTGACTCTGAAAATCCTCACCGTGATATGGTCATTGTTTTTCATTATCAAGACCCCACTCATTTCACCTATGTTCATTTTTCTGCAAGCAGCGATGATAAGCACAACATCATCGGACTGGTGGATGGGAAAGATCGAATCAAGATCAATAGGGAGCCCGCAGGAAAAACCGTCCCACGGCTTTTAGACGGCGAGTACCATGATTTCCGAGTGAGCTACGATGCCAAATCCGGAAAAATTCTCGTCTTCATGGACGATATGACATCACCCCTTATGACCGCAGAGGACAAGACATTCACTCATGGGCTGGTCGGCATCGGCTCTTTTGACGATACCGGATGTTTCGATAACATCAAAATCTGGGGAAAAAAGATACAATAGTCAATATAGAAGGAGGGGACAATGAGCGACAAATCCATTAATCGCCGCGATTTTATCAAAAAGTGTGCGGCTTCGACCGCAGCTCTCGGAGTTTTTTCTTATCGTGATCTCTTTGCCGAAGAGGAAAAAAGAAAATACGACGCAAAGGGCGTGCCGACCCGAGTTTTGGGAAAAACAGGCGTATCTGTCCCGCTTATTGTTATCGGCGGGGGGAGCCGATTTTGTACTGTCAAGGACCCTGAGGAGAGTGCAGCAATTCTGAATTATGCAGTCGATCACGGATTCTACTACTTGGATACAGCCCACGATTATGGGTATGAGGGTGTCATCAGTGAAGAGCGCTATGGGTTGGTTTTAAAGGACCGAAGGGATGAAATCTTTCTCGCAACAAAAGTCCAAAAGCGGACCTACGATGATGCGATGAAGGACATAGAAGAGAGCCTTAGGCGGTTGCAGACCGACCGGCTGGATCTGCTGCAGATCCACAATATTCAAATGTTGGACGACGTCGAAAAGATCGGGGCCAAAGACAGTGTCCTTAAAGCGCTCCACAAAATGAAGGATGAAAAAGTAACCCGGTTCATCGGGTATTCCGGACATCTCTCTTCAGAATCGATGGCAGCGATGGCAGAGCGTTATGACTTTGACACCATGCTTATTGCATTGAACCATTATGAGGAACGCAAAGGGGATTTTGAAAAACAGGCTATTCCCGCGGCCGCTGAAAGAGACATGGGCGTTCTTGCCATGAAAGTCATCCGTCCTCGTGAGACAATCAAGGGGGTCGAACCCGAGGAACTGATTCGCTATGCCTTGAGCCTGCCCCATGTTCATGCGGCTGTCATCGGGACGGATAGCCTCGATGTTCTGAAAAAAAACATCCAAATCGTGAGGAATTTTGAGCCGATGACTCAGGAAGCCAAGAGGAATATGCAATCGGTGCTATCACCCTTTTTCGCAGGAAGAAATCTGCCCTGGATGTCTCCGGGGTATTCGGATGGAATAATGGCCTAGCATGGATTTTGCATCAGAATGCCATCATAGGGCTTAGATCCAAGACTGGGTTATCGGGGCAAACGGTATCGGCTCTGTGAGTTGGTCTATTTGGTTTTTTTGTCTGCGAGAAAGTCGTCAACATTGTCTTTGTGCTCGTACACCCATCTGTAATAGCTTTTCCGTTCGAGTTGGCCTGCTGCTTCCTCGTCGACGATAATTTTTGCTTGGACGTGAAGCTGAAGAATGGAGGCAGGGATAGTCGCTGTGATCGGGCCTTCGATACTTTGCCGGATTGCATGGCTCTTTTCCTGCCCAGATGCAAGAAGGAGTATCATCCTGGATTCCATGATCGTTCCGATTCCCATAGTCAGACAGTATCGAGGAATCTGCTTTTTATCGAGAAAAAAAGGAGTGTTGGCTGCGATCGTCTCCTGCGTGAGTGTTTTGACTCTTGTCCTGGATGAGAGAGATGAGCTGGGTTCGTTAAAGCCAATGTGTCCATTCCTGCCTATGCCCAGGATCTGGATGTCGATCCCTCCTGTCATCCGGATTTTTTCTTCGTATTCGTAACAATGTGCCTCTATGTCGTCAGGAAGGCCGTCAAGTCGGAAGATGTTTTCGTTCTTGAAGTTGACGTGTTGAAAGAAATTTTGCTGCATATAGAAAGCGAAACTCTGGGGGTGTTCATCCGGGATCCCTAAGTATTCATCCAAGCTGAAGGCGGATATCTCGGAAAAATCCATTTCTCGCTCACGATACAGCCGGATTAGACCCTCGTAAACGCCAAGAGGTGTTTTCCCCGTGGCCAGGCCAAGCACAAGGTCTTTTTTCTTTTGCCATGATTGATGGATCAGCTTGACTGCTTCCCCACACATCCTGTGATAGTCTTTTTTGATGATGATTTCCATTTTACAATCCTGAAATTTCTTGTTTAAAACGACTCATAACCTCTTCGGCCCTCTTCTCGCTCCTTGCTTCAACTAAGATCCTTATAATGGGCTCCGTGTTAGAGGGCCTGATGTGAACCCAATACTCGCTGAAGTCTATTTTGAGGCCATCGAGTGTTGAAAGACCGTGTATCTCTGCATATTTTTTCTTTAATTTTCTGATTATCCGGTTGGCTTCCTCTGGAGACCCGGGGATTTTGTCCTTGAGCATAAAATAGTAAGGAATTGTCTCCCGGAGTTGAGATATGGTTTTTCCTGTGGCTGCCATATGTTCCAGCGTGAGTCCCATGGCGGTAAAGCTGTCTCTACACGTATGAACAGGCGGGAAGATCACGCCGCCGTTTCCTTCCCCACCGATCGTGGCTTTTGTGTGGAGAATCTCATCTACGACATTGATCTCTCCGATTTTTGTTCTGAAAAGAGGAACTTTGTATTCTCTCGTCATATCCTCTATAGCCCTCGATGTGGACAGGTTTATGACTACGGTTCCCGGATTTTTGCTGAGAACATACTTTACGGATAAAGCTAAGGTCAATTCTTCCCCTAAAGGATTACCCTCCTCATCCACAATCGCCAACCTGTCTGCGTCTGCATCTTGGACGAATCCGACGTCCGCACCGCTCTCTTCGACAGCCCGGCACAATGCATCGAGATTTTCCGGTACTGGCTCAGAGTGATGAGCGAAAGCTCCATCCGGAATGGGATTCAGAAGGATCGTTTCACATCCGAGTTCTTCCAGGAATCGGGGTGCGAGAACAGCGCCTGCTCCGTTGCAGCAGTCTATCACCACCTTGAATTTTTTTCTGCGGATCTCCTCGACGTCGAGGGCCTTCAACAATTTTTGGAGATGGGGGTTCGTGGGATTTTTTTCGATGAGCAGATCTTTGAGTTTGTTCGCAGGTACCAGAGTGAATTCGCCCTGGTGGTAGATGTCCAAAAATTCTTGTGTTTGGGATGGATTCAAGTACAGCCCCTCTCCACTGATGAACTTAAGTCCGTTCCAATCCTTAGGATTGTGACTGGCTGTGACAGCGATCCCGCCGATGGCACTGTTTTCTTTGGCTAATACCAGAAAAGAGGGAATGGGGCAAATACCGACATCGATAGGCTGGCAACCGACCGAAAGAAGCCCCGAAAATACAGCATTTTTGATCATGATTCCTGAAGCACGAGCATCCCTGCCGACGAGGATTTTTCCCCGGCCTTGATAAGACCCGAATGCCTGGGCAAAGCGAGCAACAAGCTGTGGAGTCAAGCTATCGCCGACTACTCCCCTCACGCCAGAAATGCTAATTTTAAGCGTGAACCTTTTTTTCATATTACACCAGTTGAGAGACAAAGTTCGCCGCTTTGTCCAATCTCTCTTGTGCCTTTTCCCTGGATTTACTCTCTGAAATGATTCTTATCATGGGTTCTGTGGCAGAGGCCCGGATGTGGATCCAGCCGTCCTTCCACTCGATTTTTATCCCATCTATGGTGGATATCTCCTGGGATGCATAGAGTTTTTTGATTTCGTTGACGATCGAATGGGCTTTGACAGGCGGGCAGTATATCTTATCTTTGATAATGTGGTACTTGGGAAGTTCTTTGACCATTGCTGAGATTTTCTTGGAATTCACAGCCATCATCTCCAATATCATTCCCATCGCCAGAAACCCATCAAAAGCAGGCTGGAATTCTTTGATGGAGACACTTCCGCTCCCTTCTCCCGCCATCACTCCATCCTCTTCGATCATCGTTTGAATGCCGTCGGATTGTCCGACCTTTGCTTTAATAACGTGGCAGCCAAAGCATTGAGAGACGTCTTCGATCATTCGGGATGTCGAATAATTGGTGATGACCGCACCGGGCTTCTTTCGCAAATAATAGCCTGCGATCAGTGGAAGAGTATATTCTTCAGACAGCGTTTCACCGTCTTCGGCAACGATAGAGATGCGGCTGACATCGCTGTTGAGTAAAAATCCCACGTCGGCCTTCATGATCTTGGTTATGGAGGCCACCTCTGAAGCATTTCGCGGACGAGGCTCAGGATCATGGGGGAAATATCCAGTCTGTTCGTTGTTGACAGGGATCAGCTCACAGCCCAGGTGTTTACAGAAGGCGTCAACGATTCCTGCGCCTCCACCATTGCAGGCATCGATAACAACTTTAAAGGTTGCTTTTTTGATCGCTCCACTATCAAGGAAATTTGTGAGTTTATCAAAGTAAATGTCGAGATAATTTGCGTGTGGAGTCAATGCTCCCAGTTTATCTGTGGACACCTTCTTGAATTTCTCAAGGTGATAGATGTCAAGCATTTCTTCTCCCTGATAGGAATTCAGGTATGTCCCTTCCTGATTGATAAAGGTTAGAGCATTCCAATCGGCATCATTATGCCCGGCAGAGATGGAAATGGCGCCCTTGGCTTTGAGACTTTTGACCATATACTGTAAGATCGGTGCAGGGCAGATTCCCAAATCCACCACATCGCATCCCACAGCGAGCAGTGCGGCTGTCGTTGCCGAATGAAGCATGGGTCCAGAAATTCTGGTGTCTCTCCCGAGAAGGACTTTTTTTGAATTTAGATAGGTGCCGAATGCGCTGGCGAAATCCATGATCAGTTCGGGTGTAAGAGTGTCTCCTACGATCCCTCTGACGCCCGATATGCCTATTTTCAGGAGTTTCATTTTCTTGATGGTTGTGCTGGTTTCATTATATATAAAAAAATCACGTGATGAAAATAATAGTTACGGTTCGGAAGCTTCCTTATTTCCATGATAAGCACATTAGACGGAAAAAAGAGCGAGTCACTGTCCTTATGAGTCGGATGGTGGTGGGTGGGGGGGTCTTCGACGAATATGGGCTGTGAAGAGCTTCTGCTATTATCATTTGACTTGAGAGCGTCACGGAAATAAGGATACTTACTCACGGTCCCAGTTGTGACTTTTTGTGATTTATGGAAGCGGACATTCGGATGCTGCGGCCTCCATCAGCAGAAAAAAAGCCTGGCCTTCTGTAGCAGTTCCCGCGGATTCGAAATTTGGCGCTCCGCAAACATCTTGGACTAGGCCGTATTCATCCACTTTCTGGTGAGCTGCTCTGCGCATGCGGTCTGCATGTTTCCTGTATGAATCATCTAGCCATCGTCCCTGAATTCCCCGGTATATGGTGTAGGAGAGCATCTGGGCGAGATTTGTCTCGATGAATGTCTTGGGATTATCAACGACATCGTAAAAAAATCCATCCGTTCGCTGATACAAAAGGCATCCTTCGATAACCTCTCGGACATATGTCACCAGCTGTTTCTTTTCTGCTGCCATTTGTTGAGGCAGAGCTTTGATCACCCTCGTCATGCCTGCTGCGGCCCAACCATTTCCGACACCCCAAAAATCCTTCCTATAAAAGTCCATCTTGTCATCATCCCAGATCTGGGAAAAGAGTTTTTTCTCCGGATTCCAGAGCAGTTTCCGGAATCCCTTTATCTGTTTTACGGCCTCGTGTGCCTGACCAGCAACAGCGAGAAAGGGTGGAGCCATATACATGGAATCGATCCAGACCTGTGGTTTGTGTGCGATGTGATAGAGTGTTCCATCCTTTGTCCTTGGAGCTCTGGTCAGCAAATACTCGAGCATCTTTTCGGCTCCGATCTGAAGCTTTGGTTCTCCTGTGACTTTGGCCGCGAAGAGGACGGCTTCGCCGTTTGCGGCGGGGTCGGTCACACCCTGATTAGAGCTGACAACGGCCAGCCTTCCGTCATCGAGCTGGCGAAGAACGGCATCCTTAGCCATCAGGATCACCCATTCGGTCTCACTCGACTCTAGCATGGCCTGGGCTGCCACACCTTGCTCCCATGCATACCGTTGCATAGACAGCATCGCTCGTTTTACTTTTTCGATTTTTTCACTCAAATCTGTCTTTTCTGCTTTTCGAGGGACATCGTGTTCTCGAACGAAAAGAGATGTTCCTGTTGCAGCGCTGTAAAGCGCTCCGTTTTTTAGAAATTTTCGCCTTTTCATTTTCACCTTCTAGTAATATTAAAAATTTATTCACCTCGCTTACAAATGAAATGAGCGGCAAACTGTTTCAGCTTCACTGGGCCGACCCCCGCTCACAATTTTTTAGCAGATGATCCACCCTGAGTAAAGTGTAATCCCTTTGTTTCAGATAATGGATCAAATCTGCCAGTCGGCCGTAAAATTTATCTTTTCTATCCGGATGAGTTCCGATATGCAGTAATAGAATGAAGCCATTCAGACCGAATGGAGCTGTGTTCTCATAATCGATTATACTCGAATAAATCAGGTTCGACGATTTGTAGTTGGCCATCGCAGGAGTTGTGTAATCTGTAGTGGATAAAGTTCCTGAGGTGAAATTAATGAGAGTGAGCCCGAGCTCCTTTGTCCAATCAGCAATTGAGGCATTGTACCATTCGAAGGGTGGGACAAAGTAGATGGCCTTTTGTCTCTCGATCCCAAAACGAGCCATGGCCTCATAGTTATCCTGGAGATCTTTAACAAACTCTTGTTTTGTGATAAGTGTTTCTTTTCTATCTTTCCAGGAGCAGTAGAGGAGATGTTTGTCGGAATGAGGGCCCAGATAATGCCCGTCGGCAATCAATCCGAATATGAGGTTTGTGTTGGAGGGATTTCTGAGGAAGTCTCCCGTAAAGAAAAAGGATCCGGGAATTTGTTCTTCCTTTAAAACTTTTCTGATCATCGATCCTCCATCAGAAAAATCACCGCCTGTGAAAATGAGCGAGACTCTTTTTTTATCTGTAGCACCACGTATGATCGCTCCAAATTCACGGATACATTTTTGTGATGACTGGGAAACATTTTCTCCTAAGTTAACTCTGGAATTAAGGTCAAGCGAGGGATTGTATGGGGGATCGTTTTGGATTCGATAATTAGATCCGGAACACAGCCTCGAAGAATGAATGACTGGACAGAATAGGCTTTCCAGCACAATAAAACTGAGGATGAAAGCGATAGGCCTCAAAATATCCAGATCCTTTGAAAGTCTATGAGTTTTGCCCGGATAACTGGAGCAATTTCCTATAGTTCTTCTCTGGGTGCACTTAACTCTTTGAGCATTGCGACGATGTTTTTTATCCCACCGAAAAAAACGATAATAACGAGAAGGGAATAGCCGAAAAGTGTGAATAAAAGGACACCCTTCCACAAGAGAACCCAATTCATGGTGCGTCCTCCTGATGCGTATCTTTACTTGCTTGAGGCGTGTTTTTATCTGGAAAAAGCAGTGAACCTGCGATCATTCCTACAAAAGCGACAACAAAGGTCATAAGACCGATAAATTTATCGCTCAGATAAAAGGGTACATTCTCGCCCTGAGTCCAAGGTCCGAGTCCGAGAATGGCCAAAAGTCCGGCGAAGAGGGCGATGGTGGCTCCAGTTTTACTGGCTTTTTTCCAGTACAATCCAGCTGCGACGACTGTAAAGGCGCCGGCAAGATAGATAGTTCCTGTCACCGCCATGTAATTCCAGAGGGAGACTGGGGCTTCAAACCAGAGTCCCCAGATGAGGAGGAACAACCCGATTGCGACGATAGATATACGTGTGATGAGGAGGCGTGCTTTATCGGAGAGCTGCTCCTTTTTTAGGGGAGCGATGATATCCTGGGTGATGACTGAACTCCAGCTCAGGAGATAACTGTCATGTGTAGACATGAAGGCGGCGAACATCCCTGCTGCGATCAGCCCCAAGAATCCTGAGGGCAACACCTTGGCAATAAATATGGGCATGCCAAACTGGCTGTTAAGAGCATCCGGACCCTGGAATGATGAGAGGAGTTTGGGTGACTGAGAGACAAATACGAATGCACAAATGCCCCAGAGCATGGGGATGACTCGTCGAGCGAGGTAGGACACCGAACCCCACGCAAAGAGTTGTTTGGCCACTTTTGGTGTTTTTGCCGAGAGAGCGCGCAGGGTCCCTGATTGCCACAATGCTCCGGCAGAGAAAGTCAGGACCACCATAAAGAGAACATAGATCATGCCAAAGCCAGATCCTTCTGCTACGGGATTGAACCAGGATGAGCTGTTGACTGTCTCCGGTGCTTTGAAGAGGTTGCTCCAACCGATCTCGCGGATGGCAAAATAGGAACCGATGATCATCCCGATAGAGAGGACCACAAACTGCAAGAAATCGTTCAAAACGACAGAGACCATACCCCCTAGGACTGTGTAGATAAGGACCATGATCAACATGGCGGACATGAAGAGTTTAAGACCGGCGGGATTACTGTAACCCGTGACACCCATCATGAAACGGGCTCCCGCTTGGAGGAATAGTCCCATGTTGAGAATACCACCGAGAGCCAGCAGAATACCACCGATGATCCGTACGTTACGACTGAATCGCATCTCGTAGAATTCGGGTATCGTCATCACTCGCAATTCGCGCAATTTGTACACGATGAACCCTGTAATACCGATAGCGAAGATGCAGACTGTCTCGATGATTCCGATGTGGAAAGCAGAGAAGCCGTGTTTGAAACCCAACTCAGCGTTATACATGACCGTCACTAAGCCCAACTCTGTCCCGGTTAGAGTGGCGATTGCGATGAACAGGCGGAGAGAACGGCCCGCGACGATAAAGTCACTGAGTTGACGGACATATTTCCTGACGATAACTCCGATCACAACGGGGATGCAGATGTAGATCGAAACGATGATCCAATCTACAGTCCTGAAATTTGTGGCAAAAACGTCCACTGTCACGTTCTCCACTTAAGAGTCGCGTATGAAAGAACACACATTTGAAAACCTTATACCATATTTTAAGTCGCAAAGGTATCAAAATTTAATCATGTTTGTGGTCCATTTCCAAATCTGAGAAAAATGATGTGTCGAATACCCGAATTGGTGATTTTGAAGCCGACCATTTGTTTGTGTTTCCTTGGAGAGGAATACTTGGATTGTTTTTCTCCAATCCGAAGTCAGATCACTCAAGAATGCTCATGCATTTTCATGAGATCACGGGTCTATAAATGTTTTGTAAAGCTTAAAAAAGATTGACATAGCAGGGCAAAAGATTTACATTTTTTTTATTAGTAGGTAAAAAATATTATATAAAGGGGTCAAAAATGGACAGTGTGTATAAAGTTATCGAGCTGGTGGGGACAAGTCCAAACTCCTTCGAAGATGCCGCACGGAATGCCGTGGAGACTGCTGCGAAAAGCCTTAAAGACATCAGGGTCGCTGAGGTTACTGAATTCGATGTGAAAGTCGAAGGTGGAAAAGTCGTATCCTTTCGTGCAAAAGTCAAAGTCTCCTTCAAGTTCAAAGAGTAGAACACAGGGCAGACTTTAGGTTTAGGAGGGATTTTTTATGGATATTCAAATCACTAGTCCGGTTTTTAAGGATGGGGGAGCGATCCCAAAGAAATACACTTGCGACGATCTCGATGTATCTCCGCCCATAGAGTGGTCAAATGTGCCTGAAGGCACAAAAACCATTGTAATCGTCTGTGATGATCCGGATGCTCCGATGAAGACATGGGTTCACTGGGTCATTTTCAACATTCCGGGAGAGGTGACTCACCTTCCGGAGAATGTGCCACCCGAGAAAGAACTGGAAAACGGTGCAAGGCAGGGAATGAATGATTTTCATAAGGTCGGCTATGGAGGTCCCTGTCCGCCTTCTGGAGTTCACAGGTATTTTTTCAAACTGTATGCTTTGGATACTACACTCGACCTGCCCTCAGGAGTATCAAAGCCCCATTTGATGATCGCCATGGAGAAACATGTCCTCTCAGAAGCTCATTTGATGGGGACTTACACTCGCTGATTTGGGCTGTAAGAATCTCTAAAAACGTGAGGAATGACATTCGAGTGTCCCAATTGGTGCTTTCGAAAACACGCTCAGTTTCCCCAGCGAAGAAACTTCGCTCGATTCCAGGCTTTCCTCACATCTCCCTTTGGGATATGTACCATGCCCGTCAAGCCCTTCATACGGTTTTCTCCACCACACAATTGGGACACATAATAACGCAATGTGATTGACTATCATCACTCTTTTAGAGATTCTTCCCAAAGTTGTAAAATCTTGAAAATCTCGATGATTTTTGATAATTCCCTAGCTAAATCGTGCAAAACATCCGCTTGAATGATTCTGTTAAAAGCCATAAGGGAGGATCAACTATGCCCAAAACAACTCATCTTTTCGTTTTTTTTGCGTTCTTAGTTTTAATCGCATTAACAAAATGTACGACGACAAAGGATCATTCCACAAAAAGAAATTACAACGGCCAATACTCTGGCCCTCATCTAAATCGTGTCGCTTTTCCCATCGGGGGCATTGGAGCTGGAATGGTATGCCTTGAAGGAACAGGCGCCATTTCACACGTTTCGGTGAGAAATCAGCCTGAAGTTTTTAATGAGCCCTGTACTTTTGCGGCCATAAGTGTCAACGGCGTTGAGAACGGAGCCAAGGTTCTTGAAGGTCCTGTACCAGGTTGGAAGATCTATGGATCTCCGGGTGCCTCTCTCTTCTGTCCGGTTTCACTCAAACCGGGTGAACAAAAAATCGTCCGGTTGATGTTTGCTTGGTATGTGCCAGAAACAGATCTCCGGACGGGTAAAGATATCGAAACCGGGCCCCCATCGGATAACGATGAAACTGCCTGTTGCTCGGAAAATAGATATCATGTTCCCTGGTATGCAGCGCGTTTTGAAAACATAAATGAGGTCGTTGATTACTGGCGGTCAAACTACGATAAATTATTTCAAAACACAAAATTATTCAGCGATACTTTTTATGACACATCCCTTCCTGACGAAGTTGTCGAGGCGGTTGCAGCCAATCGTTGTTTCCAGATATACGCCGCTTCCGATGAGCAGCTTGGTGGGATCATGAAAGTCTATCGGGAATGGCGTATATCTGGAAACAACGATTGGCTCAAAAAGATTTGGCCGAATGTCAAACAAAGTCTTGAATACTGTATAGATATCTGGGATCCCCGGGGCAGAGGTGTCCTCGAAGAACCCCATCACAACACCTATGACATTGAGTATTGGGGACCCGACGGGCACTGTTCGAGCTTTTATTTGGGGGCCTTGAGCGCGGCAGTAAAGATGGGTGAAGCGTTGAACGATGATGTTTCAAATTATGAGGACCTCCTCAAAAAAGGAAAACAATTTTTTGAAACAGAGCTTTATAACGGAGAGTACTTTTATCAGATCATAACAACTGAAGGACTGGACACAAAATTCGAGCCTCTCGATTTCTCCGCAAACGGAAAAGGCTATGAGAAGATCGTGGACATGTTAAATAGAGAAGGTCCGAAGTACCAGTATGGCAAGGGGTGTCTTTCTGATGGCATACTCGGCTTATGGATCGCCAGGGTCTGTGGTTTGGGTGAGATCATCGATTCTGAAAAGGTAAAAAGCCATTTGAATGCCGTTTACAAATATAACCTTGAGCGTGATCTGTCCGATCATCACAACCCACAAAGACCGGCTTTTGCTCTTGGTAAGGAAGGAGGCCTTCTCCTGTGTACTTGGCCTAATGGAGGTGCTCTGTCCATCCCTTTTGTCTATAGCGATGAAGTGTGGACCGGGATCGAATACCAGGTCGCATCCCATCTTATGTTCGAGGGCAAAATCGAATTGGGGCTGGATGTTGTTAGGGTGTGCCGTGATCGGTACGATGGGACCATCCGGAATCCCTTTGACGAATATGAGTGCGGACACTGGTACGCGCGGGCTCTCTCGAGTTATGGGCTTATTCAAGGGCTCACGGGTATCCGTTATGATGCCGTTGAAAAGACACTCTATATCGATTCAAAAATCGGCAATAATTTCCGCTCTTTTCTTGCAACTTTCAGTGGTTTTGGCACTGTCGGCTTAAAAGACGGAAAACCATTCGTTGAAGTGAAGATGGGAAGTCTAGATGTGGAACACGTTTTAGTATCCGGGAAGGAAATGACTTTATAACTCTTATTCTGTTAATATATACCAATATTCGAACAGCAAATAAAGTTAACACAATATTTAAATCAGCAAGATAAACGGAGAGGCCTATGAATCTGAGATTGTCAGGAATAGCATGGACACTCTTTCCATTAATCCTAGTTACAGGACTGATCTTTTACCTGGCATCACAATCAGCACAGCAATCAGGTGATTCAAAGCTCCAGAAAGGGATGGCCTTTCCCACTTGGGACGCTGTGCAGTATGGTACGGCCTCATCGGATGAATCACTGCGAATTCTGGCTGAGACAACCTGTACTGAATGGGTCCAACTTGTGCCCACCTGGTATCAAAACGATCGATTCTCCAACAGGATGTTTCCCGATTATGACGGTCAGACCGCCAGTATGGAAAGCCTGAAGCATGCAATCCAAATGTCTCACTTATTAGGCCTGGAAGTTATGCTCAAACCGCATGTTGATGCCTTGAGCGGAGATTGGCGTGGTACGTTCCAGCCTGAAGATCCGGAAATTTGGTTTGACAACTATATAGACATGATGATGACTTTCGCAAAGATCGCCAAGAACGAAGGTGTGGAGATCCTCTCCATCGGCTGCGAATTCGTTGAGCTAACCACAGCAGAACATTCTCCGGGCTGGAGAAAACTCATCCGAGGTATTAGAAGTATCTATGCCAGACCACTTGTTTATGCGGCAAATTGGGGGAGGGAGGCTCTTCAGGTTGAATTCTGGGATGACCTTGATTTTATCGGGATCGATGCCTATTTTGAGCTGACGAATAAAATTGATCCCTCAATGGACGAACTTTTAACTGCCTGGGCCCCCTATCTTGTTCAGCTCGAGTCGATCTACCAGACTTGGCAAAAGCCAGTACTTTTGACTGAGATTGGATACAGAAGCATCGATGGCGCAAACATGAGGCCTTGGGACTGGGAGAATCCTGGGGCTCTCGACCTCACAGAACAGGACCTGTGTTACCAAGCTGTCATTCGAGCGTTTGGAGAGAAATCTTGGTTTGATGGAATTTACTGGTGGAACTGGGAGCCAAATCCTTCTTTAGGGGGACCCACCGATAAAGGATATACTCCTTTTGGAAAGCCTGCCGAGATGGTTTTAAAAAGATGGTACTGCGGAGAGGACCTGGGCAAGAAAAGCCGATCTCGTCGATGACAGGTCAAATCCCCATGAATAGCGCACGACTGGCATCGTTGGATGTTTTCCGTGGCATGACCATTGCACTTATGATCCTGGTCAACAATCCGGGGAGCTGGAAATATGTTTACGCCCCTCTGCGTCATGCCAAGTGGCATGGATGGACGCCCACAGACCTGGTCTTTCCATTCTTCTTGTTCATCGTTGGGGTTTCGCTATCTTTTTCATTGTCGAGAAGGAATACACAAGGTGCCGGAAGCTTTCAGCTTTATTTCAAGATCTTCCAAAGATCTGTGATCCTGTTTGCGTTAGGACTGCTCCTCCGCCTGATTCCATATTTCGATTTTTCGACACTCAGGATCCCCGGGGTCCTCCAGCGCATTGCCATTTGTTATCTCCTCGCGTCTTTGATATTTCTGAAGACGGGTACAAAGGCCCGGATCCTCATCTCTGCAGGTTGTCTTGTGGCCTACTGGCTTATCCTAAAGTTTATCCCAGTGCCTGGATTCGGTGCGGGTGTTCTTGAATTAGAGGGAAATCTCTGTGGATATATCGATACTCAGCTCCTTTCCGGCCACTTGTACACGCCGAATTTCGACCCGGAGGGGATATTGAGCACGCTCCCAGCGCTGGTCACGACCCTGCTGGGGACACTGGCCGGGGATTGGCTGCGATTTTCCCGGTCAAAGCGTCTGAAAACATTTGGCCTTTTCTCTGTTGGAATCTTATTGACTGTCCTGGGTCTCTGGCTCCACCGTTTTTTCCCGATCAACAAACAACTCTGGACAAGCACGTTTGTGCTTTTTACGGCGGGTGCCGCTTTGCTGGTTCTTGGCCTCTGTTATACGATCGTTGATGGCCTGGGCATCAAAAAGTGGGCCTATCCTTTCCTCGTGTTCGGCACTAACGCGATCACTGTCTATGTGGGATCTTCACTAATGGCAAAAATGCTGGGCATAGCGAAGGTCTCATCAGGAGGCAAGGCCATTCCTATCAAAGCATACATCCATGAGATGTTCCTCAGGCCGGTTGCAGGGGATTTTATAGGCTCTCTGCTCTTTCCGCTGTTGCTGCTTACATTCTGGTTCTTCATCCTGTGGCCTATGTACAATAAAAGGATTTTTATAAAGATATAGTGTGAATAATTCAGGTGCAAGATGGATTTGATCCTATGAGCAATTCACTCAGTTTTTTTAAAAAACAGGAGATTTCGCAATGAAAAAAACGATCGTATTCTCCTTTATCTTTATTCTCCTAATAAATGCCGGCCTTTCCCAAGAGGCCACATATGATTGGGAGAATCTTTCTGTCCTGGAGAGAAACCGGAGAGCTCCCCACGCAACACTTGCTGCTTATCCATCGATAGAGCTGGCTCTCGGCAAAGATCCTTTTCTGTCTCCGAATTTTCTCTCTCTAAACGGCACCTGGAAATTCCGCTGGGTCAAAAAACCCGCGGATCGGATGGTAGATTTTTATAGGACGGATTACAATGACGATGAATGGGAGACAATTTCTGTCCCCTCGAACTGGCAGATGTTCGGTTTCGGGATTCCCATCTACACCAATGTTCCCTATCCCTTTGGCAAGGCCGATCCTCCTCACATCCCTCGCGACAACAATCCTGTGGGCTCCTATCGCCTCAAATTCGAGGTCCCTGACGAATGGAGGGAAC